>JADMIO011411897.1_pt1 | contig 26561 bp, 23 predicted proteins | sample 8958161 | NCBI WGS metagenome assembly JADMIO01 (sample SAMN16585339, study PRJNA669376) | soil metagenome | isolation source: Crop rotation soil | place: USA: Cullars Rotation, Alabama | collected 2011 | reverse complement strand
CCCCCGCCGTATCACATCTCGCAACTCGGAAGGGCATTCGTTTACGGAGGCTCGCCCCTCACCCTAACCCTCTCCCCAGCGGGGAGAGGGAACAGCTTGTGGCCCACCCGGCTGGACTGATGGTCAAGTGTCGAATGCGCCTCGGACCAGAGCGCTCCTGATGGACACCGCCGCCAGCTTAGATGCCACCTCACGCTTCTTCCGACATCCCTGACTCGCCGACTAACGAACTCGTGGCCGATGCCGGGTTCATTCCCGAAGGCGGGGAGTGCAGAGGGCGGCGCAGCCCCTCTGCGGGGGGTTCAGGGGGTGTCCCCCTGAAATTTGTAGTTAAGAGGGGTGGGGGCGGAGCGTCGCGACAGCGCCGCGAAGCAAAGCTGGCAAGTGGAACGGAGTCGTGCATTCTCGGTAGCCGGGGCCGCCCGGGCGAGGGCGGTGGCCGCCGCCCCGTGTCCAATCGTTAACAAGGGATTCTCCAGCGCAATAAGCCGCTCTGTTGCTTGAACCACTACCCTCTGTAGAATGCGATAGAGGTAGCACCATGTACGGATCTGGTCTCGCCAAGGGCCTTCGGGTCACGCTACGCAACTTCTTCAAGCCGCCTGTCACGGTCCAGTTCCCCGAAGAAGTCCGCCCCATCCCGGCTCGCGCTCGCACCAGCCTGCTCTGGTTCGATGAGCGCTGCACCGGCTGCAGCACCTGTGCCCAGGCTTGCCCCGACGGCTGCATCCTCGTCGCGACTGAGCCCCGTGAAGACGGCAGCCTCAACAAGGTCCGCTACGAAATCGACTTCCGCATCTGCATGTACTGTGGCCTCTGCACCGAAGCCTGCCCCTACGAGGCGATTCAGCCCGGCGGCACCTTCACGGACGCCGTCTACTTCTTCGACGACATGTACCACGACAAGTACGAGCTGACGCGGCTCTCTCACGAGCATCTGCGCAAACACGACTACACCTACCCCAACGGCATGAAAGCGCCGAAATCCGTGATGGAGTTCATCGAGGCCGAAGCCCGAGGCGAGCTCCTCCCGCCGCCCGCCAGCACGCACGCACAGATACCCAGCCAGCCGGGCGAGATTCGGCGGCAGTCGACGAAGCAGCTGGAGCGACATGGCTAAAATCAATCTCGACGGCAACGACATCGAGGTCCGAGACGGCATTCAGCTCGTCGAGGCGATCAAGCAAAACGGCACCTTCATCTCCAACCTCTGCTACATCGACGGCCTGCCGCCCTACGCCGGCTGCCGCACCTGCCTCGTCGAGATCGAAGGCGCCCGCGGTCTTCAGCTCGCCTGCACGACGCGCGTCGCCGACGGCCAGGTTGTGCGCAGCCAGACCGGCGCCGTGCTCGATGCGCGCCAGTCCGTGCTTTCAATCATCAACGCCAACCACAGCGACCGCTGCCTTACCTGTCACCGTCGTGTCCACTGCCAGCCCGGCGATATCTGCCTGCGCGACGACACGGTGACGCACCGCTGCCTCACCTGCGCCAAGAACTACCGCTGCGAGCTCCAGACCACGAACGAGCTGCTGGAGATGTCGAACGTTGAGCCCTGGCTCGGCGAAGATCGCACCTACTACCAGTCAGAGCAGCCCGAGGCCGACCGCGCCAACCCCTTCCTCGAGTTCGACCCCCAGATGTGCATCATCTGCACCCGCTGCGTCCGCGCCTGTGACGAGATCCGTCACACCGGCGCCATCACGCTCGCCGGCCGCGGCTTCGAGACGCGTATCGCCTTCGGCACCGGCGGCGCCATCCACGAATCGAACTGCGATTTCTGCGGCGCCTGCATTGACGTCTGCCCGACGGCCACGCTGCTCGAAAAGCCCAACAAGTGGATCGCGAAGACGGAGAACTGGGTCTCGACCGCGTGCAGCGGCTGCAGCGTCGGCTGCACGATTAGCGTCGGCGTTCGCAACGGCAAAATAGTCATGGTCAAGCCGGACCGTCTCAGCCCCGTGAGCTACGACCAGATCTGCGTCCAGGGCCGCTTCGGCTACGACGCTCTCAAGACCCGCGAGCGCCTCACCCGCCATCTCGTGCGCCAGGGCGCCGCGCTCCTGCCCTCGAGCTTCGAAGACGCCGTCGCTTCTGCCAGCAGCCGCCTCGCCGACGTCGTGAAGCCGTCCGGTGCGGCATCGGTAGGCTTCCTCGTCGCGCCGTGGGCCACGAACGAAGAAGCCTATGTCGCCCAGAAGATCGCGCGCCAAGTCGTCGGCACCGAAAGCATCGACTCGACCGCCGGTCCCGTGCAGGCCGCCGTCGATGCCTCCCTGACCGGTGCATTCGGCACGCACGTCCTGCCATCAGACCTGTCGCACCTCGCGACGGCCTCGACCATCGTCGTTATCGCCGACGACCTGGAGTCGAGCCACAACGTTGCAGCCCTGCGCGTAAAGGACGCGGTCGTCAAGAACAACGCGCGCCTGATTGTCGTCAGCAGCCGCTACGGTGAGGTCTGCGACTTCACCGCGCCGCCGCCCTCCGGCTCGATCATGCCTTCACCTCAGCGTGTCCACTCCGCGGACCCGACCGGCGTTTGGCTGCGACCCGCCGCCGGCGCTGAGATCGCGACGGTCGCCGCGCTCGGCAGCGCACTCTCCGCCCGCACGAACGGTGGTCTCGCCGCTGCTTCCGACAACGGCGGTGTCCCTGCCGACGACGTCGAGCGCGCCGCCGCCATCTTGCATGACGCCAAAGACGCCACGGGCACGCTTGCCATCGTCTACGCGCCGAACCCGGCTTCACCTGCCAACGCGGCAGAGATGACGAAGGCCGCCGCGAACCTGGCTATCCTCGCTCGAGGCGATAAGGCCGCCGAGGCGCTTCACATCCTGCCTACCGACAGCAACGTCATCGGCATCCGCGACATGGGCGCTCAGCCCGGCTCGGGCGGCCGCGACATCGACGCGATGCTGGCGGGCGGCGTCAAAGCCCTCGTTGTCGTCGGCGACAACCCGATGCTGCTGGCACGCGACAAGGACCGCGTGCAGGCGACACTCCAGGGCCTCGACTGCCTCATCGTCATCGATTCGCTCAACACCGACACCGCCGCTATGGCGCACGTCGCCTTCGCCGACCTCACCAACCTCGCGAAGGACGGCACCCACACGTCGGCCGACCGTCGCGTCCTGCGCATGGCCCGCGGCGAGGCGCCCATCGGCGACCAGCGAGACGCTCTCACGACGCTCTCTGCTCTCGGCGAAGCGCTCGCCTCCGCGCTCGGCAAGTCGTTCAGTCCGCTGGCCGACGCTGCCACGGTTCGAGCCGAGTCATCGCTGACCGTTGATGGCTACGCGGTGACGTCCCGCCGCATCGAGTCGGGCGTGACGCGCGTCCTGCCCGCGACAGCCTCGAAGGCGGCTCTCCAGCAGGTGACGCCCGCGTCGTTGCCGACGAGCAACGGACGTCTATTGCTGACGACCTACCGCACGCTGTACACGAGCCGCGAAGCCGCCTCGATTCATTCACCCGAGGCGGACAAGCTCCATCGCGAGGAGTTCCTCGAGCTCAACCCCGCGGACGCCGGCGCGCTCGGCATCGGCCAGAACCGGCCTGTTGTCGTCACGAACGGTTCGCACGAGCTGACGCTGTCAGCGGCACTAACGGATGCCGTGGCTCCCGGTTCGGCGTTCCTCCCTCTGTACTTCGAAGGCGGTCTCGTCAACCAGCTGCTCCACGCAGACGGCACTCCGACGACGATTGCCGTCCGCCCTGCCTGACAGCCGAGCAGACGCATGGCCGAGTCAGACACCCAGACCGACGACAACCTAGATCTCGTCGAGATCAGCGTCGTCTCCGATCGCTACCTTGCCGAAATCTGCGTCAAGGCGCTCAGAGAGCACAACTTCCACGCGCAGCTCGAGAAGGCATCGGGCGGTGGACTGCTCAGCGGCATAATCGGCGCCATGATGGGTCGCGCCGGAGGCAGCCAGTCCATCCTCGTGCCGAAATTCCAGGCGGACGAGGCGAAGGCCTATCTCGACAGCAGCCGCCTTCTCGGGCCTGAGTGAGGTGCTGGATGAAGACAAGCCCTGACGTCGACAACTGGTTCGAGGCCACGATTCATCCGCTGAAGGACCTCATGCTCGCCCTGCGCCACGTCATGCTTGCCGCCGATGGACGTGTCGATGAGTCGGTGAAGTGGAAAACGCCGACGTTCAGCTATAAGGGCAACATCGCCAGCATCAACCCGCAGGCGAAGCAGTTTCTCAGCGTCATGTTCCACCAGGGCGCCAAGATTCCCGGCGACTATCCTTCGATGAACGGCAGCGGCGATGTCGCCCGCTATATCCGCATCACAGACGCCGAGGACCTCGCGACCAAGCGTGAAGAGCTCGAGCGCGCCGTGCGGGCCTGGTGCGACATGAAGGACGCGTAGGGCAATCGTCATAGGCCGGCAGTAGATGCCTTTGCTATCTCTTGCGTTGCAGCCTGTTAGAATTGCAGTCAAATGAGAGTACCGCTGTTCCCGCTCAACCTGGTCCTCTTTCCCGGACAGACATTGCCTCTTCACATCTTCGAAGAACGCTACAAAGCAATGCTTCAGCGCTGCCTAAAAGAGCGTCTTCCTTTTGGCATCGTCCTCGTGCGCGAAGGCGGTCGCATGGGCCGCGGACCGAACCAGATCGGCACGCTGGCCCAGGTCTCTCAGGTCAACGAAATTCCCGAAGGCCAATGCGCGGTGCCGGCGCCCCATCGCGGTAACTGCTACCACATCGTCTGCAAAGGCACCGAGCGCTTTCGCGTCGTCAATCTCGACCGCCGTGAAGCCGAATACCTTGTCGGCGACATCGAGCTCTACCCTGACGAGCCTGCGCCGCTGCCGGCCATGCTCATGGTCTCTCAGCGTGTCGCGTCCATGTTCGACGAGTACTACCGCGGCATCATCGCCCTCATGGGCGGCTGGCAGCGCGAGGCCTCCAGCGGCGAACGCACCCTCATGTTCGACATCGCGGCGCTCTCCGGTCAGTCGAAGGTCGGCACGCTGGTCGAATCGGAGGGCGCTTCTCGCACCGTCACGGTGCCGATGCTGCCGGACGAGCCGGAGTCGCTGGCTAACGTCGTGGCGTCCGAGCTCAATGTGCAGCCCAACATCAAGCAGGAGCTCCTCGAGACGCCCTCCGCGCTGGCACGCCTGCAGCGCGAGGCCGAAATCCTCGCCGAAGAAACTCCCCAGCTCGATGAACGCCTGCGCGTCCAGCACCGCCGCCGCTTCACCAGCTTCGGCGCCTCCAGCTAGTCTGCTACGATCAATCGACTGGACTACCTAGCAGCGGAGGTCGGGCGATGAGCTTGCCGAAGTACATCGGGCGCAAAAACGAAGGGTCTCACCCCTACATAATCGAAGGCACTCGAGTTCGCGTGAATGACATTGCTCGGCTCTATGAACTCTGTTTGCAAGAGCTGGTCATAGAACGCATCGGGAAAGCGCTTCCTCATCTCTCAGAAGAGCAAATCGAAGCCGCGGTTCGGTTCTGGCGAGAACATCCGGACGAAATCGCGCAAGAGATTCGCGATGAGGAAGCGATCATGGCGCAAATGCCGCGCGCCTGGTGAGCCTCTCTTTCTATTTCGATGAAGACGTCAACGTCCACCTTGCTCCCATCCTTCGACGTGACGGACATGACATTCTTACGACCCAGGAAGCTGGTAGGGCTGCCAAGAGGTTGGCTGACGGAAGCCAGCTAGAATTCGCGATTTCTCAAGGGCGAATTCTCTTCACCCACGACAGCGACTTCATGATCATTGCTGCTCAATGGTCCGATGAAGGTCGGCGCCATCTTGGAATCGTTCTGAGCCCAGAGCGGACACTAGCCGAATTCCGCGCGGGATTCGCGCGCCTTGCCCTGCTATACCCAACGGGATTGGCCGACCTCGCCCTTTGGCTACCAAAGGCTACGTCCTAACGATCGAGGCTCGCCTGCCACTCGCCCACGGACGGCACGCCAGCCAGCCCCTTCGCCGCCAGCACGGCCCTCACAATCGCCCGTTCCACCGCCAACCCTGCCAAAGCTTCGAGCGCGATGATGCGCCCTGCCTTGATCTCACGCTCGCCGGTCGCCATTGCGAACATCGTGTCGCCGTCGGCCTGCGTGTGGGCAGGGCGCACGGCCCTTGCGATGCCGTCCTGCGCCACTGTGGCGAGGCGGTTCGCCTGCTCCTTCGTCAGCCGCGCGTTAGTCGCCACCATCCCAATCGTTGTGTTGCCCTCGGCCGGGCGCCGGCGTCCGCTGCGTAGCACCGAGAGCGTGTCGGCGAACGCACCGCCTTCGCCTCGGGGCCCCGCCACCGTACGGCCATCCCTCGAATCGATGATGTCTCCGATCGAGTTCACCGCCATTAGCGCGCCGACGACGATGCCTTCGTCCAGCCATTCGCTGGCCGTGCCGACGCCGCCCTTCAGCGCCGATTCGCGCCCCATGAGCTTCGCCACGGTTGCGCCTGTGCCGACGCCGATGCTTCCTTCTGTCACGCGACCTGTCTTCGCTGCTGCCGCCGCAGCGTAGCCCGACTCGGCATTCGGCCGCACATCCCGGCGTCCGATGCTGAGGTCGAAGATCACCGCGCCCGACACAATGGGAATCGTCGAGCCGCCGAAGTTGAAGCCGACGCCGTGCTCTTCGCACCAGCGCATCACGCCGGACGCGACGTCGAGGCCGAATGCACTGCCGCCGGTGAGGAAGATGCTGTAAACGGTCGGCACCATGTAGGCCGGCCGTAGCACGTCGGTCTCGTACGTACCCGGCGCCGCTCCTCGCACGTCGACGCCGCCGGTTGCGCCCTTCTCGCAGATCACGACGGTGCACCCGGTTGCGGCGCGTCGATCACTCCAGTGGCCGACCTTGAGGCCCGCCACGTCCGTAATTGCGTCGCGGCGTTTCGGTGCCACCATCACGCTGGGAAGCGCTTCGTCACGTGCTAAAGGTCGTGCGACTGCAGGTAGGCGTAGATCAGATTCGATGCGGCCCGGGTCACGGTGTCGATCGAGTTGACCACCTGGCCCATCGCGTTCTCGTCGGCTGTCAGGCCTTGGACGTGGATGGCGCGTCGCCGGTTATCCAGCACGAGCATCGCCACCTGGTCGGGCGTGACGTCCGCGCCGTTGTCCAGCCACTTTGCGTCATTGGCGATCACTGCATTCGCCGCGCTGCCGGCAAACTGCGCCAGAGCAAGCGCGGCGGCATCGCCCTGATCGGTGGCCTTGCGCAGGTCCTGCGTCAGATGATTCACCGCTATCTCGAGCTGGTAGGCGTCTTCCGCGTCGAGGTGCGGGCAGCGGTCGGCCACCTCGTAGGTCATCGGCAGGTCGAGCGCGGCGCACAGCTCAGCGTTGCTCGCGGCCTGCACCGTGTTGAAGAACGAGACCGCGCTTGAGGCATCGAGTCGAAACTCGAGGAAGGACTTCAGCACCGGTGCACGGTCCCGGTTTGCCATCGCGATGAAGAGCCCGGCGAGGTCGTTCATGGCGGAGACGTAGTGCTCGAAGATGGTCATCGCCAGCACTTTGCGGTGCTCGGGCGCCGCCAGCACGAGGCCCCGCAGACAGGTCTCGGCGACTACAAGGTGGCTTCGGCAGCCGAAACGGCGGTAGCTCTCGAGGAAGCCCGCGTCCAGGTTGCCGAGGTATTTGTCGAAGCAGGCCGGGCATCGGCTGCCTTCGTAGTGGTATTCAAGGGCGGTGCCGCAGTCGTCGCAGCTGTCATGGCTGTGGACCGGTTGGTAGTTCACGTTGCTTACCTTCCGGGTGGAGCCTCGTCTTCCTGCCACCACTCCGCGTCCTGGCAGTCGATGGTCAGCTGGGCCCCTCCGGCCTCGATCCTAACACGCGAGCCGAGCGGGATGGACTGTTGCTTCCACGGTAGGAAATGCCGCAAAAACAAGCTCAGCCCGCCGCCTGTGCCAACGCCGCGTATCTTGATCAGGCTATTCGGCTCCGGCTCGACCGTGGCGTCGAACTTCTCGATGCCGAAGAAGCGCACGCCGACGACCTGCCCTTCCGCCCGATGCGCGTTGATCACGATTCGACGCTCTGGCTCCTCGACGATCGTGTCGAGCAGGCAGCTTTCGAGCGCGCTGGTCAAAATGCGCTGCAGCCGCCGATTCGGGTCCGTAAAGGCTAACGACATCTAATCGCCTCGACCTTCGAGCTGGTTCTGGGTAACCCCGAGGTCTCGGAGAATTGCCCGTAAGGTGCCCGGCGGCACCTCGCCGCGATGACGGCCGATCGCTGTCTGGCGCGAGGCGTCGGACGATGCCCAAATTTCGTGGTTCGAACCTTGTCTCAATACCTGGAACCCGAGCCTTCTCAAGCGACGACGAAGTTCCTGATAGACCACCTGGCTAGTGAGTAGCGGCTTTTGCCCGGCGGCTCACTCGTTTGAATTTGTGCTCAGCCGGCAGTATCGGCAGCACAGCTTCGTACACGTCGTTCGAGTCAAGGGCAGAGACGGAGACCGGCTTCTCCTGTTCGGCCGCGAGATCGAGCAGCATTGCGGCCACTTCCTGGAGCTGACTGAGAGCTTCGTGAAGGGTCGGCGCGTCTACCCAACAGCCGTGGATCCCCTGAGCTTCGGCTCGCCACAGACCGTCTTCTTGCCGGAAGCATTTCACCCTGATCTCGAATGCCTTCATACGTCGATTCTACTGCCGGGCGCTCAGTGCTGGCATGTCGGGCAGAAGTGGGTGCTGCGGCCGCCGATTTTGACGCGCTCGATGGGTGTCTCGCAAACGTAGCAGGGCTTCCCCGTGCGGCGGAACACCTTCACGTACATCTGCATGTTGCCCTGCTTGCCGTCCGCGTCTTTGTAGTCCTTGAAGCTGGCGCCGCGGCTCTCGACGCCGAGGCCGATGACATGTCGCACGGCCGCGTGCATCGCTTCGGCCTCGGCCTCTGTCAGCGTCTCGCCGAACCGTCGCGGGTCGACCGCCGCGACGTAGCAGGCCTCGTCGGCGTAGATGTTGCCGATACCGGCGATGCGGCTCTGGTCGAGGATGATCGATTTCACGGGCGTCTTGCGCCCCGCTAGCGCCTTGAGCATCGTCTCGACCGTGAAGTCGTCGCTCAGGGGCTCGGGTCCGAGAGCGGTTGCCATCGCGTCCGCGTAGTCGTCCGCCAGCCACAGGCCGCCGAACTTGCGCATGTCTGTGAAGCGAAGCTCGGTGCCATCGTCGAGCTTGAGAACGATGCGGAGGAAGCGCTCGATGGGCGCATCGGGCGTACGATGCAGCAGGGCGCCTGTCATCCGCAGGTGCACCACGATCATCGAGCCCGTGTCGAGCCGCATCGCGAGGTACTTCCCTCGGCGCTCGACCGACACGATCTGGGCCCCGACGACGCCTTCGCGGAACGAGGCCTCGTCGATGCCCTTGAGCACCGGCACCGGCTTGCCCACGTCGGGCGGGATAACGATGCCCGTGATGCGTCGCCCGACGATGCGCGTCTGCAGGTCGCTGCGTATCGTCTCGACTTCGGGTAGCTCAGGCATGCCTAGAAGATCTCCAACGGGTGACCGCCCAACGCAGCGACAAGATCCTGCTTGCCGTGGACAACGCCGACAATACCAACCTCATCATCTAGTACTCGATAGACGACGCGGTAATCGTCAACGACTATCTGGCGAATTGCATCAATACTTTTGTATTCGGGCACAACGGCACCCATTCTCGGGAATTGCTCGAGCCGTAGCACGGCTGCTTCAAGACGGTTGTAGAAGTCCAATGGATAGGTAGTTGAGTGATCAGAAAGGTATTCGAGCGTTTGAAGAACGTGGGAGCGAGCCTTTAATGTCCAGAAGACTGAAGCCACTCAACAACGCTCCGCCGAACCTCTTCCGTGGTTAATACACGCCCTTCGTCGAGATCCTTCAGGCCCTCGTCGATCTGCGACCTGACATAAATTTCGTACAAAATGTCGTGGACGGACGAATCTTCCGGCATCTGCTCAACAACCTTTAAGACGTCCCGCTTTGTGAACTCGCTCATCCTCGACCTCCGCGTCTATCTCATTCTAACGCTCTGGCCTACTCGAAGAGGTCTTCGACGTGAACGCGGGCACTGGGATGATCGCAGACGATGCGGATGGTCGAGGTGTAGTTGCGTGATGAGCCGAAGCGGGGCCACGGCCACCACGAGAAGTACACAGCCCCGTTCGAGCCTGTCTTCATTTCTCGAGTGCGGTGGGGCTCTTCGTCGTGGAAGGTGCCGTTGTCGTCCACCTCCAGGGTGAGGATCAGGCCCTCGATGGGCTCACCTGCAGCGTCGTAGGCGGTGGCCTGGAGGAGACGGGAGCGGTCGGCTTCGCGGAAGGAAATTTGCAGGGTGAAGGTGGTCTCAGACATCAAGCCTGATTGTCTAAAGAACGCCACAAGACAGCAAACGACGGGCGCCTCGCGGGGCGCCCGTCGCTGAAAATGGCTGGGCCGAAGAGTCGTCAGGCTTTCTTGATTGGCGGCTTGCTGTCGTCCAGCCACCAGGTGTGGGTGGCAGAGACGGCGCCGCGACGGTCGCCCTGATAGACCATGAAGTTCTGCACCGCGGACCACGCTGTGTAGAAGAAGGAGGCGTCGCCGGGCGGGTGCGGGATTGCGTACATCGCCTTCGCGAGGTAGCGCTGCATGTCGAAGATCAGGGCACGGCGCTTCTCGAGGTCGGGCTCGATACGGGCCTTGTTGAGGATGGCCTCGAGCTGCGGGTCGCCGGAGCCGTCACCCTTGCCGTTTGCGTCGAAGCCGAGGAAGCCCGGGCCGCCGTACTTCGAGTGGAACAGCGTCGACATGTAAGCGGTCGCATCGTTCGCCGGAGAGCCGCCCGCGCGGTAGAACATGCCCTCGTACTTGCCGTTGGCGTCGCGCCAGGACGTGAGGTACTGCGACGTGTAGTCGATCAGGTTGGCCTTCGTCTTGATACCGATCTCGTTCGTGAACTGGTCAGTAACACCGCACTGGCGCTGGAAGTCGGCGCCGAGCTGTGGGCCGCTGATGTAGGTACTCGTCGTCTCGAAGCCGTTCGGGTAGCCGGCAGCCGAAAGCAGCTTTTTTGCTTCGGCGACATCACGCTGGAAGTACTTCGAGTTGGGGCCGAAGTCCTTCGACTTGGGGTCGAGGAACCAGCGGCCGTAAGCGGGCGTCAGCGTCGTGTTGTAGTAGGTCGTGACGGGCAGGCCGTCAGCCTGGAACTTGTCGACGTTGTTGAAGGCCGACAGGTAGGCGTCGCGGTCCCACGACATCGCGATGGCCTGGCGAACACGCTCGTCCTTGTAGTACTTGTTCGTGTCGGTGGGCAGCCAGCCAAACACGAGGGATCGCGTTGTAGTCGCCGTCGGCTCGATGGAGTAGACGTTGATGTTCGGCTCGCTCTTCTTCAGCGCCACGATGTCCTCGGCGCGGACGCACGCCGTGTTGCTGTAGGCGTAGCTGTAGATCGCCCCTGCCTTGTACTGCGCCATCGCCGACGCGTATTCGGGGACGATCGGGACCTCCAACTCGTCGGCGAGCGGCGTGTCCTTGTCCCAGTGGTCGGGATGCCGTTTGTAATTGAACCCGACGGTGGGTGTGTACTTTTGGAGCATCCAGGGCCCGGTGCCAATCATGTCCTGGCGTATGTCGAAGGTGCTCTCGGTCTCTTTCGGCACAACGACGGGCTTGCCGGTCTGCGTCGGCGTCAGGGCGGCGAGCAGGAAGACGACGGGCTCCTGCAGCTTGAAGACGATCGTCTTCGAGTCGGGCGCCGTTACGGAGACGACGGGCGCGTTGGGGTTGACGCTGTTGACGAGGAAGGCGCGGTCGGCGCCCTTCGCCGCATGCCGGTTCCAGGCGAATAGGATGTCTTCGGTATCGAGGACGCGGCCGTTCACCGGCGCTTTGTTGTGCCACTTCACGTTCTGTCGCAGCTTGAACGTGAGCTGGAGGCGGTCCGGCGAATACTCCCAGGACTCCATGAGCTCCGGCGAGTACTCCTCGTAAGAAGGCGCCTTGAGCACGCCCGGCTTTTCGTTCACGTAGTGGCCGTAGACCAGGTTCTTGTGCTGGTTCATCGACGCCTGGTCCAGCTGCACGTCGAGGTGGGCCGGCTCGTTCGGCGCGAACCACTTGACGACGCCACCGCGCTTCGCTGACTTCGTCGAGTCGATAGCCTTCGTGACCATGCCGCTCTTGTCGGCGTTCGACGTGCTGCTCGAGCTCTTCTTGCCGCTATCGCTCCCGCAGGCGGCGAGAAATGCCGCGGCCGCACTGGCGCTTCCGACTGCCGCCAACCCGTGGCGGCGGCTGATACGGTGGTTGAGGACGTCCGTCCAGTAGCTCATGGTTACCGACCTCCTGCCCGATCGTTCGCATGTTGTAATGCGTGCGTTGTATCAGCAATCGAAGAAAAGTCAATAGATCAGTCGGATGCAGGTAAATTGTCGGATCGATGGATCGGTATGACCGATTAAGCTGCGACTACTCCTCTCGTTTCCCCTTTCGACTTCGATGGAGAGCACCGAATAGGTGATAGTCGACGGAGCGGAGGGCGCGACCTCTCCCCTGCCCCCTCTCTCCTTCGACCTCGCTCAGGACATGCTTGCGAGGCGAGGGTTAGGCGAAGTCGCTCGTCGATGGTTGAGTCGTGGTGAATGCAGAGCGCGCCCTCACCCCTAACCCTCTCCCGCGAGGAAGAGGGGACTGCGTCGGTGTTGGACGTTCGCGCTTGATGCTTTAGCCGGGTGTGCAGAGGGCGGTAGCCCTTTGCCAAGCAGTCCGAGGGATGTGCCCTCGGAACATTTGGTTTCTTAAGGGGGGTGGGGGCGGAGCGTCGCGACAGCGCCGCGCAGCAAAGCCGGCATTTCTTGGAAAAGCGTGCGTTAGGCAGGCGATCGCACCAGGCAAGCCTGGATGAGAGCAAGTAGCTCGTATTGCTGCTCCAGCGATGTCACCTCGAGGCGCTCGAAGTGACGGCCGTCGAGCTTGACGTCTGCGAAGAGGCCCGCGGGGTCCTCGTGGAAATGCAGGAAGCCTGCGCGTTTGTAGTAGAAGCTGCCGGGCGTGCGCTCCTGCAGCACGTGGAGGGCGCGTACGCCGTCGAGGAGCTCCTCTAAGGCTGCGAGGGCTTCAGCGCGTGCGTGTCTCAATCCTAATGCCCCGCTACCGCATGCAAGAGATACCACAAGGCAACGGCTAGGGGCATCAAGCTCTTCAAAAGCGTTCCTATGGTTTCTTTCAGTGACTGCCAATTCGGACTCGAACGAGTCGGAGCTTGGACCAACTTCGTGCCGCTCACGAAGTCGCCTCCAATCACGTAGATGTTTCGATACTCCCTGCCAATTGAGCGTCTCCGGCGTCGAGGTCTAGAGCGAGCCATGTCCTGCCTCATGCAAAGACATTGCCAGCCTTGCGAACGAATGACGAGTGACATCTCTTTTGCAAAGAGACTAGCGCTTAAACCTACTCGCTCGCTTTCTTGCATTCACGACTTCCCGCTCCGCGGCCTCGATCCGATTCCAGTCTTCGTCACTTTCGGTACCATTTGCGGACGGTATCTCGACGTCTCCCTTGCTGTGGGGCTTGACGAGAGTCTCCAGATGTTTCCGAATGTTCTGCGCACCCGGCGGAGCCTCGTAGGTTCCCCATGTGTTCACGACTGAAAAAATCAGTTCCGGCAGCAGGCGATCGGGATAGTCGTTAAGGTTTAGCCATCGAGAGTGAAACTCCACGCCAGGCTGCTCTGCACGCTCATCCCGCATCAATCCCATCGTGGCTTCCGAAAATGGAACGTTTGAAATGACGCCATAGGTTTCGTGGTGGCCAAACTCAGTCGGCCGCAGCCCAATGCTGCCTGCCCTGATATGTCGCCATGTCTTATCCCAATGAAGCATGTTTGGTTCTTGGTAAAAGGTGAACCAAGGTCGCTCGAGTGGGCTCCAAAGGAGAGATTCGATCCAATCGCGCCAAAGCGCCACACCTGGCCTTGCTCCGGCGACCCAGCAGAGGGCGTCTAGGTCTTTGTCATAGTCCTGAATCGGCAAACCAAAAGAAACCTCACGGCCGCCATATGTCTTTACATCTCGTGAATCAAAGGGCGTTGATCGTCGCGCTTCGCCCGAGTAGGGGCTTCCCGATGTCATTGAGGGAAATTCGTCTCCTGCCCAATAAAGGACCTCGGTCTGGCCTATTGGAGAACCTAGTTTAGAGAACTCTACTCCAGTTGGACTGAAGGTCAGAATGAAGCTTTTGCTCTCGAAGAACTCGACAGCATCCCCTTGCCATCCATTCATAGACTCGAACCAGCCGCGGATGTCCATGCCCTCGTGAATTAGCCATCGATTGCGCATTAATTCGCAGCCGTACACAAACCATCTGTTTCGGAGAAGGTGTTGTGCCAGCCAAAAGGAGAAGTCAGCGTCCGGAGGGAAGGAATGGTGTGGATTCTCGCTACTGACCTGCAGATATGTTCGCAGTCCCTCCATGTACCAATCAGGCAGTCTCGTACGGGCGGCTGGGGCGACCGTCAGTGAATCTTTCCTGACAAAAGGTGAAGAAACGCCGTTGAAGCGATCCAAGATTCGAGCGTATGGGCTGAATCCGCGGTTACGAAGATTGTCTGGATTGTCGCCTCGTCGTATGGCCGCATCAATCTGCTGGTAAGCCCACAGTGGGTCACCAAATCGCCCCCAACTGCCTACTAAGTACAGAAAGGTGAGCTTGTACCTCTGGACGGTCGGCTTAATATCCGCCGGATTGACGGCAGGTGCCTTCCACGTGCTCTCGCGGACAGCCCGTGCTATCAGTTCGCGAGGAATCGTCAGCACTTGGGCGCTACTCCATGTCGGCCCAGTTGCGGCCGACCTTCACGTCCACGCGCAGCGGCACATCGAGCTTTAGCGATGCGGGCATGATCTGCAGCACGAGCGTCTTCAGCGCCTCGAGCTCTTCCTCCGGGCCCTCGAAGATCAGCTCGTCGTGGACCTGCAGCAGCATCTTCGACACGAAGTTCTGCGCTTCCAGCTCGTGGTCGAGGCGGATCATCGCGATCTTGATGATGTCGGACGCGGTGCCCTGAATCGGCATGTTAATCGCGACACGTTCGGCGGCGTTGCGCACGTTGAAGTTCGTCGAGTGGATGTCGGGAATGTAGCGGCGACGGCCGGCCAGCGTCTCGGCGTAGCCATCTCGACGCGTGGTCTGGACGACGTCGTCACGCCAGGCTTTTACGGCCTGATATTTGTCGAAGTAGCGCTTGATGAAGGCTCCGGCTTCCTCGCGGGAGATGCCTTCGCGCTGGGCCAGGCCGAAGTCGGTCAGGCCGTAGAGCACGCCGAAGTTGAACACCTTGGCGCGGTTGCGCTGGATGCGCGTGACGTCTTCCATCGCGACGCCGAAGACCTGCGAGGCCGTCGCGGCATGGATGTCCTCGTCGTTCTTGAAGGCCTCGAGCAGCGCCGGGTCCTGCGAGACGTGCGCCATGATCCGCAGCTCGATCTGAGAGTAGTCCGCCGAGAGCAGCACGGGGTTTGTGCCGATGTCGCGAGCCACAAAGGCGCGACGCACCTGGCCGCCGAGCTCGCTGCGCACGGGGATGTTCTGCAGGTTGGGGTTCGTCGACGACAGGCGGCCCGTCGCGGCGACAGCCTGCTCGAACGTCGTGTGGATGCGGCCGTCGCGCTGGTCGACAGCGCCCGGCAGGGCTTCGATGTAGGTCGAGCGCAGCTTGGTCATCTCCCGCCAGCGCAGGAGGAAATCGACGATGGGATGGACGCCGCGCAGGGCTTCGATCGATTGCGCGTCGGTGCTGTAGCCCTGCTTCGTCTTGCGTGTCTTCGGCAGCCCGAGCTCGTCGAAGAGCACGGTCGATAGCTGCGGCGGCGAGCCGAGGTTGAACTCGTGCCCGACCGACGAATAAGCCTCCGACTCGAGGTAGTTGATCTGCTCGTTCAGGCCGACAGACATCTCGCGCAAAACGCTGACATCCATCGCGATGCCTTCGGCCTCCATGCGCGCGAGCACGGGGACGAGCGGCATCTCCATGCCCGAGAACAGCTCCCACATGTTGAGGTCGCGCAGCTCCTTCTCGAGCGGCTCTCGCAGACGCAGCGTGTAGTCGACGTTCTCGCAGGCGAAAGGCAGGGCGTCTTCGGGGCGCACCTGGTCAATCGATAGCTGCTTGGCGCCGTTCTTGCCAACGAGCTCGATGACTTCCTTCATCGCGTAGCCCATGCGTCGAGAGACGAGCCAGTTCAGGCTCTGGGAGCCGGAGCCGACGCGGAAGACGTCGCCCAAAGCGCCTTCGCCGAGGACGTAGGCGGCGATCAGCGTATCGAACGCGAAGCCGTGGACGTGGCGGTCGCCGGCGGCGAGGAAGGCGACGTCGAACTTGCCGTTGTGCGCCACTTTCTCGATGTCGATATCGCTGAACACCGGCTCGAGCTTGTCGAGCACAAAGTCGCCCGTGAGCTGCGCCGTATCGCCGCTGCCCGCGTCGTCCAGGCTGAGGGTGCGCTGGCGCTGGTGGCCGACCGGGATGTAGTAGGCCTCTCCCGGCGCGACCGCGATGGCGACGCCGACGAGCAGGCAGTGGTACGGGTTGGTGCCGACGCCCTCGAGGTCGAAAGCGAACTTGCCCGCCTCCTTGATGCGCTCGATGAGGTCATCGAGCGCCGACTCGTCGTTGATCAGCGTGTAGCTCTTCTCGATCAGCGCCGGTGCGGGCTTTGCGCCGTCTTCGGTTGATTCGGCGAACGTCGAGGGCGCATAGCCTTCGTCGACCGCGGGAAGTCGCGGCACGAGCGTGCGGAACTCGAGGTCCCGCAGGAGGTCGAGCACGCGCTGGCGGTCGTATCGGCCGATCTTCGCTTCGTCTACGTCGAGGATGATGTCCGGGACTTCCGTCCTGATCGTCGCCATCTCGAGGGCGCGGTAGACCTGGTCTTTGTACTCGGTGAGGGAGTTTCGCAGCTTGTCCGGTTTCACCTCGGGGAGGTGCTCGTAGATGCCGTCGATACTGCCGTAGCCAACGAGGAGCTTCGTTGCGGTGCCCTTGCCGACACCCGGGATGCCGGGAATGTTGTCGGAGGTATCGCCCTGCAGCGCCTTGAAGTCGGTGATGCGGTGCGGGTCGAAGCCGTAGTGCTCGCGCGCCGATTCGTCGTTGTAGAGGACGTGGTCGCGCTGATACGGGCGCATCATGTAAATCGTCACGTTGTCTTCGATGAGCTGCACGAGGTCCGTGTCGAGCGTGACGATGTAGGTCTCGATGCCCTGGGCGTTGGCCTGCCTCGAAAGCGTGCCGATAACGTCGTCCGCCTCGTAACCCGCGGCGCTGTAAACCGGGATGTTGAAGGCGTCCATCATCTCGAGGCAGCGCTCGATCTGATGGCCGATATCCCACTGCACTTCGAAGGGCCCGAGGGCGCGCTCCAGCTCCGTCTTCATGTCCGCGTCGACGCCGTCAGCCTCGGCCGTGGCGAAGAGGCGCTCTTTGATCTCGTCACGGCGGTTGGCGGACGCAACGGCCTCGGCGATATCGACCCGCAGCTTGTCGCCCACATCGGGCACGCTCGAGAGGGAGGCGAGGACGGACGTCTTGAGATTCTCGAAACGGTTCGCCTTGTATGTCGGATCGTTGAGGTGGCGGAAGGTGGGGCCCGGGAGGTCCATCGCCACGACGAGATGGGTCGGCTTGAGGTCGTCGATCACGGCGAGGAGCGTATTCGTGAAGCCGAAGACGCCGCTCGTGTTCTCACCGGTGCGGCGGGCAACGAGAGGCTGGTCCTTCAGCGCGAAGTAGGCGCGGTGGATGATGCCGTGGCCATCGAAGATTGCGAGACGTGGGGGTGTATTCACGAGGAGAATTATACGCCGCGGGCCTCACGCTCTTAGCCTCGAAGCTGTCACGCGGCCTTCAAGAGAGGCAGCTACGGGAAGAACGGGCGTTCGAAGCTATCAATCTGGGGATTCGGAGCCAATTGTGGGCTATTTGGCACGTGACTCTGGGCACTGAGTGTCGATAATTTCATGGTGACTTCAATCGTTTGGGCTGCAATGCAGTAAGCCCGCCTTGTTTCACCAAAGTTTATGACAGATTAGTTGGCCAGTTCTTGAGGTCAATTGTGAAGAATGTTCGGCATTCGCCGCTTTAATATCCGGAATCCGGAGAGAAATCGCGAGGCGAATTAGCCGAGTGTCAAAGTTTTATAGAACGACTATGTCGTTAGCTCAGCGGCAGGTATGATGCGCGGAATGTCAGGGCGGAGAGACTACAACCCCGTCGCCGTGTATTACGCCCTGCGTGGAACCTTCACGTTCTTCTTCGTGATGGCGACGAGCGTCAACCTCGTCTTCCAGACTTCGCAGGCGCATCTAAACCCGCTGCAGCTCGTCCTCGTCGGCGCCGTCCTCGAGGCCACGATCTTCGTCATGGAGATCCCGACGGGCGTTATGGCGGACATGTTCAGCCGCAAGCTCTCGGTCGTTTTGGGCCTGGTGCTGCTCGGGTCGGGACTGATCGTCAACGCAGCCTGGGCTCAATTCGAGACGATCCTCCTGGGGCAGCTCATATGGGGCTGCGGCTATACGTTCATGAGCGGCGCTTACCAGGCGTGGATTACGGACGAGATCGGTATGGAGACGGTGGGCAGCGTGTTCTTGCGCGCGGCCCAGATCGAGCAGATCGGGCGCCTCGTGGCGACACCGGTCGCTTTCGGCATCGCGACGTATCAGCTCAATCTGCCGATCCTGCTGGCGGGCGGCGCTTACATCGTCATGGCGCCGGTCCTGCTCTTCGCGATGCCGGAGCGCGGCTTCAAGCCTTCGCTGCAGAACATGACGTTCAGTCAGACCATCGACAGCATGACGAGCACCTTCGCCGAGGGACGTCGCGTTGTCCGCGCTAGCCCCTTGCTCATGACGATGCTGATGATCGCGTTTTGCTACGGCATGGCCAGCGCCGGCTTTGAACGGCTCTGGGTTTCTCATTTTTACCGCGATCTCGGCTTCCCGACCACTTTCCATTTTTCGCCTGTCGTCTGGTTCGGCGTGTTGCGCACCGGCTCAGGGATTCTCAGCGTCCTCGCCGTGGGCGTGCTGATCAAGCGCATGAACGTGCGCTCGAACAGCGCTCTGGCGCGTGTGCTGATGGCGGTCAACGCGGTGCAGGCAATCAGCCTCTTTTTCTTCGCCGGCTCGAAGGGCTTCGAGATGGGCATGATGGCGATGTGGTCCGCTGTTGCAGCCAGCGCGCTCTACCAGCCCCTCTTCCTCTCGTGGCTGAACCAGAACGTCGATTCGCGTGTGCGCGCCACCGTGATCTCGATGCGCAGCCAGACCGACGCGCTCGGCCAGATTGCGGGCGGTCCCATTCTCGGCCTCATCGGCCAGCTGTCCTCCGTCCGCCTCGCCATCCTCGGCGCCGGCATCGCCCTGGTGCCCGCGCTCGGTCTCTACACACGCGCCCATCGCGTCGGCCGCGAAGCTGCATCGGAGCCAGATACGCGCGAAATGGCGTAAGAGAACCGTGTCCCCTGTTCCTGCATCACTCGGCCTCATCTCTCGCATCGCACGCAAGGCCGTCAGAGAAGGCAGCCGCGCCTCGCAGCCCTTCGTTTACGCGGGGCGGGACCCGAGTTTTGTCATTCCGAGCCTGACGAGGAATCTAAGCCCTCATCGTCTGACGCTCCATTCAGCGCCCGCGCCCCCATGACCGCCCGTCGACGCGCATCCGTTGTCCGCCTGATGTTTGCTTGCCCCAACGAGCGCCCGGACGACGGACGTGAGCCCGGTGCGCTAGCGCGGAGAACGACCGCCAGACGATGCGGGCTTAGATTCCTCGTCAGGCTCGGAATGACAAAACCTGAGGCGGAATGAATGACAGACTTGGAGCGGCGTCGGGCGTCGACGCTGACCTCCGCGTCATCGCCGCGGCGTTTCGTTCGATGAGAGTGGATTAGACCAACTCGGTCGAGTAAGCGAGAGCGCAAACGCGCCCCCTCTCCATCGCATGGAGAGGGGCAGGGGTGAGGCAGCCCGCACGCCTTCGAGGGTGCTACTAGCGTCCGTCAGGCTATCTGACGCTGCCAGCTCGCCCCGCCCACGGGCGCAGCATGCTGCGCCCTACGCGCGCCGATGTAGGGCGCATAGACGTGCGCCCGAGGGATTGGGGGTCGGCATCGGCCCCCAATCCCTCGGGCCAATCAGAGGCGCTCATTGCCCCACTCAACAAACGAGGGTGCCGCCGGCACCCTCGTTGCGTTCTCGATGACCTAGTGGAGCTGCGCCTCAGACCTTCTCCGTGACCCGGTACTCCATGCGCCGCCCGAGCATGAGGCGGACCTGCGAGTCGAGTGCAGGCAGCGCGGAGAACAGGAATGTGATCGGCGAGATGAGGAACCAGCAGAGCTGCGCTCGCAGGTGCATCAGCCGCGTCATGTGCTTAGGCGCCGGCGGCCGCAGCTTCCAATCGTGATAAAGGATCATGCCGTAAGGAATGAGGCATGGCGTCAGGAAGAGCGCCGGCAGCGTGAACTGACTCGATAGCCAGTGCGGCAGGAAACTCAGGTTGACGTAGTTCGAGAGGGAGAACCACGTCGGCGTGAGCTGCTCGTCCGTCAGCTTGTGGACCGTCGAGGGAATCAGCCCGCCGAGGGTGATGAAGAACCACTGTGTGGACCACATCAGGTGGTTCTCCATGAAGTACCAGAAGCGAAGCATGCGCTTTCGCAGCGGGATGTTTGGGTGTCGGAACGCATGGATCGCCGCGTACGGCACGTCGACCGCGCCCCAGCCCCAGCGCCGCACCTGGAGGTACTGGTTGATGTACGTCTCCTTCGCCGTGTGCGAAAGAGCGCCATCGTTCCCTACGGGCAGGTGGATCGGCTCGACGTCGACTTCGCCACCGAGCGCGTAGAAGCACTTGAGGAACATGTGCCAGTCTTCCGGGATCACGTCCGTGTCCCAGTAGCCGACGTCGTGTGCCATGCGCATGGAGAGGCTGTAGGTGCTCTGCGAGAACAGAACGCGGCGTTTCCGGCTGAGCCGGCTGAGGTGGATCATGCCGCCCAGCGAGTTCGGCACACGCAGCGGCGCCGGCACCTGCCAGATGTTGTTGTAGAAGAAGATCGGGCCCTGCCAGAAGCGCCGGTAGCGCTGCGGGTCCGTGGCGAAGTAGTAGGTCAGGGCGTCGAAGTACTGCGGCGGGAACAGCGTGTCGGCGTCGCAGCTCGTCACCGTCAGGTCGTCGATGTTCCAGCCCCGGCCGTCCACGAGCTCGGTCACGGCGGCCCTGGCAGCCCACGCCTCGTTCGATGACTTGCCTCGCACCTCGCCCTTCAGGTTTGCCGGATGGTAGGTGACCAGCAGATCGAAGAAGGCGCCGCGGAATTCCTTCGTGAGGATCGCCGCGCGCTTGTGGGCCTCTTTACCTTCCGTCTCCTCCATGGCGAGGACAGGGATGATGCTGTCCTGGGCGCCCTTTGCGGCGGCCATGGCGCCGAGGGTATCGCGCAGCTTCTGCACGCCCTCTTTGTAATTGGGAATGATCACGACGTGGCGGATGTCCTCCCAGGGCAGGATGCCGTCATCGTCGGCGGCGCGCAGGGCGTAGTCGGCGCGCCAGTCGCGGGCCTGGGCCTCTCGCATCAGCTTCACACCCTTGCGGATGTGGTAGGCGATGGTCCATGACTTCCAGAGCCAGTACATGTCGAAAAAGAGCAGCGCTACCGCCAGCTCCTTAGGGAAGAACGCGTATCCCCAGAACAGCGAGCTGATCAGGAAGAGTGCGACGGCGCCGGGCAAGATTTCCAGTGCCCGGATGACTCGATGCCCGGTGGGGCGAAGGTCATCCTCGGCTCGGGTGAATAACTTGGGTAGGGCGACGGGGTTGGCGGTTGGAGAGTACGTGGCGATTGCTACCGAAGCAGCCGAAGAAGCGAGCTCCCTCTTTCGCCTTGCGGGCAGTTCTACTGCCATTTGGCCTCCTTGAAAGGAGCCGGCGGGTTGAAGGCAACGGGCCTACAAGCAGTGGGTAACAAAAAACGCCCCCCTTTCAAAGGAAGCGCCTTTCGCGAACGCCTGCGAGGTTAGCTGACGGGTTGGGGCCGAAAGGAAGCCCTGCCGCCCTACGGCGACTTCACCCCTGCAATTTGGGTCCCCCGCTCCCTCCGAAGAGAGACTCGGCGTGCTCAGTTGTCTAACTGACGATAGGCGTTGCATGGTGCCTCGTCAAGCGATTCCGCATCACGCTTTCGTAACACTACCATCGGCGATGCTGCGAAAGCACCTTCACATATCGCCGCGGCGATTGTCGCAGATTGTCAGCCGAAAGCATAGGGCACTTTTGTTCCGGTGTTTGGCAACCCGGGTACATGCCTTCGCGACCCAGCCCCCTCATGCCCCGTCCTTCCAGGGCGGGGTGTGCAATGCACCCTCGAGTACCGCGGGCTCTTCGGCAATCCGGACTTCTAGTCGGCGCTCCGAAGTATGGCGCTCCAACGAAAGTACCGAAGAGCCCGGATTCTCGGACGTTTTGGCGAAACCCTGCCCTGAAGGACCGGGCATGAGAACGAGGTTTTGCCATCGATAGCGCCCGAGGCCGCGCCTCGCGAAGCGAACGCGATCGAGCCCCTCTCCGCGCACGGAGAGGGGTTGGGGGTGAGGCAATTCCCCCTCCCCCAACATCCGACCAGCACTGGTACGCCGAAGAAGAGGGGACCACTACAACCCGAGACACGATAACCCGACCGCGCCTCCCCTCTCCATCGCCATGGAAAGGGGCAGGGTGAGGCAGCCCATGCTCCCGACGTTCTGCCACACGCGCGTTAGCGCATCGAAGCTCCGCCTGGCGCCCAGGCCCCGCCCAGATATGCCGCCAGCGCCGCTTCGTATTCCTCGGACGTATTCACATCAACGTTGGGCGCGGCGTTCGCGATGGCGATCTCGACCGACTCCGCGGCGTGACGCACGGTGACGGCTCGAAGGCCCAGCGTCTCTTCGTTCACTTCCCGCAGCTCCGCCAGCAGTGACCCATCGACGGCGATCGGGTGGCCGCCTCGCCCGGCGAACCGCGGCGAGACGATAGGGGCGTGCGTCTCCCGCCAGCGCTCGAGGACGAGTCGGGATACCCAGGACGGCCGTGGCTGATCGACGTTGAGGATGAGGATCGCCTCGACGTCATCGCTGAGGGCCTCTGCGCCGCATAGCAGTGAGGTGGCCCGCCCGTCCTTATATGCAGCGTTGACCGCGATTCGTACGCCCGAGGGCACAGCGGGACGTATTTCCTCGGCGGCGTGGCCGAGCACGACGACGATCTCGTCGGCACCGGCATCGCGCATCTGCTGTACCTGCCAGGCGATGAGGGGCATGCCGTCCCAGGGCACAAGCTGCTTCAGCCGGCCCATGCGCGTCGATTCGCCGGCCGCGAGGATGAGCGCCGCGATGGTCACGGGCGCAGGACGATGCTGACGCCCGATTGACCCGCACGCACCTGGTCGATGATCTCGCGCAGGAGCTGCTGGCGCTCGGTCAGCGGCAGCGTCTCCCACTGCGCCACCAGCATCTCGAGGGCGGCATTGCGGGTGCGGCGGCGTTCGGCGGCGCTGGCGTAGTGCTCGGCGCGCCACTCGGCGTCGTGGAGCTCTTCTTCGATGTGCATGCGCTCTTCGGCGAGGTCAAGGCCGCTCGACCGCAGCTTCTCCGCCGAAAGCTCGCCGGCCGCCGCGGCTTCGAGCTGGCGCCCGAGACGCCTGTCAACCTGCTGCAGCTTGTCATGCAGGCGCCGCGACTCCGACTGCCATTGCGCCAGGACGGCCTCGTCGTCACCGGCAGTGGCCAGCTGCGACGGGTCGAGCTCGGAGAGCTGCTGGCGCACGGACTCTTCCAGCTCGTCGGCGCGTTGCGTGTTGTAGGTGCAGATACCCTGGTTCGTGCGCGATTCGCACTGGTAGTAGCGGTAGGACGCCACCTGCTCGCTGTTGTCGCGGCGCTTCCAGGTCTGGCGGCGGCTGACGCCGATCATTCGGTTGCCACAAGTCTCGCAGACGGCCATGCCCGAGAGCAGGAAGCCGCTGACCGTGCGTGGTGAGAAGTTCGTGCGGCGCTCCTGCAGCTTGTCTTGGGCGCGACGGAAGTCGTCCGGCGCTACGAGGGCGGGATGGCTGCCCGGCACGCGGATACCCAGCCTCTGGTACGTGCCGAGATAGGCTCGATTGCGCAGGATGTCGCGGATGCTGACCATGCTCCACGGCCGGTTGCGACGCGTCCGCAGCCCTTCTTCGTTCAGGCGCCGGGCGATGAGGCGGATGCCGAGGTTCTCGTGCAGGTAGAGGCGATAGATGTAGCGCACGACCAGCGCTTCTTCTTCGACAGGCTCGAGGCGGTTCTTCGCGCCGACGTGATAGCCGTATGGCGGGCGGCCGAGCACCTCGCCGCGCACAGCCTTGCGTCGAAGGGCGCTGCGCACTTTGTCGCGCGTGTCTTCCTTCGTGCCTGACCAGCGGTCGACAATAGCGCCGAGCGGATCGCCGTCCTTACCGGCGCCGACGTCCATGAAGTGCACCTTGGCGCCCAGCCGTTCGATCTGAAAGACGCGCGCCGCTGCGACCACCGGCTCATCCGCCAGCGTGGTCGGATTGGGCGTAGCGACGACGATGAAGCCCTTCTCGGGCCGCTTCAGGTACTCGATGAGGCGGTAGAAAGCGGCCGAGGACGTCTTCGATTCTTCAGAGAAAGTCGTCGCGACTTCGTAGCCTTGAGCCTCGCAGAAGTCGAGAAAGCGCCGGTTTTGACGGCCAAGGCTCTCGGGCCGGCCATCCGTGCCAGCCTCGCGGAAATACCCCAGCGCGTTCATTTCAGCCAGCGACCAGGATGCGTTCGCAGCTGGGGCACTGCACGAGATTGAAGCCGCTGCGCAGTCGCTGGACCATATGGGTCGGGAGAGTGAGCCGGCACCCCTGGCACGTACCCCGTTCGACCTTCGCGACGCCGCGTCCCTGCTTCATCCGCCGAAGATTCTCGTAGAGTCCGAGCGCCGGTGCGTCCATACCCTTGATAAAGGCCTCGCGCTCCGCATCGAGCTTGACCAGATCACCGCTGGCAGCGCCCTTCGCCGCCTCGAGGTCTTCCTGGTCCAGGGTCCATTCGCCCTCCGCACGGCGCAAGGTTGCCTTCGCTTCGTTCAGCGTGGCGGTCGCCGCCTCGAGGGAGGTCATCATCGCCAGGCCTTCATCGTCCAGCTTGCCGCGCCGTGCCTTGAGCGACTCGAGTTCCTTTTGCAGGTCCGAGAGCTCCTTCGGGTTCCGTACGGAGCCGCCGTAGAGCTTCTCGTCCATTGGCCCAATGCGCGCGTCGAGGTCCGCGCCCGCATCGTCGATGGTCTTCTGCTCATGACGCAGGCGGTCTACTTCAGTCTGGGCTTCAGTCGCTGCATCCCGGATAGCAGTGAGCTCTTCCGTGTCGCCGAGACGCGCATCGGCGTCGGCGATGATGGCGCGACGGCTGTCGCGTTTGAGGTCGATTTCCTGGAGGGCGAGAAGATCGGCGGCACTTGTCATAAAAATGCGAAATGGGCGGAGAGACTAAGGGCTGAGTAAGAGAAGAGAAGGACCGGTGACACCCCGCCAGGACCTGTCGGAAGGGATTATAGGCGGGCGCTGGCACGGCGGGCTAGGGGTTTCGATATGTGGGAGATGTGGTGACACTGAAGCGAGGAATGAGGCGCCTGTTGGCCGTTGGTTCGGTAGGATGCCCAACCCGCCCATGCCCAGCACAGCCATCCCTACACGTCGCCCGTGCTGTCGGCCTGGGTATCAACCGGGGCGTCGGGGCGCATCACGCTGCGCCCGAGGGTGAGGCCTGGCGACCGTCGAACAACGCTGGTCGCGTGCACCGAGAGCGACCTCATCCCCTCGGTCCCCTCTCCGCAGTGCATAGAGGGGAGGGCGCCGATCGATTGTCGGCCGAGCGAAGCCATCGTTAGTCGTGAGACCGTGCGGTTGATTTCGAAGTGCCCAAAGCCGGGCTCGCGAGTTTCGATGGCATTCGAGCCGAGGAGGCTCTTCGCAGTGCTTGTGGCGGACGACCTGCGGTCGGTGGGCATGGCACCGGCGGCAGCTTAGATTCCTCGTCAGGCTCGGAATGACAGAACACGAAGCGCCCAGCTCGGCTTGGCGCGCGGGCAAGTTTCCGACTTCCCTCTCCCTCGCAAGGGAGAGGGTCAGGGTGAGGCCGCTTCGTCCGTCTCGCCACCAACGCTTTCATGTCAAAGCCAATGCGATCCCTCGGCCCGCCGCAGTGGGCCGAGGGTCAGTCAACCCTTCGATTCGCCGCTACATGACGTCTTATGTTTGACCCGAAATTGGACCGACAGTTATGCTTTAGCCGCCATGCTTTTCAATGTATCTACCTTGATGCGGGAGGGTATGGGCGCCACCCGCGAGTACGATGTCGACGACGCCCTGGAATCTGAGGATGGCTCCTCAGACCCGGTGCGCGGTCACGTCAAAATGCTGCGAACGAAGGCGGGAATGCTGGTCACAGCCTTCCTTTCCAGCACAGTGGGATCCGAAGCTTGGAATTCACGTGACTTGAAGTCGCGGC
>JADMIO010848988.1_pt1 | contig 26561 bp, 24 predicted proteins | sample 8958161 | NCBI WGS metagenome assembly JADMIO01 (sample SAMN16585339, study PRJNA669376) | soil metagenome | isolation source: Crop rotation soil | place: USA: Cullars Rotation, Alabama | collected 2011 | reverse complement strand
GGCCCAACGAATTCAACGCCAAATGCCTACCTCTTAACTTGACGCCTATGGCACTGAAGTGCGGGGCTGTTTTTTTATCGGTTATTTTTGGAAATGATGCTTTGGACACCTGTTACGCCCAGTTTGCCATTTGTCAGAAACATTGCATCATCGGATTCCTCCTCTCTCTCCTTAAGGAAACGGTCGGGGTGAGTTGGCGTTATTGATTGTTGTTCACTTTCACCATGTACACACAATCGGCGATCTTTTTCACCTGTTGGGTACGATCCGTTCCTCTCAAAGACGATGACGTAGGAAGTTTGATGTTCTGGTACGCCGTGTCCTCTTTGCGCAAACTGTTCAGTGCGTCATAAATATATTTCGACTGGATGGCAAACACCGCACCTTCGCTGCTCGTTTGTCGGGCACTCAAAACGCCAATCACTTCTCCGTTGCGGTTGATGACCGGACTGCCGCTGTTACCCCGGTTGGCATTAATGGAGATTTGCACAGAAAGCGTATCGCCATTGTAGCCGGTCCTGGCAGCCAGATAACCCTCGCCATAAACGATGTCGTTGCGGGGATAACCAAGCGAGAAAATGGGTTCTGCGATATCGGCCGGCGATTTTCTGATCGCATAAGGGATTGTTGACGGCGCTTTATAATCCGAGTCAACAATCTTTAAAATGGCGATGTCACGCTTTTGATCAAGATAAACCGCCCGTGCCTGCAAGTCTTTACCAGCAGAATTTTGCACGGCAATGTACCGGGCGCCTTCCACCACATGAAAGCTTGTCACCAGGTAGCCTTTTGCATCCACCAGAAATCCGGTGCCGCCACTCGTGTATTCACGGGGCATCTTTGTATTGTTTTCGGCCACGTCGGTAATTTGCTGGCGCAACACATCGTTCTGACTTTTTACCTGGTTTACCTTGTTGTTGATCACCTGGATGTCGCGGCTCAGCCTTTCAAAATCCCGATTGCCGACAGGCTTTACGGGTGAAAACGACCACACCAAAGCACTGATGCTCAGCGCCGTAATGCCCGCAATGGAAGCGGCAATCGCAGCCGTACGCTTGTAGCGGTTGAATAGGTAAACAATCTTTGCTTTCCCTTTCAGCTTTGGTGTGTTGATGGAACCGTCCTCCGCCAACCGAAGATGGGTTTCGTTCAGCGTGTTTCTTAGTTGCCGGACATCTTCATAACGGTTCATTTGCTGGAGAAAGAACGTGTGCTCTACCACCAATTGGTCTATTTCGGGGCTGTTTTTGCGCAAGGCGTCGAAATAGGCCCGCTCGTCGGGCAACATTTCTCCTGCCAGGTAGCGTTCAACGGCTTCTAAAATTTGAATGTCATCCATTGCTGTGACCGTTTTTGTATTGCGAGAAAAATAATTTTTTCAGTCTCATCAGGCATTTGTACTTCTGCGTCTTGGCATTGTCGGCATTGGTATAGCCAAAGCTGGCGGCAATTTCCTGCATTCCTTTCTTTTGCATATAAAACAATTCCAACAAGCTTTTGCAGGGTTCGCCCAGGCTGTTCATGGACTTTTCCATGAGTGTGAACTCTGCATTTCGCCGCTCGTGGTCTTCCACATCATCCTCCACCATGACAAGGTCGTTGTGGTTTTCATAAAGTGTGTACCGGTTTTGCTGCATCAGCCGTTTCAGCCACAACCGCCGGCATACGGAATAGACGAAGGTTTTTAGCTGACAGTTTAGCTCAAAAGCGCCTGATTTCACCTTTTGATACAAAACAATCATGGCTTCCTGAAAGATATCTTTCGCATCGTCCGGATTGCCGTTGTTGTTCAGCACCAGGGCCTGTACCAGATTGAAATTTTCTTTATAGATGGTTTCAATCGCTTTTTTGTCCTGCTTCGCCAGCCCTTCCAATAAAGCGGTTTGATCGTACTGTGCTTTCAACTGCAATCTTCTTTTAATTCTTGAATCGAAAAATTGTAACCCAAAGATGGTGGTAAAAAAAGTTTCAAAAAGAAGGTTACCTTTTTTTTATACGGGTATTAATCCGTTAAATCCGGTTCAAAAGTGAGGAAATGCGTTTTCGGGGCAATGGTAGTATGGGGATTGGCAGCATGTGCGAACAGCGCCAAATCGGAATCGAAAGCAGATAGCCTAAAGCAGGAACTGGATACAAGTCTGGGAAAAATCAAAGACTCCGTGAAAGCGAAAGGTGAGCGGACGCTGGAGGCGGTAAAAGAGAAACTTCGGAGTGTGAAAGTTAAAATGGATCCGGCGAGCGATACGGCAAGATGACTTTTTAAAATGTTAAATAAAAAACCATGAAACAGCTATTTCTTTTCGTTCTATCCGCCGGTTTGCTGGCAGCGTGCAACAACACTGGCAGCAGTGCTGCAAATGACATCAAAGACTCGGTGGATTCCATTACCAATCTGAAAAAAGAATCCGTTGACAACGCGGCCGAACAGGCGAAAGATACCATGCAAAAAAACGCGGACTCGCTGAAAAAAATGATCGACTCAACAGCGAAGAAAGCCTCGGACAGTTTACACAAATCAAAATAAAACGCTTTATATTTTCAAACCAATCAAAAATCAAAGACACATGAAAAAGTTCCTTGGAATCCTGGCAATTGCTGGCGTATTGACAGCTTGTGGCAACAGCGGTAGCGAATCATCGAAGACAGATTCTTCTTCTACATCGACAACAACCATGTCTGCTGATACTTCACATTCTGCGACCACAACTCCGATGGCGGATTCGGCCAGCAGAGGTGGTGCAATGGGTGCTGACACAGCGTCAAGATCAACCACCACGACAACAACAAAAGACTCATCTGCCCGTCATTAATGGTGGGTGTTGGTCTGTTGTGAACAGTTGCCTGCCTTCTCAAGAATAAAGCTTTTTGGCAAGCAATCACTCGAAAGAGCTGTCCCGGCAACGGGGCAGCTTCTTTTTTTATCGCAGATGGCGCAGACGGCAAAGGATTTCGCAGATTTTTTCGGGACATACGATCTGACACGAATTTGCAGGCTTTGTGCAAACGGTGGCGACTTGCATTTTAGACTCATCAGCGAAATCCTTTCCAATCTGTGTTTTCTGCGATTTACCTTTGCGCAAATTATTTTATGGCGACATTCAGTGAATTGGGGTTGAATGATCAGTTACTGGCTTCGATAGAGGAACTCGGATTTACAGAACCCACCCCCATCCAGGAAAAAGCAATCCCCGTACTGCTTTCCGGAACCAAGGACTTTATCGGTCTGGCACAGACCGGCACCGGCAAAACGGCTGCCTTTGGCTTGCCGCTTCTGCAATTGGCGGACCCCGCAAAAAAATTCCCGCAGGCACTGGTGATTTGTCCCACCCGTGAGCTTTGCCTGCAGATTGTAAACGAAATTGAAAACTTTAAAAAGCACACCAAAGGCATTCACCTTGTGGCGGTTTACGGTGGTGCCTCCATCTCCATGCAAATCCGCGACATCCGCCGTGGGGTGCAAATCGTCGTGGCTACCCCGGGACGTTTGATCGACCTGATCGAACGAAAGGCCATCAACCTGGAAGAGATCAGCTTTGTGGTTTTGGACGAAGCCGACGAGATGCTGAACATGGGCTTTCAGGAAGACATTGAAACCATTTTGCAAAACACACCCAAGCGGGAAAGCACATGGCTGTTCAGCGCGACCATGCCTCCCGAGATCCGCGGTGTGAGCAAACGCTACATGACCGACCCGGTGGAAATCACCGTCGGGAAAAAGAACACAGCCAGCAGAAATGTGGACCACCAGTACGTGGTCACGCAGGCACAACACCGCTACGAAGTGCTGAAGCGGCTGATTGACTTCAATCCCGGCATGTACGGCATTATCTTCACCCGCACCAAAGCCGATGCACAGGAGATTACCGAAAAGCTGACAAGGGAAGGTTATGATATTGAAGCCCTGCACGGCGACCTGAGCCAGCAGCAGCGCAACAAAGTGATGGATGAATTCCGGGACAAGAGTTTGCAGTTGCTGATCGCCACCGATGTGGCCGCCCGCGGCATTGATGTGCAGGGCATCTCGCATGTGATCAATTACGAGCTTCCCGATGACATGGAAGTATATACCCACCGCAGCGGTCGTACCGGTCGCGCCGGCAAAACCGGTGTTTGCATTTCCATTGTCCATTCACGAGAGGTGAGGCGCATCCGTGACATCGAACGACTGGTGCAGGTGCCGTTTCACAAACTGGAAGTGCCTTCCGGAAAAGATGTTTGCCGCAAGCAGTTTTTTTATTTCATGGATAAACTGCTTTCCACCGACATCAGCCACGGTGATTACGAAACCTATTTGCCCATCTTGTCCGAAAAATTTGCCGGTATCAGCAAAGAGGAAGTGTTGAAACGGGTAGCGGCCCTGGAGTTTGACCGTTTCCTGAAGTATTACGAAAATGCCGAAGACCTGAATGTGCGGGAGCAACGCTTTGAGCGGGCCAGCGATCGCTCTGGCGGCGACAGGAGACGAGACACCCGTGGCCGTGAGTTTGGCGGCAATGGCAACATGACAAGGCTGTTCGTCAACCTGGGTTCGAAAGACGGTTTTTACAAGGCCAGCTTCCTGCAATTCATTTTGGACATGAGCGATTTGCCAAAAGACGTATTGGGCCGCATTGACATGAAGGAAATGAACAGCTGGATTGAAGTGGACAAAGGCGCTGCCCGCAAAATGGTGCAGGCCATTGATGGCAAAAAATACAAAGGCCGGAGGATCCGCATGAACGAAGCCGACTCCGTAAGGCGGTGAGTGTGAAATGGCGAGGAGTGAGTACAAGAAATCCAGCCATTGGTTATCAAGTGATGGTTAACAGCAAAATGAAGCAAAATTCACCACTCACTACCCACCAGTCTCCATTTGGCCGTCATAAAACGGAATAAAATAATTTTTTTTCTATACCCGCCATTTTTATATTTGTTGGCAGAATGGCAAACAACAAAGCATACCGTTACGTTTATTTTAGCTTTTACTTTTTTGATAAGAGCCGGGATTGCTTTTGTTGACCAGCGTACGAACAAATAAAATTCAACAAATAGAAATCCCGGCCAAAAGCCGGGATTTTCATTTTGCATGGCAAACATTGTATCCATACAAGGTTTTGAAGGGAGCTTTCACCAGATAGCCGCCCGTCAGTTTTTCGGGAAAGACATCGGCATCCTGCCGTGCGCCACCTTTCGCGACGTGATCGAGGCAACGAAAAGAGGTGAAACCGATGCCAGCGTGATGGCCATCGAAAATTCCATTGCCGGCAGCATCCTTCCCAATTACCACCTGCTGCACAAATCAAATCTCTCCATCATTGGTGAAGTTTACCTTCCCATCAAACAGCACCTGTTGGTGAATCCGGGTGTGACGTTTGAAGACATAAAGGAAGTGCATTCCCATCCCATTGCCATTCAGCAGTGCATGGACTATCTGGTCCGGTACAATTGGAAACTGGTGGAAACGGAGGATACGGCGTTGAGTGCAAAACACATCCACCAGCGCAAAAGCAAACACATTGCCGGTATTGCGGGCAAACTGGCGGCCGAATTGTTTCACCTGGAGATTGCCGCCGAAAACATCCACACCGAAAAAAACAATTACACCCGGTTTTTGATCCTGCAGAAAAAAGCGGTGGAAAGGTCGGATGCCGACAAAGCGTCGCTTTCGTTTCATACCGACCACTCGAGAGGCAGTCTGGCAAGGGTGCTGACAAGAATTGCAGACGGCGGCATCAACCTAAGCAAGCTGCAAAGCTTTCCCATTCCCAGCAATGCCTGGAAATATAATTTTCATGCAGATATTGAGTTTGACAGCCTGGAGCAATTCCACGCTGTGCTGAAAGATATTGAACCGGTAACAGAAGCCATCAAGGTTTACGGAATTTACAAAAACGGAAATGCGACGAAATGAACATCGAAGTTGCCAACAGACTCGCCGGCATTGGTGAATACTACTTCTCGCAGAAACTGCGGGAAATTGAAGGCCTGAACAAGCAGGGGGCGGCAGTGATCAACCTGGGCATCGGCAGTCCTGACCTGGCGCCGGATGCGGAGGTCATCGATACCTTGCAGACAGAAAGCCACAAACCCAATGTCCACGGCTACCAGAGTTACAAAGGCGTGGCCGCATTGCGGGAAGCCATGGCCTCCTGGTATCAAAAGTGGTATAGTGTCAAACTTGATCCGGCCACGGAAATTCTGCCCCTGATTGGCTCGAAAGAAGGCATCATGCACATCTGCATGACGTATCTGAACGAAGGGGACGAGGCCCTTGTTCCCAACCCCGGCTATCCGACTTACAGCAGTGCCGTGAAGCTGAGCGGCGGAAACCCCGTCTATTATCACCTGACAGAAGAAAACGATTGGGCCCCCGATTTCAATGCGCTGGAAAAACAGGATCTGTCGAGAGTCAAAATCATGTGGGTGAATTACCCGCACATGCCAACAGGCCAGCCGGCGTCGAAAGAGTTGTTTGAAAGATTGGTCCTTTTCGGCAAAAAACACAACGTTCTCATTTGTCACGACAATCCTTACAGCTTTATCCTGAATGAGGAGCCGATGAGCCTTTTGGCAGTGGAAGGGGCAAAAGACGTGGTGATGGAATTAAACTCACTGAGCAAATCGCACAACATGGCCGGCTGGCGGGTGGGGATGCTTTGCGGCGCAAAAGAACGCATTGACGAAGTGCTGCGGTTTAAAAGCAACATGGACAGCGGCATGTTTTTGCCCCTTCAACTGGCGGCATCAAAAGCATTGGCACTTGGCGACGAATGGCATTCTATCCTGAATGCGCAATACAGAAAGCGGCGCGAGAAGGTGTACCAGTTGCTGGATTTGCTCCATTGCCGGTACAGCAAAGAGCAGGAAGGCTTGTTTGTCTGGGCCAGGATTCCGTCCACGTATAAAGATGGGTATGCCTTGAGCGACGACGTGCTTTACAAAGCAAACGTATTCATCACTCCGGGCGGTATTTTTGGCAGCGAAGGCGATGGGTATGTCCGGGTGAGCTTGTGCAGCACAACGGAGAATTTGGACGCTGCAATTAACAGAATCAAAACAAGTTTGATCAAACAGTAAAGGATGGTGGTAGCAATCGTTGGTGTAGGTTTGATCGGTGGTTCAATGGCCCTGGCATTGAAAGAAAAAGGCATGGTTGAAAAGGTGATTGGTGTGGAAAGCAATTCCGCTCATCAACAAAAAGCATTGGCGTTGGGGTTGGTGGACGATGTCATGAATTTGGAGGAAGCTGTTGCGGCATCCGATTTGATCATCCTTGCCGTACCCGTCAACGCCTTGGTAACGCTGGTGCCGCTGGTTTTGGATAAAGTGGAGAACCAGGTGGTGATGGATGCCGGATCCACCAAAACTGGTGTGCTGGCGATCATCCGGCAGCATCCGAAAAGAGGGCGGTTTGTGGCCACCCATCCGATGTGGGGAACGGAGTACAGCGGACCCGAAGCCGCGGTAAAAGGCGCTTTTGCCGGCAAGGCCACTGTGATCTGCAACAAGGAAGAAAGCGATGCGGATGCCGTGGCGGTGGCGGAAAGAATCTACAAGAGCCTCGGCATGCACCTGGTGTACATGAATGCACAAGACCATGACGTGCATGTGGCGTACGTCAGCCATATTTCGCACATCACGTCGTTTGCCCTGGCCAATACGGTGCTGGAAAAAGAAAAGGAAGAGGAAGCCATTTTCGAGCTGGCGAGCGGTGGTTTTGAAAGCACGGTTCGCCTGGCAAAAAGCAACCCTTCCATGTGGGTGCCCATATTTAAAGAAAACCGCGAAAATGTGCTGGATGTTCTGAATGAACACATCAGCCAGTTGCGGAAGTTCAAAGCCTGTCTGGAAAAAGAAAACTACGAGTACCTGACAGACTTGATTGAACACGCAAACGAAATAAAACGAATCATCAAATAGCAAAGAGAAAAAAAGAGAGAAAGAGACAAAAGAGAAATTACTTCTCCTTTCCTCATTTTCTCCGTTGATCTCTTCGCCCAAACCCGTTAATTATGCAAAAGATGAAGGACCAAAAAAGCGTTGTACAGGAAGTTTGGCAAAAACGTCCGCTGATTATTTCAGGGCCTTGCAGCGCCGAGACCGAAGAACAGGTGTTGGAAACGGCCACCCGCCTTGCCCAAACCGGCAAAGTGGACATGCTGCGTGCCGGCATCTGGAAACCCCGCACCCGTCCCGGAAATTTTGAAGGCATTGGCACCAAAGGCTTGCCTTGGCTTTTGCAGGCAAAAAAAATTACGGGTCTGCCCACGACCGTTGAAGTGGCCACGGCAAAACAGGTAGAAGATGCCTTGCATTTTGAGGTGGATGTTTTGTGGATTGGTGCCCGGACAACCGTTAATCCGTTCAGTGTGCAGGAAGTAGCCGATGCCCTGCGCGGGACGGATGTTCCGGTGCTCATTAAAAACCCCATCAATCCCGATCTGGAGCTGTGGACCGGTGCCGTGGAACGAGTGGCCAAAGCAGGCGTGGAACAGATCGGGCTCATTCACCGCGGATTTTCTTCTTACGGCAACACCGAGTACCGCAACGCACCGATGTGGCACCTTGCCATTGAAATGAAACGCCGCAATCCGGACATGCTTTTCATCAACGACCCTTCGCACATTTGCGGTCGCCGTGATATTTTGCTCGACGTGGCGCAGGAAGCGATCAATCTTGACTTCGACGGTTTGATGATCGAAAGCCACATCGAACCGGACAAGGCCTGGAGTGATGCCAAGCAACAAATCACGCCGGAACAGTTGGCCGAAATGCTGGGCCAGATCATCTGGCGAAGAGAAGACATTCCGTCGGAGGAATTTCACGCCACGCTGGAAAAACTTCGTCAGCAGATCAACCAGCTCGACGATGAACTAATGCAACTCCTGTCACAACGCATGAAAGTGGCGGAAAAGATCGGCCAGTACAAAAAAGAAAACAACATCACCATCCTGCAAACCAAACGCTGGAATGAGATCCTGGAAAGGGCCGTTCGAAAAGGGGAGAAGATGGGCCTGAGCAAAGAGTTTGTGACCAAATACCTTGACGCCGTACACATGGAAAGCATCAATCGTCAAAACAAAGTATTTCACGGCTAATGCAGGTAAAAAAGGTCCGGTTCAGCCGGCAGGAAACCGTGTTTTATTTTGATGCGGCTTTTTCGCAGCTGAAAAAGATTGCACCACAAAAAACAACCGTGCTGGTCACCGACGAGCACCTGGTGGCAGCGCAGGCAAAAATTTTCAAAGGCTGGAACACCATCGTGCTGAAAGCCGGTGAAGAAACCAAAGTGCAGCCAACAGTTGACCGCATCATTCAGCAGCTCATTGGCATGCACGCCGACCGCACCTGGACACTTGTCGGGGTGGGTGGTGGTGTGATCACCGACCTGACCGGTTATGCCGCCTCCATTTTTTTACGGGGCATCCGCTTTGGCTTTGTGCCCACCACCTTGTTGGCGATGGTGGATGCTTCTGTGGGCGGCAAGAACGGGATTGATGTCGGTGTGTACAAAAACCTGGTGGGCACCATCAACCAACCGCAGTTCCTGCTCTACGACGTGAACCTGCTGAAAACCCTTCCGGAGGACGAATGGCGCAACGGGTTTGCCGAAATCATCAAGCATGCCGCCATTCTGGATGCACCGATGTTCAAAGAACTGGACCAGCGGGAGCTTGCCCATTTTCAAAAAAGCAAAACCGCCCTGCAAAAACTGGTGCAGCGCAATGCGGCGCTCAAAGCGAAGGTGGTCAAGGCGGATGAATTTGAAAAAGACAAACGGCGCCTGTTGAACTTTGGCCATACGCTTGGGCATGCCGTGGAAAAACAATACGAGTTGATGCACGGTGAAGCGGTTGCCGTTGGAATGGCGTTTGCCGCAAAGCTTTCGGCCGAAATGCTCGGATTTAAAAGTGCGGACAAACTCCTTGGGGTCATCGACAAATACGGCTTGCCCACGACGGCCGGATACAACAAACAAAAAGTATTTGATGTGCTGGTGAGCGACAAAAAGCGGGAAGGAGAGCAGATGAATTTTATCCTTCTCGAAAAAATTGGCAAAGCGGTCGTGAAAAAAATCCCTTTACCCGAAATTTATAAACTCATCTGATGCAGGTTACCATTACGCCCTCCGACATGAAAGGATCGATTACCGCACCGGCCTCCAAAAGCGCCATGCAGCGGGCCTGTGCGGCCGCTTTGCTCAACGGCGGCGAAACGGTTTTGCACAATCCCGGTGTGTCCAACGACGATGAGGCGGCACTGGACATTATTGCCCAACTGGGTGCTGTTGTGGAGAAAGAAAATGATACGGTTTTAATCCGCAGCCACGGCATTGCACCCATCAGCAATGAAATCAATTGTGGGGAAAGCGGTTTGTCGGCAAGGATGTTTACCTCTGTGGCGGCCCTGAGCAAAACGCCGATTACGATAACCGGGGCGGGCAGTTTGGTGAGACGGCCTTTTTCGTTTTTTACCGATGTGTTGCCGCAATTGGGTGTCGAATGCAGGAGCAACAACGGGCTGCTTCCCTTGCAGATAAACGGGCCGCTGCAACCGAAAAATATTGAAGTGGATGGTTCGCTTTCGTCCCAGTTTTTGACCGGTTTGTTGCTGGCTTTTGCCGCAGCCGGAGCAAGCGATGTTGCCATCTCGGTCCGGAACCTGAACAGCAAGCCTTATATTGACCTGACGTTGCAGGTAATGAAGGATTTTGGGCTGCCCGTTCCGGTGAATAACCATTATCAATCCTTTTATTTTCCTTCTCAGACAAATAACGAATCGACCCGGCAGCCATTTCACTATTCAATTGAAGGCGATTGGAGTGGTGGTGCTTTTCTGTTGGTTGCCGGTGCTGTTGCCGGTGATATTGAGGTGAAAGGCCTGAACGTTTCTTCCTCACAGGCCGACAAAGCCATCCTGCAGGCTTTGATGCAAAGCGGAGCAAACATCAGCATTGCTGAAAACGAAATTCATGTTCGGAAAAGCCGGTTGAAACCCTTTCAGTTTAATGCCACTGACTGTCCGGATCTGTTTCCTCCGCTGGTAGCTTTGGCTGCTTATTGCAATGGCACGTCTGTCATTGACGGCGTTCACCGCTTGACACATAAGGAAAGCAACCGTGCACTGACCCTGCAGGAAGAATTTGGCAAGATGGGAGTGGAGATCACCTTTCAGGATGATGTCATGTTGATCAAAGGTGGCGGAAAGATTTCGGGTGCAAATGTTCATTCCCGCCACGACCACCGCATTGCCATGGCCTGTGCCGTCGCTGCCCTGGGTGCGGAAGGAGAAGTGACCATCCGGGAAGCAGAGGCGGTGAACAAATCCTATCCGCAGTTCTGGGAGCACATCGAAAAACTATCTGCAACGTTATCACTAAGCCAACTCTAAGCAATGAACTCTTTCGGACGAATATTCCGTGTCACCATCTTCGGCGAATCACATGGCCCCTCGGTTGGGGTAACAATTGATGGCTGCCCTGCCGGTTTGCCGTTGACGGAAGATGATTTTACGACTGATATCGAACGGCGCAAAGGCGGTATGCAAAAAGGCACGACACCCCGGAAGGAAGATGACAAGCCCATTTTCTTAACCGGAGTTTTCAACGGCAAAACAACCGGTGCGCCGCTCACCATCATCTTTGAGAACAAGAATACCCGCTCCGGTGATTACGAAAAACAACGGGCCGTGCCCCGTCCCGGCCACGCTGATTTCGTAGCGCATCAAAAATTTGGCGGATCTGAAGACTTTCGCGGCGGCGGGCATTTCAGCGGACGGCTGACCGTGTGTTTGGTGGGTGCCGGCGTTGTTGCCAAAAAATTGTTGAAGAACGTTTCCGTCCAAGCCACGATCCTGGAAGTTGGCGGTGAGAAAGACATCGAGGCCGGCTTGCAAAGGGCCATCGACGCAAAGGACTCCGTCGGTGGCATTGTGGAGTGCCGTGTCACGGGTTTGCCGGCCGGTTTGGGCGAGCCTTTCTTTGATTCGATTGAATCGGTTTTGTCGCAAGCTGTTTTTGCGATCCCGGCCGTCAGAGGCATTGAATTCGGGACCGGCTTTGCCGCTGCCCGCATGTTTGGCGTGGAGCACAACGACGCCATTACGGATGCACATGGCACCACCGCCACCAATCATGCCGGCGGTATTGTTGGCGGCATCACCAACGGCAATGAACTGGTATTTCGCATTGCCATCAAGCCCACATCGTCCACCCCGAAAGAACAACAGACATGGAATTGGGAAACGGAGCAAATCGAAACCTTTTCGGTAAAAGGCCGTCATGACCTTTGCATTGCCCTGCGTGTGCCACCGGTTCTGGAAGCGGTAACGGCTATCGTCCTGGCTGATTTTTTATTGTTGGAGCAACACATCAAAAGAACCTGGTAATGCACCGCTACACCGTCAATGCTTCCATTCAGCTTCTGCCGATCGTGCAGGACCGTCCTCCTTACGAATGGGTGGACGAAGCCATTGCCACCATTCAACAATCCGGCATCCAATACGAAGTCGGGCCGTTTGCCACGGTGGTGGAAGGAACCTATGAAGACGTGATAATGGTCATTCACGAGATAAATGAACGCCTCGTGCAAAAAGGCTGTGCGGAGTGGATCACCAGTGTGCAAATTCAAGTTCGCAGCGGCGGGCCGGTGACGGGCAGCGAAAAAACAGCGAAGTTTCACGAAACCTGATCAATTTTTCGGATCGTTTTAAACCGGGTGAAATTCGTGCCACTGGTCACGATGCATTCGTTTCCCCGGACAATTCAGGCGGTGAACGATTGCCTTCGCACCTTCTGTTTGGCGCGGTAAAATCCACGGAAAAAAACAAGGTCAAAGATTTTATTGCGACTGAAAAATATTTATCTTGATTTCAATAATTCGTGTAATTCGGTTATGGGTACTGCGTTTCTATACAGGCAATGGCAAAGCGTAAAAACGGTGGTTCCGGTGTTTCTGCTTTGCTTTTTTCTGTACCGGTGTGGGTCTAACTCTTCGATCCGGGAAAAGGTTCTTGTGTCCGCTCCCGACAAGATCAACGCAAAGGCCGGAAGCCTCCTGGAAAACAGTTTCGAAAACGAAACGCAATTGCCTGCCTTGCTGCGCGACAGCACCAACCCGAGAAATGCCGACCTGCTCAAGGAGCTCTATGCAAAAAACAATTACGCATTGTGGTGGTCTTCCAACGGAACGTTCAACACCGAAGCGGATTCATTGCTGAAGATGATCAAAGGAGCGATGGCTTTTGGCTTGTTTCCATCTGATTACAACGAAAAGAAATTACTCGGTTTGCGGGAGGAGTTGCAGAAAGCGGCTGCTGAAAATGCAAAGCCGGACGCTTCCAAATGGTCTTCTTTCGACATGCTGTCCACCGCCGCCTTTACCCAAATCGTAAGGGATTTGAAAGCCGGAAGGCTGCTGCCGGACAGCGTTCTTGTCAAAGACACCTCCTTCAGCGCCGACTTCTTTGCCCGCCAAAAAGAAAAGTTTGCCACACAATCCATCACTGAATTTGCATTGGACCTGGAACCGGGAATAAAGGACTATCACCAGTTGAAGCTGGGCTTGCAACAATTTCTGCGAAAAGCAAACCTGAAGAGCTTCACGCCCATCAAAACAAAGGACAGCCTTCTCTTACCGAAGCTTGTTTACAAACGCCTGACCGAAGAGGATTCGTTGAAAGTAAAGGTTGTCAAAAATCCCGACTCGTCGGCGATCAGCCATGTCGTTGCCAAATACCAGAAGTGGAAAAAACTAAAAGCGGATGGCAAGATTTCTCCGGAACTGATCAGGCGCCTCAACGAAACAGACCGGGAAACATTCATTCGCATTGCCATTACGCTGGACAAATACAAAATGTTGCCGGCACTTCCGCAGGATTATATTTGGATCAACCTGCCCGCCTATTTCATGGAAGTGCGGCAAGGCGACAGTGTGCTTTTGAAGTCAAAGATCATTTGCGGCAAGCCGGCCACAAGGACACCGCAACTGACCAGTGCCATTACCGACATGATCACGTATCCCCAGTGGACCATCCCGCCGGGCATCATCAAAAAAGAAGTTCTGCCGGCGCTCCAGCGAAATCCCGGCTATATCCAACGAAAGGGATTTAGCCTTGTGGACGACAACGGGAATGAAGTGAACCCTTACCGGGTCAAATGGTCTAAATACAAAAACGGGATTCCGTACCGGGTGGTGCAGGGCAGCGGGGATGACAATGCATTGGGCGTGATCAAATTTAATTTTCCCAATCCCTATGCGGTTTATTTGCACGATACCAATCAGCGGTACCTTTTTGGTAAGTCGTCAAGGGCCCTGAGTCATGGTTGTGTGCGGGTGCAGCAGTGGCGGGACCTGGCCTGCTACATTTTGCGAAAGGACAGCCTTGCCGACTCCGTCAAAACGGTTCCGGTTGATTCGCTGGATTCATGGCTGGCCAAGAAAAAGAAACGGTACATCAAGGTCCACCAGCAGCTGCCGCTTTTTATCCGTTATTTCAGTTGTGAAGGAATCAAGGGAAAGCTGGTGCTGCACGAGGACATGTACGAAGAAGACAAGCGGATCCGGGAAAGCGTATTTGCTTCCAAGTAGCCGAGAAATGAAATTCTATTATTGAAAACGTTTGCTAACGATCAGGTCTTTGCTTCCGGGTATATAGGTATAAAAGCCTTCGCCGGTTTTAACCCCCAGCTTTTTCGCCATCACCATGTTTACCAAAAGCGGGCAGGTTGCATATTTCGGATTGCGGAACCCCTCGTATAACACATTCAAAATGCTATGGCACACATCGAGCCCGATAAAGTCTGCCAATTGCAAAGGGCCCATCGGGTGTGCCATGCCCAGTTTCATCACCGCATCAATTTCTTCCACGCCGGCCACGCCTTCGTACAAAGCATAAATGGCTTCGTTGATCATGGGCATCAAAATGCGGTTGGCAATAAATCCCGGATAGTCATTGACGATGCAAGGGACCTTCCCCAGTTGCCGGCTTAGTGCAACTACTGTGTTGGTGACGCTTTCGGCTGTTGCATACCCGTTGATGATTTCCACCAGTTTCATCACCGGTACGGGGTTCATGAAGTGCATGCCGATTACCTTTTCCGGACGTGACGTGGCGGCGGCAATTTTGGTAATGGAAATCGACGAGGTATTGGAGGCCAGGATGCAATCCGCCGGTGCGCATTCATCCAATTGCTGAAAAATCGAAAGTTTGAGTGCTGTGTTTTCCGTGGCGGCTTCCACCACCAGCTCCGCATCTTTCACGCCTGCTTCCAGCGACGTGTGCGGAACGATGTTCGTCAACGTGTTTTCTTTTGCTTCGGGCGCAAGGGTTCCTTTTGAAATCTGGCGGTCAAGGTTTTTGGCAATCGTCGAAAGGGCTTTTTCCAGTTGCGGTTGCGACACGTCAATGAGGGAAACGGCAAACCCGTTTTGAGCAAAGACGTGCGCAATTCCGTTGCCCATGGTTCCGGCACCGATAACAGCAATTTTCGTCATAGCACTTTTTGTGCGGCCAAAGATAGGGGAGAGTTTGGGGTTTGGAGTTTGGGGTTATCCAAGTTGCTTTACCATTCATTTCCCTGGCGGAATGGCCGTAAAAGAAAAGTCCCCGCAAAGCAGTGGGCGGGGAACTTTATTTGTCTCTCACAAAGCAGAACTATCGTAAATGAATTGTGTTTGCCTGACTCGGTTTTTGTTGGCTCACCATAATAGACTGCTCAGTATTTCGATTCGCTGCACCATTTCCGGAAATATTTTTTACCGGATTGTTTGTACCAAAAATGCCGGCCAGTGTCGGGGCGATCACCAGCGACACAATCGACATCAATTTGATCAAAATGTTCATCGACGGACCAGAGGTGTCTTTGAATGGATCACCCACGGTATCGCCTGTCACCGAAGCTTTGTGCGGATCGGAGCCCTTGTAGAATTTTTGCCCGTTGATGTCAACGCCTTTTTCAAAACTCTTTTTGGCATTGTCCCATGCCCCGCCGGCATTGTTTTGAAACATGCCCATCAATACACCACTGACCGTAGCACCGGCCAAAAAGCCACCCAAGGCTTCCGGGCCTAGAATAAAACCAATCACAAGTGGTGAAACGATGGCAATCGAACCCGGCAACATCATTTTCTTGATGGAAGCTTCGGTCGAAATGGCCACGCATTTATCGTATTCAGGCTTTCCTTTTCCTTCCATAATGCCGGGAATGGTGCGGAACTGGCGGCGTACTTCTTCCACCATGGCCATCGCCGCCTCTCCGACGGCACGAATGGCAAGCGAAGAAAAAATAAACGGGATCATGCCACCCACAAACAGCGACGCCAGGACATCGGCTTTGTAAATATCAATGCCACGGATACCAACCAACCCCACATAGGCGGCAAATAGCGCAAGCGCCGTCAGGGCAGCAGAGGCAATGGCAAAGCCTTTGCCGGTTGCCGCCGTGGTGTTGCCCACGGCATCCAGGGTATCGGTTTTTTCCCGCACTTCCTTGGGCAGTTCGCTCATCTCGGCAATGCCGCCGGCGTTGTCGGCGATGGGGCCAAAGGCATCAATGGCCAATTGCATGGCCGTTGTGGCCATCATACCGGCAGCGGCAATGGCCACGCCATACAGTCCGGCACAGTAATAAGAACCATAGATACCGGCGGCCAACACCAGGATGGGTAAAAAGGTTGACTCCATCCCAACCGCCAGACCACCGATCACATTCGTCGCATGACCGGTCGCCGATTGGCGGGTGATCGAAACCACCGGACGTTTGCCCATGGCGGTATAATATTCCGTGATAATGCTCATCAGCGTACCAACCACCAGGCCAACGATAATGGCCCCCATGACACCGGTTTTGGTAAAATAATGGATGCTTTCGTTGAACTCACCCGAGGGGCGGATGTCACGGCTCAGGTACATTTGCCCGTCGGGCAAAATCCAATTCACCAGGAAATAGGCAGCAATGGCCGTAAGAATGATGGAACCCCAGTTGCCCATGTTCAGGGCCCGTTGTACCACAGCGGTATGGATGCCGGAGTTGTCATTAATGCGAACGAAGAAGGTGCCGATGATCGAAAACAGGATTCCCACTCCGGCAATCAACATCGGCAACAAGATCGGGGAGAAACCACTAAATCCGTCGGCCAGTGCGGCACCTGTCCGGTCCGTGACCTCATGGCCCAAAACGATGGTCGCCAGAACGGTGGCAACATAAGATCCAAAAAGGTCGGCACCCATACCGGCAACATCTCCCACGTTGTCGCCGACGTTATCGGCGATGGTGGCCGGGTTGCGGGGGTCGTCTTCGGGGATCCCGGCTTCCACTTTCCCCACCAGGTCGGCGCCGACGTCGGCCGCTTTGGTGTAGATGCCGCCGCCCACACGGGCAAATAGGGCAATGCTTTCGGCACCCAATGAAAAACCGGTCAGCACTTCAATGGCCCTTGCCACATCGCCGGATGTGGAGACGGCGCCGGGCGCAAAAATTTTGATCAGAACGATAAACAGGCCTCCCAATCCCAAAACGGCCAGACCGGCAACACCCATTCCCATCACGGCGCCGCCCGTAAAGGAAACGTTCAGCGCTTTGGATAAAGAAGTTCGGGCGGCATGAGCTGTCCGCACATTGGCTTTGGTCGCGGCACGCATGCCAATGTAACCGGCGGTTGCACTTAAAACAGCGCCAATGACAAAAGAAATGGCAATGGACCAGTGTGACTCGGGGTTGCGGCTTCCCATGATGCCCAGCAAAATGGCAACGATGATTCCAAAATAGGCCAGGATTTTCCATTCGGCTCTCAGAAAGGCCATGGCCCCTTCGGCGATGTACATGGAGATCTCTTTCATCCGCGAGGTTCCGGCATCCTGCCGGGCAACCCATAAAAATTTCCAAAGGGTGTACAGAAGACCAATGGCGCCCATCAACGGTGCTAAATAATACACGTAAGAATTCATGCGTTTACGATTGGTTTTAAATTTCGTCGACAGTTTTTTTCAATTGTCGGGTACGTTTTTTTAACAGTCGGCAAATATAAGGGTTTTGTTTGTTGGGAAAGGGCCGATGGAATTTTTCAAAAACTTTGTGGATAAGCTGGTGAATAGCGTGTTCCCGCAAAAGAAAGAGCCATCTTATTGCTCCGCATAACCGGTACAAACGGATGAGCGGAATGCCCTTTGCCTGTCCTTTTTTACCGGAGTACAGTCGTGGTTGACTTACCCACAATTTTTACAGGCATGACTTTTTTCCAACACGCAACACGACGGTCATGGCACGTATTTTTAGTAATTTCGCAGAAAGGAATGAAACATGAAGGCAACCACGGTTTTAACAGGAGGATTGGCTGGCGCTACTGCATTGACCTTGATTCACGAAGGCATCAAAAAAGTTGTCCCGCAAGCGCCACGGGTGGATAGATTGGGAATGCAGGCCATTTCAAAAGGTTTGCATAAGGCTGGAAAAAGAGTACCCAAAAAAGATGCGTTGTTTACCGCGGCCCTGGTCGGCGACCTGGTAAGCAATGCCATTTTTTACAGCGCGGCCGGAATCGGCAACGAAAAAAACATCTGGTGGCGGAGCACTGTCCTGGGCCTGGCTGCCGGCGTCGGCGCTGTGATTTTGCCCGAGCCGCTCGGTCTGAGCAAGCAATACACCAATAAGACCGTTGCAACAAAACTGATGACCATCGGTTTGTATGTTGCCGGATCCCTTGTCACGACAGCCGTGATCAAACTCCTCAACCGGAAAAAGCAGGAAAGCCACGAGGAGTGGGAGCAAAGGCTGGTCACGTCGGCCATGGGATAAGCTCTCTGTCTGCGTCCGCCCGTTTGCCTTTCTTCGAAGGTTTTTACTGGTTTGATGGTGAACGATCCTGTTCGTTAAACCGGCAAAAAAAAAGGACCACTAATCTGTTCCTGCGGTGCTCCCTGCTTTCCTTTAACGAAGCCGTTCAAAACTTTCCTATACTTTTGCGCCTTCCGTTCGACGTTCGAAGGGCAGACGCTTCATGAAAGAAATACACGAGATATACGGCCAATTGGCAGAAAAGAAGAACATTGTCATCACCACACACCAAAAGCCCGATGCCGATGCCATGGGCTCTTCGCTTGGGCTGGCGCATTTTCTGCGGCAATTTGGTCACCAGGTGACGGTGATCTCCCCGACAAACTGGGCCCGCTGGCTCGACTGGATGGAAGGAGTTGGTGATGTGCTGGATTATGAACTGCACAAAGCCGAAAGTGACAATAGGCTGGCGGACGCCGACTGGCTTTTTTGCCTCGATCACAACCATTTCAGCCGCACCAAAACAATGGCCCCGAAACTGGCGCAGATCCGGTGCACCAAAATTCTCATCGACCACCACCAGGAGCCCGATACCGCCGCTTTTGATTATGGTGTTTCCAACACGGGAAAAAGTTCGACCTGCGAGATGGTGTATGATTTTATTGTCGGTTCGGGTTACCGCGACAAGATCAACATCTTTACGGCCGAGTGCCTGTATGCCGGTGTGGTAGCCGATACCGGTTCCTTTCGTTTTTCGTCCACCCATGCATCCGTTCACCGCATGGTGGCGTATTTAAAGGAACGGGGTCTCGAGCATACCAAGGTGCACGAAGCGTTGTATGACAACTTTCTGGAAAACCGCTTGCGTTTCCTGGGCCATGTGCTGATGAACAAAATGGAGATCAACTACGAGCTGAATACCGCCCTGATGTGGGTGTCCCGGCAGGAGATCCTGAAATACGACATCCGCACCGGCGATACGGAAGGCCTGGTGAACTATCCCTTGTCCATTCAGGGTATCAAACTCGTGGGTTTGGTGATCGACCGCGACGAAGAACGCAAATGGAGTTTTCGCAGCAAGGGCGATTTTGATTGCAACACCTTTGCCCGGAAATATTTCAGCGGTGGCGGCCATTTCAATGCCGCCGGTGGCCGGGATGCCGATACGTTGCAGGACTCGATCAAAAAGTTCAAACGAGCGATCGAAGAAAATAGCAAATGCTTACAATAAACAAAAACAGAAATGAAAATCACAAACCATCTCTTTTCCGTTGCCTTGCTGACGCTTTTGTTCACCGCCTGCAAGCAAACCGATTTCAAAAAAACCAAAGAAGGCTTTCCCTATAAAATTTTCAGCAACGGCAAGGGCGATAAGATCATGCCCGGAAATTTTGTCAGCTTACACCGTACCATAAAACTCAAAGACAGCATTCTTCAAACCACGTACGGCGCCGCACCGCAGGTGATGCCCATTCCGAAGGACAGCAGCATAAAAGGTAATGACCTGGCGCAAATGTTACTCGACGCCCGGAAAGGGGACAGCATTCAGATCAATCAGCCCGTTGACTCGATTCTGCATCAAAACCCGCAAGCGGCGCAAGATCCTTTTTTGACCAAAAACAGGGGACAAAACATTGTGTACATCTTCAAAGTTGTTGACGTGTACAAAACGGAGGAAGAAGCGTTTTCCCTCATGGAAAAAGAAAACATCGAAGCCTTCAACAAACAGCCGGAAGTGGCCGCACAGCGCAAAAAGGACGAAGCCTCCATTGAGCAGTATCTGAAAGAACACAATGTTCAGGCGCAGCGTACACCCTGGGGCGCTTATCTGCAGGTGCTCAGCCCCGGCACAGGCCCCAAGCCGAAACTCGGCCAGTTTGTGATGTTGCGGTACACGGGCAAAGATTTGAACGGCACCGTGTTTGATGCCAGTGAAAAACACGGCGGCCAATTGTTGCCTTTACAAGTTGGCGCCAATCAGTCGATTTACGGGTTTGAGGATGGCGTGAAACAACTTTCAAAAGGTGCAAAGGCGGTCATTTACGTTCCGTCCGTGCTGGGATATGGTCAACAAGGCGGCGGCGTGGACCCGCAGACAAAGCAGCAGGTCATCAATCCCAATGAAAACCTCGTGTTTGAAGTGGAAGTGGTGGACATTACCGACAAAAGACCGGCACCCGCAATGCCATCGGCACAACGGTCTGATTCAACGACACGATAATTTTTGAAGAAAATATTCGATCTTTACAGTCCTGCCACAGCGGGACTGTTTTTTTCCTGCTCTCCGGCAACGCGGCTCCGTTTTTAGTCCAACATCTGATCCTTGTCCAACGCCTTTGAAAAACGGAAACGTGCATTCGTATCAAAAGCCCCGATCTTGTCTGTGAGAACAACCCTCCCGAACACCCATAAATCGCGATGAAAGAGTAGCGCCGTTTTTCGGTCTGCTCTTTTATTTTTTATACGCCTCGTAAAGCGTGATCGCTTCCACCGCCTCTTTCACATCGTGCACCCGCAGCATGTTGGCACCTTTGCACAATGCGAGGGTGTGCAGGACAGTGGACCCGTTCAGCGCCTGCTCCGGTGTTGTGCCCAGGGTTTTGTAAACGGTTGCCTTGCGGGAAAGCCCCACCAGCAGCGGCTTTCCCAACTGCTGAAAAAAGTGCAGCTCCCGCAGAAGCTGAAAATTGTGGGCCCTGTTTTTGCCAAAGCCAAATCCCGGATCGACAATGATGTCGTTTATTCCGGCCCGGTGCAGTTCTTTTAGTTTGAACGAGAGGGCATCGAAGACATCCAATGTTACATTTTTGTATTGCGGTTTTTGCTGCATGGTTTGCGGATCGCCTAGCATGTGCATCAATACGTAGGGCACGCCCAGTTGCGCAACGGTTGGCAACAGGTCTTTGTCCAGTGTTCCGGCACTGACGTCGTTGACCATGGCGGCACCGGCGGCCACGGCGTCTTTCGCCACGGAGGCGTAGAAGGTGTCGATGGAAATCAGTTGCTGCGGAAACCGGTGGTGAATGGCTTCAATGGCCGGGATGACCCGTCTGCGTTCTTCCGCTTCGCTGACTCTTTCGCTGTTGGGCCTTGTGCTTTGTCCGCCAACGTCCAGAATCGCCGCTCCATCGTTTATCATGGTTTCGGCTTTTTGCAAAACGAAATCTTCTTTCTGAACCCGGCTGCCGGAATAAAACGAATCGGGTGTGGTGTTCAGTATTCCCATCACAATGGGCCTGTCCATCACCAGCAACTGTCCTTTGCAATTGAGTGTAAACATTCCTGCTTGTTGCTTACTTTTGAGCGAAAGTAGAGAAAAGCTGTCAGCCCTTGGCCTTCCGCCGTTAGCAATGCGTTTAGGCGTAATCTTAACGGCTAATAGCCAACAGCTAATCACGAAACGCCAAAGCAGTCATGTCCACCATCGAACAATACGGGAAGGTTATCCAGCGGTGTGAAGATCTTTTTTTAAAGAAGGCAAAAGATTATGGCACGGCATGGCGGGTGCTCCGGACCATTTCCGTTGTTGACCAGATTTACATCAAAGCCTATCGCATCCGCACCATCCAGGAACTGGGGCAACAGAAAGTAAGTGATGACATTGAAGGAGAATTCATCGGCATGATCAACTACGCGGTCATCGGCCTGATACAACTGCGCCTCACGGAAGAAGATGAGGAAGAACTGGCGCTGGAAAAAGTGGCGGTCTTTTACGACAAATACACCGGCGACGCCAAAAGCCTGATGGAGGCCAAGAACCACGATTACGGTGAAGCCTGGCGGCAACTGAGCCCGGAAAGCTTTGTGGATTTGATTCTGATGAAACTGCAACGGATGCGGCAGATCCTTTCCAACAAAGGCCTTACCCTGATCAGCGAAGGACTGGATGCCAATTATTACGACATCATCAACTACGCTGTTTTTGCCCTGATCCGGCTCTACGAAAATCAAACAACCAACGCAAACGTATGAGAATAGCCGTCAGAAGCATCCAGGTCATCGTCGGCCTGCTGTTTATTGTATCCGGACTGGTGAAGGCCAATGATCCCATCGGGCTTGGTTACAAAATGCAGGAGTTTTTTGAGCTTTGGTCGGCGGGATTTGCACAAGGCTCTTTGGTGGCAAACGCCTTGTCATCGATGCATGAAGCAGCCCTGGGGCTTTCCATTTTCATGATCACGCTGGAAATCTTTACGGGTGTGGCACTGCTGCTGGGCCGGATGAAGAAAGCCATTCTTTGGCTGCTTCTTCTGCTGATCGTCTTCTTTACTTTTTTAACCGGCTATGCCTACCTGTCGGGAAAGTTCACCAACTGCGGATGCTTTGGGGATTGCCTTCCCATCACACCACTCACTTCCTTTTTAAAAGACCTTGCGCTGCTGGCGATGATTGTTTTTTTACTGGCCGGACAACGGTACATCAAGCCGGTTTTATCCGCCGGTGCAAGCGGCGTGTTGCTGGCAGCGACATTGCTTTTCAGCCTGGGTTTGCAGTGGTACGTTTTACGCTACCTGCCCCTTGCCGATTGTCTTCCGTTCAAAAAGGGCAACAACCTGCCGGCCCAAATGAAACCGCCTCCGGGTGCGGTGCCGGATAGTTTTGCCATCCGGTTTGTGTACGAAAAAGAGGGGAAGCAGTTCGAGTTCGCGCCGGAAAATTTACCCGCTGATTTTACCACCTATAAATTCATCGACCGGAAGCAAACGCTTGTCCGAAAGGGCAATGCCGATGCGCCCATCAAAGGATTTGTGCTGACCGGGAGCGGTAAAGATTCTGTGACCGGCAACACCATCGACTCCACAGAAATCATTATGTCGCAACCCCAGGCTCTCTTGTTGTTTGCGCTGGATTTCTCAAAACCCGACTGGATCGCCGGAACAAAGGGGCTTGTGGAAAATGGCGCGAAGAAGGGCATTCCGGTTTACGTGGTTTCGCCAAACCTGACCGAAGCGCAATCAAGCTTCCGAAACGCCGGTGTGCAGGGGGTACAGTTTTTCAATACCGACTTTACGGTTGTCCGTACGGTGGCCCGTACCAATCCAACCGTTCTCCTGCTGCAGGAGGGAACTGTGGCGAAAAAGTGGAGCAAAAATGAAATGGACAAAGCGGCCGATTACCTTCTTTCTGCAAAGCCGTAAATGCCTTAACTTGAACCTGTGCTGACGTTCATTCTTCGCAAGATTTTTTACGGGCTGCTGGTACTGGTGGGTGTAGTGGTTTTGGTGTTTGTGCTCTTCCAGGGTTTTGGCGATCCGTCGCGGTTGGTGATGGGGCAAACCGGTGATGCCAGGACGCAGGCAAACATCCGCCGCGAACTTTACCTGGATCAGCCAAAATGGAAGCAGGCCCTTTTTTACCTGAATGATATTTCTCCCGTCAGCTTTTACAAAAAAGAAGGGCTCCAAGAGAAAGGCCTGACCGGGATTTTTTTTGGCGGTGAAACAAAGCTGGTCCTGAAACTTCCTTACCTGCGGAAATCGTATCAAACCAAAAAGCCGGTTGGCAGCATTTTAATGGAAGCCTTGCCGGGGACGCTGTTGCTGGCATTTGCGGCGATGGTGATCGCTGTTTTGACCGGTATCCCCCTTGGCGTGCTGGCGGCGGTGAAACAAAACTCCTGGATGGATACGTCGGCTGTCTTTGCTTCCATTGTCGGAATTTCGGCACCCTCTTTTTTTATGGCCATCATCATTTCCTACCTGTTTGGCTTTGCCTGGAGCAACTGGACGGGACTTCACCTCACCGGTAGCTGGTTCGACATTGACTCAGCCGGCAACAAACGATTGACCCTGCAGAACCTGATCCTTCCGGCGGTTACCCTGGGTATCCGGCCGCTGGCCATCATTACCCAGCTCACCCGCAGTGCCATGCTGGATGTGCTTGATCAGGATTACATTCGCACCGCGTATGCGAAGGGCCTGGGCCGGCGTACCGTGATCTGGAAACATGCCTTGCGCAACGCACTCAATCCGGTGATCACGGCCATAACCGGTTGGTTTGCCGAACTGCTCGCCGGGGCGTTTTTCATCGAATGGATCTTTGGCTGGAAAGGCATTGGAAAAGTGACGGTGGATGCATTGGAGAAACTCGATTTTCCGGTGGTAATGGGTTCTGTTTTGGTATCGGCCTCCTTCTTTATCCTGGTAAATATTCTGGCTGATATTCTGTATGGTATTGTTGACCCACGAGTCCGCATCCGGTAAAGAAAAGCAAAAAAACTTCCGGCTCATCCAAAGGAAAATTGCATAAACTTCTTATCTTTAGTATTACAAGTCACCGCTGACCAACACCAATTTCCTAACCCAAAAATCAATGCTATGGAACATGTAGCAGATCTCCTGGCTCGTATTTATCCGCAATTCAATACGGCCGCCTCCAATTGCCGCGTTAGCGACGCACTGTACCAGATGTGTTGCGAAAACGTTGATTACCTTATCATTCTGGAAGACAACAAATTCATGGGCATTATCACCGACCATGATATTGCCTCCAAGATTTTGTTCGAAAACAGGCCCCTGAAAGAGATTGAAGTGCGAGAGTACATGAATACAACCCTGCCTGTTGTAACGCCGGAAACGACCTTGCAGACCTGCATGAAGTTGATGGAACGCTACAACGTACGGCACCTGGCTATTTATGACCGGTTTGATTTCAAAGGTGTGGTCTCAAGTTATGAAGTGATGCAGGCGGCCCTGAAAAAGGAGAACGGCTTCTTCGAAGAAGAAGAGCCGCCGCGTCAGGGGTATCCGTGGAATTATTGAATGACAATGTCGTCAATCACCGTTTCGCCCAAAGCTTCGTTTACACGAAGCTTTATTTTTTCCTTCTGGTAGATGAGTTCCTGCTTCAGCGGTGCCACATGCGTGGTAATAAAAAGCGTTCTGTTGATTACCTTCAGGCTTTCGGTGTACCGGGCGATGGTCTTTCCCATCACCGCTTCCCATACATCTTCAATTTGCAAGGCCTGAATGGAGCCTTTGAGCCGGCTTTTTGCCAGAAAAATTTTGATGGCTTCACCAATGGAATACTGCCCCATGAACCGAAGGTAATCCCAATTCTCAAACGGTTGTAGGGTATTCCAAAAATTCTTCGTTGGGACACGTCGGGTGTGTCCGGCTCATTGCCATCCATTCCGTTCAATAAGGCAGAATGTGTTTACGCTTTGCGAAGGCCTGTATTTTTCCGTTTGGCCGTCTACCTTTTATTGACCGTTATACCCTTTTTGGTTGGATGGTACGCTATTGCTTCCGGACACGCCGTGGCATGCGGACACGCCACGGCGTGTCCCTACAATCGCCGCACGACGCATTTCCAATGGGATTATTTTCATCTGATTGAATTATTCGACACGAACCGCTGAAAAGAGCAATAAACATTTTCTCTTTGGACTTTATTGCCTTTCCTTTTCGTTGCCGGGTATGGTCTTCTTTGAGGGCTACTTCCGCCAAGGTGTTTTCCTTTATCTTCTCATTTTGGTATTCCACTTCATCCCGTTTTACATTGGATGGTACGATGTTGCGGCGTGACATGCCAGGAGCATGTTCTTACAAAGACCGCAGGTTCGATGTTGATTGGGGCATCCTCTTTCGCTCTCGCCTTCTTGCACTTTAACCCCGGACTTCAGTCCGGGGAGGAGCCACAAAAGAGGAGGAAAACAATAGGGGCTTCAGCCCATCTCCTTTTCTTACAAGCGGTGGCAGATGGGCTGAAGCCCATACCTGTTCCTCTTTTATTCACCTTTCCTCCCCGCACTGAAGTGCCATAGGCGTCAAGTTAAGAGGTAGGCATTTGGCGTTGAATTCGTTGGGCC
>JADMIO010823481.1_pt1 | contig 26568 bp, 27 predicted proteins | sample 8958161 | NCBI WGS metagenome assembly JADMIO01 (sample SAMN16585339, study PRJNA669376) | soil metagenome | isolation source: Crop rotation soil | place: USA: Cullars Rotation, Alabama | collected 2011 | reverse complement strand
CCGCGACAACTTGTCCACGTGGAATTCTAAGCTTAGGATCCCAATGTGCTGGAAAGGCGGATTATACCGCACGAAGCCGCAAAATCTTCTGTGCCACCCGGCGCAGGCGCTGCGTGCCCAGGGAGGGGAAGCACATCGTCTCCTGCTCGCGCTCGTGCAAGAATCGGACGACCTGGTCTTCGCTCGCGCCGGAGTCGATCAGGGAACACAGCGGATCGAGGTACTCATCGTAGGTGTGCCGAGCCGAGTCATTGCGCGCGGCGTTATGGGGGTCCCAGTCCTCGAGGAGGATCGTGCGGAGTGCGTCACGCATCGTTCAATAGTAGGGCGCACCCTTGAGGAGTTTTCGAATCCAACGCCCACCGCGCCGCGGTGAGGTCTTGGCGGACTTACCGATGTACCGGGTCCGACAAGAAGTAGGCGTTGCGAATGCCCATCACCGAGGGAATGCCCGCGCCGACCTTCAGGGCCTCGCAGTCGCACAAATCGGCAAGGTGAGACGCGATCCTCCCTCGCTTACGCGTCGGGCTGCCCCGGCAATCCGGTAAGCTCGACGATCGGCCGGATCTCAACCGTGCCCACCCGAGCGCCAGGAATGCGCGCGGCGATCTCGATCGCTTCATTCAGATCGCGGGCCTCAACCAGGAAATAGCCGCCGAGCGTTTCCCGTGTTTCGGTGAACGGGCCATCCGTAATCAGGCGTTTGCCTTCGCGCACGCGCAGGCTCGTGGCGACCGAAACCGGCTGAAGCGGATTAGCGGCGATGAACTGACCGCGGGCAGACAACTCCTGGGCCAGCGCGGTTGACTTCACGTAGCAGTCGCTGCGCTCTTTCTCGCTCAGGGCGGTTTCTTCCATGTAAATGAGCAGCATGTATTTCATTGAAACTCCGGGGGACATGCGGATGCAGAGAATCGGAAGGCACGAAGGCAGGGAGGCACGGAAACCAAGGAGATGGGGGGAAACACGGCGATTGCATGTCTCATTGTCTCCCCATCTCCTTGTCTCCTTGACTGTTTTTCTATGGCGCCACCAACACCATCCACACCACGCCGAACTTGTCCTGCACCATGCCGAAGTTCGACGAGAAGAACGTCTTGGCCAGCGGCATGAAGACATTCCCGCCGGCACTCAGGGCGGCGAACGCTTTCTGGGCCTCGGCATCGTTCGCAGCCGCCAGCGACAGGGAAATGCCCGAGAACTTCTCCTTGCCCTGGGCCTGGCCATCGGTGCAGCCGATGTTGCTATTGCCGATCGTCACGCTGGCGTGCATGACCTTGTTCTCCGCGCCTGGCCCGACTCCGCCGCAGCCTTCCTTCGGCGGCTCCGGGCTATCCTTGAAGCGCATAAGCATCTGCACCTTCGCGCCAACGGCCGACTTGTAGAACTCGATTGCCTCTTCGCAACGTCCGTCAAAGTTCAGATAGGGTTCGACTCGCATAACTTGCCTTTCCCGATAAGAGAGTTGGTGAGTAAATCAAAACAGATATCAACGACAATACAGGATTCACCGCAGAGACGCAGAGTACGCAGAGAGGAACAACTTGCCTCGTTGCCTCTCTTGTCTGTTTCCCGTTGACTCTCTGCGATCTCTGCGTCTCTGCGGTGAATCAATTCCCACGAACACGATCAGCGTGCCCCGGCCAACTGCTCGACTTGCTCACGAATCCGTTCCTCCTGCTCACGAAGTTCCGGCGTGAAGTTCTTGCCGAAGTCTTCCGCCTCGAAGATCTGGCGGATCTCCAGCTCCGACGTCGCGCCGGGATGGGGATTGGGGCAGCGCTTGGCCCAGTCGATCGCTTCCTGGATCGACTTCACGCGCCAGATCCAGAAGCCGCAGACGAGGTTGTCGAGCTCGAACGGGCCATCAATCACGCTCCGGCGGTCGCCGTTGAACGTGATCCGCGCGCCGCGCGAGCTGGCGTGCAGCCCTTCGCCGGCGAGCATGACGCCGGCCTTGACCAACTCTTCGTTGTACTTGCCCATGTCCGCCAGCAGTTGCTCGCTCGGAAGGATGCCGGCCTCGGACTGTTGATTCGCTTTCACCATGACCATGACTCGCATTGGGTTCTCCTGGTTCGAGTTGCGGGCCATCAGTTGGCCCTTTCGTCCAGTAGTCGTTCGGCGGGAGAGCAAATCGACAATCGCCAAAAGATTATTTCAGGGGCCGCGATCGTCGGGGTGGGAATGCACGCCAAGTGCAGTGCCCCACTGTGTTAAGCCCCCCTTTTTTCAACGTCGATCCGAATCCAGTTCATCGAGCCGCTGTCGCAGGAACCGGCGTTCGGGCTCCTGCCGGGCCAGACTGATCGCAGTTTCGTACGCCGCCCGCGCCTGGTCGATCTGCGCCAGCCGTCGGCAAAGGTCGGCCCGGGCGGCATGTGCGTAGTGATAGTCGGCGAGTTCGCCGCGCTGGAGGATCGAATCGATGGCCGCCAGCCCGGCGGCGGGCCCATCGCGCATCGCCAGCGCCACCGCCCGATTCAACTCCACCACCGGCGACCGCTCGATCCGCAGCAGCACGTCATACAGCGCCACGATCTCATCCCAGCGCGTCGCGGCGCTGCTGGCAGCCCTGGCGTGAACGGCGGCGATCGCCGCCTGCACCGTGTACGGCCCCACCGGCTCCACGGTGATCGCCCGCTGCGCCAGTGCCAGACCTTCAGCGATCTGCGCCCGATTCCAGAGGGACCGGTCCTGGTCTGCCAGCAGGATCACCTCACCGGCCGACGACACTCGCGCCGCGCGGCGGGATTCCTGGAGCAGCATCAGCGCAAGCAATCCGATGACCTCAGTCTCAGCAAGAAGCTCCATCAGCAGCCGTCCGAGCCGGATCGCTTCGCCGGAGAGTTCCGCGCGTGTCAGCGAGTCCCCGGCCGACGCGGCGTAGCCCTCGGTGAAGACCAGGTAGATCACGTGCAGGACGGTATCGAGCCGCTCGGGCAGATCGGCGCGCGAGGGAACCTGATACGGAATCGCGGCCGCCTTGATCTTGGCCTTGGCCCGGACGATGCGCTGGGCGATCGTCGATGCCGAGACGAGAAATGCCCGAGCGATCTCCTCGGTCGTCAATCCGCAGACTTCGCGCAAGGTGAGGGCGATCCGCGCATCCGCCTGCAACGCCGGGTGGCAGCACGTGAAGATCAGCCGGAGCTGGTCGTCCTCGATCTTCTCCGGGTCGGCGCGGCCGTCGGTTGACTGGTTCAGCCGTTCGGCGAGTTCCGAGAGCGAAGCATCAAACCGCGCCCGCCGCCGCATGACGTCGATCGCGCCGAACCGACCCGCGGAAACCAGCCAGGTGCGCGGATTCTGCGGAACTCCGTCGCGCGGCCACTGCTGTATCGCCGAAATGAACGCATCGTGCATCGCCTCTTCGGCCAGGTCGAAGTCGCCGAGAATGCGGACCAACGTCGCGAACACCCGGCGGGATTCGGCGCGGTAGATGTCCTCGATGCGCTGGCGGGTCTGGGGATCGGATTCGCCTGGCATTAGCAATCCTGCGGAAACACCCTCAATGAGCCAAATTTACTTTCGAACGTCGCGAGCCGATGTCCCCATTGTGGGCCAAGCACAAAGCCGTTTCGCCAATGCCAGAGCAGTGCGTTGGAGTTGCCGGTCAGGACCGTGCTGCAGAGCCACCGGAAGCCACGCTCGCGTAAGGCGTGAACGACCTCGCCGAGCAACCTCGATCCAATCCCCATGTGCTGGAGCCAGGCGTTGACGAAGATCCAATTGAGGTGAGGAAGTATTAGTTCGTCTGGTTTTTCAGGATGTGGTACTCCAGCGCCGTCGGGAACACCTCTACAGAGGCCGGCGTCCACCATGACGACGATTGCTGCACCACAGAGGAGGTTCAGTTCTGATCCGGGGACGGTCTTGTCGTCCGAGCCCCAGGCAGAGAAGCAGGCGTCCCGCACCAGCGGCCCGTCTCGGCCGCGGCGCGTCCAGTCCACAATCGCATGAGCAGCTCGCTTGGCGGCGTATTCATGCCAGAACATCAACGGCGGTTGTTCGCCGAAGGCGAGGTAGAAGGCCTCGGGCATATGGCCCCAGTCCTGCTCACGCAACTGCCGAATGTCGATACGTTCGCGGCGGTAAGTCCAATAGAGGTCGGATGGATAGGACAGCGGCTTCCAGCGCGCCAAGTCGAGGTACATGTCGACCGTCTGGATCTTCGGCGAATAGTGCGCTTCGCCGTCCCAATACTCGTTCTTGTACGAGGGGAAACGCGGCAGCCGTTCCCACTTCCGCCAGGTCATGGGCACATCGTGGCGACGGAAGAAGCGGTAGAAGGGGTTGTCCATGATGGCGCGGATTCTACCACCATCAACGTACCGATCATTTCACCTAAACCGGTAATCCGCTGCGCTCGTTCATGTAGATCGACTACTTCACAACCGGCAGCGCTCCCCGCTTCTCCCGCTGAATCTTCTCCCACCCACTCCCCAACTCCCCAATCGGGTCCGGCGGGAGAATATCCACCTTCTTCTCTCCAAGCTTCGCCTCTCCGCGTTCCACCCGTTCCTGGAATTTCCGACACTCGGCCAAGAGCGACGGCAGGATCTCCGCTTCTGGCACATTCGCCACGCGCTCGCCCTGCACGTAGATGATGCCCTTGCGATCGCCGGCGAAGATCGCCACATCTGCCCCCTCGGCTTCACCCGGCCCATTCACCACACACCCCATCACCGCCACCTTGATCGGCAGCCGAATCTCATCCGCCAGTTGCTTGCGAACGTCCTGCACCAGCTTGAACAGATCCACCTGAATCCGACCGCAGCTCGGGCACGCGATGAGCTCAGCGCCCTTTCGCGTCCGCAGGCCGAGGCAGTACAGAAGCTCCAGCCCATCCTGCACCTCATAGACCGGATCGTTGGCGTAGCTGATCCGGATCGTGTCGCCGACGCCGCTGGCCAGGAGGTGCCCGAGGGGCACGACGCTGCGGATCGTGCCCGTTTCCTTCGGGCCGGCGTGCGTGACGCCCAGGTGCAGCGGATAGTCGAAACGCTTGCTGATCTCGGTGTACGCGTCGATCACCAGCAGCGGGTCGATGCTCTTGGCGGAGATGACGATGTCGTGAAAATCCTCGGCGTGGAAGATGTCGAGGTACTCTTCCAGCTTGGTGATCATGATGGCCAGGAAGTGGCCGTGCTTGTTGTCGGAGAAGACGCCGCCGAGCTCCTTCATGCGCTTCTGCTTGTCCTTGCGCTCGACGATGGAGCCTTCGTTCACGCCGATGCGGATGGGGAGCTTGCGGGCCTTGCACGCCTGGATGACGTCGCGCACCTGGTCGCGGTCGCTGATGTTTCCGGGGTTCAGGCGGATCTTGTGGACGCCGGCCTCGATCGCTTCCATGGCCCGCTGGAAGTGAAAGTGCACGTCGGCGACGATGGGGACGGAGACCTGCGGGATGATCTCTTTCAGGGCCGCCGTATCTTTTTTCTCGGGGACGGCGACCCGGACGATGTCGGCCCCCGCCGCCGCCAGCTTGTGGATCTCGGCGACGCATTTATCGATGTCGTGGGTGTAGCCGGCGGTCATCGACTGGACGGAGACCGGAGCGTCGCCGCCGATGCGGACGAAGCCGTGCTGAGCGTCCCCGAGCACCACCTGGCGGGTCTTACGGCGTTGGATCATCGAAGGCTGTTTCCTTTGCAAAGCGCCGGTTTCGGACAGTCCCGGCAAACCCCACCGCGATCGTAAGGTGAGCCGACAAGTGAATCAAAGGACGGAAGCCTGTTTCCCGCAGGGATTGCCCGGCGGTTGACGCATCTCCATGCCACTGGCAGCGTCTGCTTTCTCTTTGTCGATTAATGTCGCTGCACTCCCGCCTGCTCGAAAGCCGCCGCGAGTCCTTTGTAGCAGGTCTTCGCCGCAGCGACGGCGTCGTACCCCGGCTGTTTCCAGAGTTGCGAACTGACTTCGCAGTTCACGTCGCCGCGATATCCGCCGGCTTGCAGCGCCTTGATCACGGCGGCGTGGTCGGTCTTGCCGGTTTCGCCCGGCAGCTTGAACGCAGCCTTGCCGTTGACGATTTCCACATCCTTGGCGGCGACGAAGACCGTGTACGGGAGTGATTCTTTCACCGTCCCCTCGATCGTCGCCGGCTTGCCCTGCTCGTCCTTCAGATCGTCGCGGAGCGCGTAGTGCGACCAGTCATACACCATCCGCAACATTGCCGGATTGCCCAATTCCTTGAGCATCCCGATCGCCTTGGCCGGCGAGTCCATCGCGCTCATCCGGTGCGGCTTGATCGCGATGATGACTTTCTCGCGCTCGGCGAGCTTCGACCAATCGGCCAGCCGCTTGAGGAACATCGGGCGAAGGGCATCAAACTTCCCGGCTGCCCCGCCGATGATCGTCTCCAGGACCGGCGGCGAATCAGGGGCCAGCGCATGCGCCAGTTCGGCGGCCCTCGTCAGCCGATCGAGCCCCGCCTGATGCGGCTTGTCGTCGGCCTGGAGCGGGAGATTCTCCATCAACGCCGGGAGATGCAGGCGAGCCGTCGCGAGCGTTTTTCTGAGCGACTCTCGTGCGGCGGCGTCGAGTTTGGCGGGATCGGTGGGGAAGTCCGGCAGGGAGCAGATCTCGACGGCGTCGTAGCCGATCCTGGCAATCGCTTCGATCGCCGCGATCGGCTCCAGCGATTTCATGGCGTACGTGCTGAAGCCGAGAGTGATTGACGGCGACGGCGCACTGGCATCGGCGAGGCCTAACGCACGAGCTGCCGGCGATGCGAGAAACGCCGTCGCTGCGCTGGATTGAAGAAATCGACGACGTGTGAGGAGCGATGGCATGTTAATGCCGCTTCTGCGGCGGCTCCGGCTCGATCTCCAGCATCAGGTCATCGATGCCCTGCTCCTCCGCGCTGGGCCCGCCGATCCGGTCGTTCGCCGGATGCTCCTCGATCGGCTCGAGTTGATCGTCCACCAGCTCCAGTCCCTCATCGTGCATCGGAATGGGCGCGTGCTGGTCGGCCGCCGGCTCCTCGATCAGCTCCAACCCTTCGTCGCCGCCGCCCATGCCCATCTCCAGCGTTGCGTCTTCGCCAACGGGGAGCGGCTCGAGCGGCTCCAATTCGTCGCCGTGAGCGGCTTCCATGCCCGGCGCGGTGGGCACGGCCGACGGCGCGACCATCGCCGCGGCGGCGGCGCTCTCGGCGGTAATGGGGTGCAGCTCCTCATCCGCCGGGTAGCCATCGACCTGGAGCACGAACACCACCGGCCCGACCTGAATGCTGTCGCCGGCCTGGAGCATCGCCTCACGCTCGACGCGCTGGCCGTTCAGGTAGGTGCCGTTGCTGCTGCCGAAGTCTTCGAGGCGCAAGCCTTCGGGCTCGCGGACGACTCGGGCGTGCTTGCGGGAAATATCGCCGAGGGGAATGCGCAGATCACAGTCCTCGCGGCGTCCGATGACGGTGACATCGCGGGTGATCGAGAAGCTTCGCCGCTCCCCGTCGGAACGGAACATCACGAGAACGGCCTGCATAGTGTCTGCCTTGTGGAGAGGGTGCTTTGCGGAAAACCGGTCGGCCCGGCTGTCACGACAGAGGCCAGCGTCGAAGGAAATGCGTCTCGCGCCAGCCCCGCCGTCACCACCGCCGATACGATACCGGCGAAGCTATCGTAGAATCCCCGGCCGGGCAAGAAGAATGTGCCCGTTTGAGGCCCCGCGTTCATGACGATCCTGACGCCACTGACATCTGGCGCGACGCCCGCGTCCGCCGCCGCCCCTGCCGCAACGCTGGCCCCTGCCGACTTGCCCGCGGCTGGCGTCCCCGCGCTCTACGTGCACATCCCCTTTTGTTTTCACAAGTGCCACTACTGCGACTTCTACTCCATCACCCGCCAGGGCGAAGACCGGATGGAGCGGTTTGTCGATCTCCTGCTCTCCGAGGCGGCAATGTGGGCGGCCGACGAAACCGGCCCGACGCCGATTCCCAGGACCATCTTCTTCGGCGGCGGGACCCCGTCACTGCTCCCGCTGGCGCTGATGCGGCGGCTCATCAGCGGCTTGCACGACCGCTTTGATCTCTCGCAGGTCAATGAGTGGACCTGCGAGTGCAATCCCGCGACCATTCGCGAATCCTACGGCCGCGATTACCTGGCGATGCTTCGCGAGTTGGGCGTGAATCGGCTCAGCTTCGGCGCGCAGAGCTTTCACACCGCCGACCTGAAGATGCTCGAACGCCACCACGATCCCGCTGACGTCCCGGCGAGCATCGAGACGGCGAGGGCCGCGGGCTTCGCGCGGCTGAACGTTGACCTGATCTACGCCATCCCCGGCCAGACGCTGAAAGCATGGCAGGAGAACCTGGAACAGGCGATCGCATTGGGAACCGAGCACCTTTCCTGTTACGGCCTGACGTACGAGCCCAATACGCCGATGGCGGTGAAGAAGCGGCTGGGAACGGTTACGGCGACCGACGAGGACCTGGAGTTGGCGATGTTCCATCACACCCGCGGGCGGCTGGCTGAAGTCGGTCTGCCCGCGTACGAAGTCTCCAACTATGCCCGTCCCAGCGCCGAGTGCCGGCACAACCTCGCGTACTGGCACGGCGATGATTACATCGCGCTTGGCCCCAGCGGTGCGTCGCACGTGCAGGGCACGCGCTGGAAAAATCGCCCGCATCTGGGTGAGTGGGAACAGGCGATCGCCGCGAGTCGATTGCCGGCGACGGATGTCGAACGACTAACCCCCGAGCAACGTGCCGGAGAGCTGGCGATGCTGCGCCTGCGGCTGGCGGAGGGGATTTCGTTTGCGGACTTCAAAGCACGAACAGGCTTCGATGCGCGAAAGCTGTTTGCGGAGCGATTCGAGCAGTTCGAGAATCTTGGGTTGATCAAGGTCGACGACGCGTCGGCTCGGTTGACGGAAAAGGGTTGGGACGTGGTCGATACGCTGGCAGGCGAGCTGCTCGTGTAGCTCATTCGCCTATCCACGCCGGTGGGCTGTGCCCCCGGGTCCTTCGCGCAGAACGCGCCGTCCGTCACTTCACTGTACACTTCCACCTATGCCCACAACTCCCACTCTCGCTGAGCGGATCGCGACCTTCGCGGTCGGGCTGCGGTTTGACCATCTTCCGCCCGCGGTGGTGCACGAAGTCAAACGCCGCGTGCTCGATTCGATCGGCTGCGCCTTCGGCGCGTATCAGTCGGAGCCGGGACGCGTCTCGCGCCAGGTCGCCTCGTCGATCTCCGCAAGCAACGACTGCGCCGCGACACTCTGGGGCGGCGTGCACCGCACCTCGCTCGACTGGGCCGCGTTCGCCAACGGCTGCCTCGTTCGTTACCTCGACTACAACGACACGTACCTCTCCCGCGAGCCGGCTCATCCCAGCGACAACATCCCCGCCGCCCTCGCGGCCGCCGAAGGCGGCGCGGCGGACGGAAAAGCGCTGATCGCCGCCATCGCCGCGGCGTACGAGGTGCAGTGCCGTTTCTGCGACGCCGCCAGCCTGCGGGCCATCGGCTGGGACCACGTCACCTATGGCGCATTCTCCTCGGCGGTCGCCGCCGGCATGCTGCTGAAGCTCGACGCGATGAAGCTGCGCCACGCGCTCGGCATCGCCGGCGTGGCCTCGGCGGCCCTGCGGCAGACGCGCGTCGGCGAGCTTTCGCACTGGAAGGGCTGTGCCTTCGCCAACGCCGCCCGGCACGGCGTCTACGCCGCCATGCTCGCCCGCGCGGGCATGACCGGCCCGCATCCCATCTTCGAAGGGGAGAAAGGGTTTGAGAAACTCGTCAGTGGTCCGTTGCCGGTCGAAGGCCAGTTCGCGACGGTCGGCGTCGCGCCGCCGATCCCCGAGTGGATGATCCTCAAGACGAGCATCAAGTGTTGGCCGGTCGAGTACCACGCCCAGAGCGCCGTTGATGCGGCGCTGCAGCTTCGCCAGCAGATCCTCGCCACCCGAGGCGGCCACACCGGCGATGCGATCGTCGACGCCGTCCGCGAGATCACCATCGACAGCCACGATGCCGCGGTGGACATCATCGGCAGCGAGCCGGAGAAGTGGCGACCCCAGAACCGCGAGACGGCCGACCACAGCCTTCCCTACATCACCGCCGCCGCGCTGGCCGATGGGCGGGTGACGCCGGCGCAGTTCGAGCCGGAGCGGTTTACGGATTCGAAGCTGCTCAGCCTCGTGGCAAAGGTCAACGTTCGCCGGCATGAGGAATTGAGCCGGATGTATCCGGATGCGGTGGGGAACATCGTGACGGTGACGCTGACGGATGGCAGGAGTTTTACGCGCCGGGTCGATCATGCACTGGGGCATGCGCACAATCCGATGACGGACGATGACGTGCGCCGGAAGTTTCACCGGCAGGCGGATCCGGTGATCGGTGCGGGGAAGGCCAAGGCGCTGGCGGACGTGGTGTGGAAGCTGGAAGAGTTGCCGCGCGTGGAGAGTCTGCTGGCAGCGATGAAAGTTGATCCCTGATGAAGCGTGGCTCGGTCTTTCCGCTTGCGGTTTCGCCGATCAAGGACCATTGTCCAGCGCTGCCCCCACCCTGGCCCTCCCCGGAGTACCGAGAGAGGGAGAAACGCATGACTCAGCCTAAGAAGAAAACTCCATCTCCCGGTGCCCGCCTCCGTCAACTCATCGCCGCCGGCTGCGTGCCGTTGGCGGGCGCTTACAACGCGCTGACGGCCCGCCAGGCGGCGCAGGTCGGCTTTCGCGCCGTCTACGTCAGCGGCGCCGGCCTGGCCAATGCGACGGCCGGCGTGCCGGACATCGGGCTGCTCTCGCGCGAGCAGGTCGTGTTGCTCGCCGGCTGGATCGCGGCGGCGGTCGCCGTGCCGGTGCTGGCCGACGCCGACACCGGCTTCGGCGGCCCGGCCGACGCCGCACGAACCGTCCGCGCGTTCGAAGCGGCTGGCCTGGCTGGGCTGCACATTGAGGACCAGGTCTTCCCCAAGCGATGCGGTCATCTCGGCGGCAAGGAAGTCGTCCCGGTCGCGGAGATGGTCCGGAAGGTCCGCTCCGCCTCCGGTGCTCGCCGTGACAAGCACTTCCTGATCGTCGCCCGGACCGATGCGCGGGCAGTGGAGGGATTCGACGCGGCGGTCGATCGGGCCAAGCGATACCTGGATGCCGGCGCCGATGCGATCTTCCCCGAAGCGCTCCAGACGCGCGATGAGTTCAAGCAATTCGCCAAGCGCATCGACGCCCCGCTGCTGGCGAACATGACGGAGTTCGGCAAGGGGCCGCTGCTGTCGGTGCGGGAGCTGGCGGCGATGGGCTACCTGATGGTCATCTTTCCACAAACGGCGCTGCGCATCGGGATGAAGGCGCAGGAGCAGGCGCTGCGCGAGTTGCTGAAAAAGGGAACCCAGCGCGGCGTCGTCAAGAAGATGCAGACGCGGCAGGAGCTGTACGAACTGATGAAGTACGATCCGGCAAAAGAATGGTCGCCGCCCTCGGCATGGGATCGTCTCGACACTTGATGCGTGGATTCCAGGACCTTCGTACTCCCTTTCATATTGGTGGGTCTTCCTCCTCCTCTTTCCTTAGGACCTCCCAACCGTCCCACGGTGTAACACCATCCATTTGTATTGAAATGCACTGACAACTAATTGCAACCCAGAGGTTGCCGTTTCGCCACGGGCCAGCAGACACAATGGCATCCGTGCCGCATGCAAAACACCGTATTCGATTGCGGGTCGGCACCTTGCCATCCATCATCTTGTTGAAGGATGCCCGAAGTACGCGACCCGAATATTCTCCGCCTTCAAACACCGTCGTATCATTCATGCGCTACCCTCCTGCCGGAGACAGCACCTTCAGCCCCACAATCCCCGCCACGATCAGTACAATACACAGAATTCGCCCCAGCTCGCGCGGCTCGTTCATGAACATCATCCCGAACGCCGCCGCCCCCACTGCGCCAATCCCCGTCCAGACGGCGTAAGCCGTCCCCAACGGTAGCGTTTTCATCGCCATGCTGAGCAGAACAAAGCTCAAGAGCATCCCAACAACCGTCGCCAACCCGCCCCACGACAAGGTGAAGCCGAACTTCTTAAGCCCGATCGCCCAGAAGACTTCGCACAACCCAGCCAGGAACAGAATCACCCAAGCCATATTCATCCTCCGGGCAACAATCATCGCTGATCTCGCCGATCCTGTCTCTGCGAACTCTGCGGATCTGCGGTGATCTCTTCCTTCAAACGCAAAACCGCGGAACGGCTCCCGGACATGTCCGGAACCGTTCCGCGGTTTGTAGTTCGATTCAGATTGCCGGCTGCAACGCGGTCATTACGCCGCACGCAGTTCTGCTTCGGCGGCGTACCAGTTGTCGCTCTCGCTGCCGCCCTGACACTGCCAGATCTCGTAGGCGCGCATCGCGATCGCATCAAAGGTGATCGCCGGCTTGGCCGCAGCTACGACCGGGGCGGCGGCGGGGATTGCCTTGGGGATCGGGGTGTTGCGCACCGGCGTGCTGGCAATCGCCTTGGCGGCGACGGCGGCGGCGGGCTTCGGGGCGGACTTGCTCGTGTTCTTCTTGCTGGCCATGGGACGACATCCTTCCTTGGGTGACGTTGTAAAAATCACGCTCGCCGCCGGCTCTTCCAAAGGCCAATGGCGAACGCCTCGGGCCGCCGTCACACTCGCGGCGGCCCATTGGTCTGCCGTTTTCATCGGCGGATCGGTCGATCGCCCTTGAGGTTTTTATCGGGCGAAACGCGGGTTGATCAGCCGCTGCCCTTCAGCCACTCTATGACCTCTTTGTCGTGCCCCTCCGGCTTCACTTTCTCGAAGACGTGCGCGACCTTCCCGTCGGCGTCGATGATGAACGTCACCCGCGCCGCACCCCAGTACTTGCGGCCATACATGCTCTTCTCCTGCCAGACGCCGTACGTCTCACAGACAGCGTGGTCCTCATCCGCCAGCAGCGGGAAGTTCAGGTCGAACTTCTTCGCGAACTTCGTCACATCCTTCACCGGATCGGGACTGATCCCGAGCACCGGCACGTTCGCCTTCTTGTACCCGGCAATCGCATCGCGAAAGCCGCACGCCTCTTTCGTGCAGCCCGGCGTATCAGCCCTCGGATAGAAATAGACGACGACGCGCTGGCCGGCGAGATCCTTCAGCGCGATCGTTTCTCCCGTGCTGGAGGGAAGCGAGAAAGCCGGGGCCTTCTTGCCAACGGCGGGATAGGTGGGAGCGTCTGCCATAATTGATTTGCTTAACCGAAGAATGTGGAAAGAAGATGGCGACGACACTCGTCGTCGCGCATCGTAAGACACGTATCGTTTCACTGCACTCAATCCCGCACCGCCGCCGACACCATCTCCAGCACCCGCCGCAGGCCGTCATCGCCGCCGAGGCTTCCTTCGTTGAACGGCGTCCGCGGGATCGGCTGCCAGTTGTCTCTCGATCCGTCGTACTTGAACGGCTGCGGGATGCCGGTCAGCGCGGGGTCGTACTGGTTGTCCTTTCCGCCGAGCTTGTAGATCACCAAGTCCAGCGACGGCACGACGAAGATGCCGAACCCGCCGGCGCCGGACTTGTAGAACGCGTCCGTCGGTGCGCCGGCGACGTGGCCATCGGCGTTGTGCTCGAACTGGAGGCTGAACGGGCAGTGCGGGTTGTACTTCGACGGCTGGTTGCACAGCGCGATGTACTCCGCCGGCACGAGCTGCTTGTCGCCCCACTTGCCCTTGTGCAGCAGGCAGTAGCCGAAGCGCATTGCATCGGTGGCGTGGACGGCGATGCTCCCCGCGCCGTTGGCGTGGGGCATGTCGAAATCGCCGCGATGCAGGCAATAGCCCCACGCGCCCCAGCCCATCGGCCTGGCCAGTCGCTCGCGGATATAGTCCTGCAACTCCATCCCGCTCACGTGCCGCAGCACGATCGAAGCGATATGCGGCGACGGCGACGAGTACGAATACCCCGCGCCCGGATCCGTCCACAGCCGGCAGCGGATCGATGACATATCCAGGTCGCGAATGTTCTGCCCCGGCGCCGGCTTCATCGGCGATGCCTTGCCCATCACGATTCCGGTCGGCGCCTGCCCTTCGCCGTTGTAGCCGGCGGTCATGCAGAGCAACTGGCCAAGCGTGATACTCGCCCGCCGGGGATCATCGAGCGGGAAGGCTTCGGGCAGATACTTCTCCGTGAAGACCTTCGTATCCAGCCCATCGGGGATCTTCTCCTTGAACTCGTTCAACATGATCCCGCAGGCGATTGACGTGTACGCCTTGCCGGTGGAGGCCATGTCGGGGTTCGCGTTGCGATGGGCGCGGCCGAAGTAACGCTCGAAGACCAAGTATCCGTGGCGGACCACGACCAGTCCGCCGTTCTGGCTGCAACGCTGGGTGAAGTCGAAGGCGCGCTCGAGCTGCGGCAGATCCATTCCGGCGAGTTCGCGGACTTGCTTGGCGTCGCTCGCCGTCCGCCAACCGCCTTGGTCGTCGGGTGGCGGGAAGTATTCTTCGGCCATCGCCGGGGCGGCGCCGAGCGTGCAGAAGGTCAAGATGAGACAGCGGAGGAGAGTTGAGATGTGGCCGTGCATCTTCGCATTCTCGCAGGTCGCGGCCCATCCTCCCAGTGCCTAGGATCTGCCGAGTAACCAAATCCATCCTGAAGGCGGTCGTTATGAAAAAGTCATTCAAGATAGGCGATCATGTGACGTGGAATTCGGAGGCCGGGCATGTCAGGGGCAAGATAACCAAGGTGCATCGGAGGGACTTCGACTACAAGGGGTACACGCATCACGCGAGCTCGGACGATCCGCAGTACGAGATCAAGAGCGACAAGACCGACCATGTCGCCGTCCACAAGGGGTCTGCCTTGAAGAAGATGAGCCGCTGATGCGATCGCTGTATAACTCGCCGCCGATGTCTAATCCGTCATCTCCGCCGCCGCCCCGCCAGCTTCCCTCGCGCCGCCGACCGCGCGCTGGAACTGTGGAACTCGTGTTCCTCGGCTCCGGCACCAGTGCCGGCGTTCCCATGATCGGCTGCGCCTGTGATGTCTGCACCAGTACTGATCCGCGCGATCAGCGCACCCGACCCAGCGTCGTGATCCGTTACGGCGAGACGCAGGTGCTCGTCGATACAACGCCGGAACTGCGCCTCCAGGCGATCGCCAACCACATTCACCGGATCGACGCGGTCGTGTTCACGCACGCCCACGCCGATCACATCATGGGCCTGGACGATGTCCGCCGGTTTAACTATGTGCGCGGCGGGCCGCTTGATGTCTGGGCCGACGCCGCGACACACCAGACGCTTCAGACCTGCTTCCACTACGCGTTCCGCGAGCCGCACCCGGAGCAGAAGGTGTTTCGGCCGCACTTGGTCCGCCGGGAAATCCGCAATCGCCGGCACTTTACGATCGACGGCGTGCGCTGGCAGCCGATCAAACTGCTGCACGGCGAGCTGCCCGTCCTCGGCTTTCGCGTCGGGCGGCTGGCCTATTGCACGGATGTCAGCACGATCCCCGCCGAGAGCTACCGATTCCTCGAAGGGCTTGACGTGCTCGTCCTCGATGCGCTTCAGAAAAAGAAGCACACAACACACTTCAACCTCGAAGAGGCGATCGAGCAGGCCAAGCGAATCAAAGCGAAGCAAACCTGGTTCACGCACATCGCCCACGGCCTTGGTCATGAGGCGACGAACCGAGAGCTGCCAAAGGGGATGCGGCTCGCGTACGACGGACTGGCGGTCCGAGCGGAACTTTAGCTATCCGAAGAACCTCACCAGAATGATGAACACGACCGCGATCGCCACGATGATCATCAGACGGATGAAGCGGAGCGACCGCTGGTAGCGCTGCTCGGCGCTGCGCAGGACATCTTCGCGCGTGCGGACGCCGCGCTCGCGGCGGGTGGCCTCGCGGGCCTCCTCGACGATGGCATCAGCCTGTTCGGGGGGCCAGCCGCGGTTGGTGAGATCAGCAATGACTTCATCGAACGGCCGCTCGCGCAGCAGTTCCTCCGCGGCCCACTCCACGGCGGGCTCGCGTTCGGGAAGCAGATCATCCACGACCGATTCAAGCGATGCGGCCCGCTCGGCCACATCGGCCGCTTCGGCAGCATCTTCGCGGATCGAAGACGTCGATTCTTCCGGCAAGACGGCGGCCGGCGTCCGCTCCGTGGCCTGTGGCGTTCCCGACGGATGATCGTTCGGCGCCTCGCTCATTTTCCTGGTCCCTCCGGCGTGGGCTTGGCGCCGATCTTTCGCACGCGAAGGTTGGTGAACCGAACGGCCGACCCCTCCACGCCGCCGACACCAACGGCGATCTCGCCGGCAAACAACTCGCCCAGCGCGTAGGGCTCACCGACCCGCTTGCCATCGACGAACAGCGTCAGCGTGTGGTCCTCCACGCGAAGGAGGAATTCGACGCCGTTACGGACGGCTACCGAGTGTGTCGTCTGATCGCGCCCGAAGACAAAACCCGCGGTTTGCTTGGTGAAGTTCAGGTACGCAAACCCGCGGCGACGGCCGGCCAACTGCGCGACGACGACTCCCGCCGTCCGCTGCAGTCCCGGCGGATCGGCAGGCCGCGTCGAAGGTGACGTTGCCGGCGCGGTGGTCGGTTGGGTCGCCGCTTCTGTGACAGGTTGTGTCGTTGCCTCGCCGGGCCGAGTGGCCGGCGCTGTTGTTGGCTGTGTGGCTGGCGCGGCGTCCCATTCCGGCGGGGTGAACTCCACCGTGCCGGCCAGCTCGAACGATCGCCCGGGATCGCTGCCGATCGCGCGGCCGCGCCAGATCAGCGACTTGGGCTCGCCGGAGAGATTGGAGCCCAGGATCGCGCCATGCCCGTCGGTCACCCATTCTCCCTCGGCCGAGAGCCAGTCCTTCAACGTCGCCCCGCGCACCAGCGGCGACCACTCGCCGGCCGCCAGCTTCAGATCGGCGTCCAGCGTGGCGATGGTGGCGGTGTAGAACGGCTGCGAGAGATCGTCCTTCGGCGCCTTGGCCTGCGCGGCCCGCAGTTTCGCCAGGGCCTCCTTGCGGCCTTCCGGCTTCTTCGACATCTCAAAGGCTTCGCGGACAGACGCCGCATCCGGCCCGCTCAGTGCGTAGATTGACCCGATCGACCACGCCGGATCGTCCGACCCGAATGAAGCAAAGATGTCGTGCGCCGGCTTGCCGCCGGACGCCCGCAGTTCCTCGAGGACCTTGCGTCCCTCGGCGAACCGTTGCGTCGCCATGGCTGCCGCGGCGTGAAATGAACGGAACGAGTCGCCGCGCGGGCTGCCCAGCCGCGTCGCGTACTGATCGGCCACTTCCACGCACTTCTCGTAGATCTCCTTCTTTGCCAGCGGCGCCCATGGCTTGCCCATGTCTTCGCCGATGATGCGAACGGCGTAGGCATACTGCCACGGCACGAGCGTGTCGTACCGCGGCTTGGCCACGCACGCGTCGGCGAGCTTCATGATCTCGTCATAGCTTCCGCCCCAGCGCGGGAGCGACGCCTGGACCATCGCGTTGTAGGCAGGCAGGTAATCGACCTGCGCCTTGAGGGCGTGGTCGAACCAGTCCAGCTTGTCCTCGTTGAGTTTCTTTCCGTCGCCCATCGCCACCGCGATCATTTCCTGGGGCGCTTCCGGCAACTCCGGATGCAATTTCCACGCACGCGTCAACGCGTCGCGTGCTTCCTGAAGGTTGAAGTGAAACGCCTTCCATCCTTCCTCCGTGACGGTGTTCGCCGGGCCATTTCCACGGCTGTCCCACGCCAGCGCGATGTGCAGACGCCCGGTCGCGACGTCCTTGATCCAGGGATCGGCGTCAGGGAGCTTGTTTATTGCATCCACGAGCGACCGTTGCTGATTGCGGTTCTTGAGCAGCGACCAGGCATTGGCGAGGTACGTCCGCCGTTCGATGCCGCTCATCGGCCCGCTGCAGAGCAAGGGGAGGCGCTCATACACATTGCCGGCGAGTTCCGCGGCTTCGTTGCGGTCGGTGGTGAGCCGGGCCAGGTAGATCGTCGCCGCCAGCGACCGGGAACGGGGATACTTGCGGGCGTTCATCTCCGCCAGCGCGGTGCGCAAGAGGTCTGTCGACTTCGTTCGGGTCGCGGCGTCTTTCGTCGGCAAATGGGCGGCGTAGGCAAATAGGACCTGCGGGTCGTTGCAGCCCGCCTGCATCAGCTTCTCGCCCAGCTCCTGGATCCGCTGTTCGGACGCCGGCTCAGCCGGCCGGTAGAAGTCGGGGACATCCGAATCCGTCGCCTGGCGGGCGATCAGCTCCAGGTACTCCAGCACATCGGCGTCCCATTTCGGATTGCGCCGGCCAAGCTCCTTGTACGCTCCGATGCGCGTCTCGCGGTGAAACGCCAGCAGTTGGCGGTAGATCTCATGCTGCGTCACTGCCGCGGCCGGACGGGCGGCGGGACTCGTCGTGGCGCCAGGAGGTTCTGCGGCAAATGATGGCTTCACCGAGACGGCCAGCAGGACCGACATGAGAAAGAACGTGCGGGCAGGGGAGATCATTGGCGTGTTCCCGAGGAGCGTCACCTATCCAACGGCGCTGGGGAGAATATACCCGCAGTCGAGTTTCGCGGGATGCCGCCCGGAAAACAAACCGGGCTCTCACCCCGTGAACAGGGGCGAGAGCCCGGTCTTGATTACACGCTGCGATCGAGTTGGTCTCAGACGACTACCTCCGCATTCAGCGCCAGCGGATCGGTCGCATCGCGTTCGACGAAGTCGAAATCGCTTCCGCCGTCGATGATGTTATCGATGACGCCATCCTGGGCGAAGATGGTGTCGTTGCCGGCCTCGCCGCGCAGGCTGTCCTTGCCGAGGCCGCCGGAGATGATGTCGTTGCCGGCTCCGCCGAAGATGAGGTCATCACCGGCTCCGCCGAAGATCGTGTCGTTGCCGTTGTTGCCCTGAAGCTGGTCGTTGCCGCCGCGCCCAAGGAGGATGTCGTCGCCGTCGCCGCCCAGGAGGATGTCGTTGTCATCCCCACCGTCGAGGCGGTCGTTGCCACCGAATCCATTGAGCTGATTCTTGACAAGGCCCAGTTGGGCCGTCAACGAGTCGTTGCCGGCGCCGCCTTGGACGTTCTCGACCGTTGACCAGACGTTGTCGCCTTCGGCATGGGGGAGAGGAAATGCGAAGATCAACGGCTGGCCATCATTGGCGGCGTTGTCGATCGTGACATTGACACCGGCCGTGCGGGTCGTGTAGTTCACGGTATCGACGCCCAGGCCGCCGTCAAACTGATCCGCGCCGAAGCCGGCGGTCATGTTGTCGGTGCCGTCTTCGCCGAAGAGCATGTTGTTCCCCTCGCCGCCGTCGAGGCTGTCGTTACCAGCGCCGCCGCGAATGATGTCGCCGTCGTTTTCTCCCTTGATCGTGTCATTCCCGCCGCCGCCCAGCAGGTTGTCCGTCCCGGTGCCGCCGAAGATCGTGGCGTTCTCAGTAAGCGGCAGGGCCGTGGTGGAGATCACCTGCACGAGATCATTCCCCGGCGTGCCCGTGACCAGATTGGTCGCCGTCACGTTCATCCGAATCGTGGCAACTGCCCCATCCCCGAAGAAGGAGACCACCCCGTTCTCCTCCACGCGAATCGTCGCCGCATCCTGCTGGCTAACCGTTAAGTTGTCGTTCCCCGCAGTGCCAAAGACGCGCAATTCCGTACCCACAAGAACCGCAAAAAGCCGACGAGTTTCGAGCTCTTCCAGAAACATGCGAACCTCCAGGCAAGAAGTGAAGAGGTGAAGGGTGGGGGCGTTACCCGCGCCCGCAGCCCGGGGCATTACCGGATGGAACATCCGTTAATCTAAGCAAACTATTACAAATATACGGAAAGACAAATGAAATCTGATTCGATTAACGTTTTCCTGCTTCGGCGAACCCAGCAGACCCGATTCCGTCCAAGCGAAATGGCAGTTTCCAGCTTCGGCGAGCCCCTCGTCAGCGCTCTCTTGACGTTCTCCGTCGCCGAAGTACGGTTTCACCCTTCCCGAATCCTGTAACTGCGCAGAGGAACCGAACTATGACAGCCGCCGCCAATTCGTCCTGGAGCAAGAAGTCCGACTTCAAGTTTTCCGCCGGGCCGTGGAACATCCACACCGGCGCCGACCCCTTCGGCCCCCCCGTCCGCGATGACCGCGACTTCGCCGCCAAGTTGAAGGTGTTCAAGGATCTGGGCTTCGACTACGTCCAGTTCCACGATGACGACGCCGTCCCCGACGAGTTCACCGCCAGCCAGCGCGAGACCAAAGCGAAGGAGATCAAGAAGCTCCTCGACGACCATGGCCTGAAAGCCGAGATCTTCGCCCCGCGCCACTGGGAACACGCCCACGGCATCGACGGCCCGGTCACCAGCAACTCGGCCGACGATCGCAAGTGGGCCCTGGAGCGTGGCCGGCGCTCGATCGACGTTGGCCGGCTGCTCGGCTCCGAGCGTTTCGTCTGGTGGCCGGCCCGCGAGGGGACCTACGTCCGCGAGAGCAAGGACGCCGTCACCAGCTTCAATCGGATGATCGAGTTCGTCGATGCGATGCTCGATTATGACAAACAGATCCGCATCCTCGGCGAGATGAAGCCCAACGAGCCAATGGACCTGATGTACCTGCCGACCACCGGCCACTTCCTCGCGCTGGCGTACAAGACGCGCGACCCAAAAAGAGTCGGCGTCCTGATCGAATCCGCCCACGCCATCCTCGCCGGCCTCGATCCGAGCGACGAGTTCGCGTATGCGCTGTTCCACCAGAAGCTCTGGGGCGTCCACCTGAACGACCAGAACGGCCTGAAGTACGACCAGGACAAAACGTTCGGCAGCGTCGATCTCCGCCGCGCGTTCAACCAGGTCGATATGCTCGTCCGCCACGGGTACGGCAAGCAAGGGGAAGTCGTCGGGCTCGACGTGAAGGCCATGCGCACCCAAAAGTTCGACAAGGCCCACCTGCACCTAAAGCACTCGAAGGAGATCTTCCTGATGCTGGTCGATCTGGTGCACTCGATCGATCGGAAGACGTGGCAAGGATATGTGGATGCGCGGGATTATGAGGGGCTGGAGTTGTTCATTGTGAAGAGTTTGATGGGAAGGTCATAGATGCGGAGTCTCGAAGGAGGTCGGACATGCGAAATCGTTGGGCACTGCCAGCCGTGGCGTCGGTCTTGATCGCATCTGCCCTTGGCTGTTCGACTCCAACTGGCCCGGCAGGCGACAAAGAGCTAGTCCACCAACCGCGCCGGGAGACGACGCTGTTACGTCAGGGAATGACTCGCAATGAAGTTCACGCGGCTCTCGATGTTCCGTATTCGGACACGGCATCCTTCTTTTATTTTCCTGGCATGTCAGAAATCGAGTTGATCAGAACTGGCAAACTTGGCAACCGGGTCATCCAAGTGCATTACGCGTTGCTGCCAGGTTTCCACCGGAGCCTGGACGAGTGGTTCATGCGCGACGACATAAGCTTTGACCACAAATTTGACAGTTGGTGGGAGCCGCTCATCAATCACGACGAAGAGCAAGCGGTCTGGAGCCCCAACGGGGCGGCACAACCGTAGCCCAGGGCAACGCAGCCCCGAAGGGGCAAGGCAGCCCTGGGTCAGCATCCCACCACAAGAGTGAGCCCTGAAGGGGCGACAGAGCGGGCGGCGCGATCCGGCTGAGCTTGCGGCTTTTCTTGAGGCTCGCCACGTGAGTCGGGCACACTAGCGACCATGGTTGACCCCATCGACTTATGCTCCCCCCGCCTGTGCCTGCGCCGCTTACACCCAGGCGACGCCGCAGCCATCTGCTCCTACCGCGCGCTCCCCGAAGTCGCACGCTTTCAGTCATGGGAGCCGTCGTACTCTCTCGCCGATGCGGCGGAACTGATCGCGATCCAGGAGCGCACACCTGTGGGCACGCCCGGCTCGTGGCTGCAACTCGGCCTGACCCTCGCCGAGTCGGGTGAGCTGATCGGCGACTGCGGGATCCACTTCCTGACCGATGACCGACAGCTCGAGCTGGGCATTACGCTCTCACCCCGACACCAGTGCCGCGGCCTGGCCGCCGAGGCGATCGAGTGCGTGCTGCGGTATGCGTTCGATTCGCTTGGCAAGCACCGCGTCTGGGCCATGACCGATACGGAGAATCACCCGGCCGCGCGGCTGTTCCGGCGCCTGGGTTTCCGCCAGGAAGGCCACTTCGTTGAGCACGCCTGGTACAAGGGCAGCTGGTGCAGCGAGTTGATGTTCGCGATGCTCCGCCGGGAGTGGGAGGAACGCAATCGAGCGGTAGGGTGGGCTTCAGCCCACGCCGATCCGCTTCGGACTTGACGATCACCCTTTCCGAGGTAGTCTGTGGGGGCTCGCTCCAAGATTGATTTTTGTCGTTGATTCGCGACAGTGTGCGACAATGCTCGCGCATACGGCCCTCTCGCTATGGGCCAACTACCACCTCCGACTCTTGACTGTGTATCGGCGGCCGGAGGAAGAATCTTGGAGCGAGCACTTTTGCAACCGCGCGTCCCGTTACTCTTCATCCCATGCCACGCTCGCTAGATGGCGCAGTTACGCTTGGCGACGTCGCGAGATTCTTAGGAGTCACTGAGAATTTTCTCAGGTTTGTGCTCTATGGACGTCGTGATCGCCAGAAATACAAACGATTTCACATCCCAAAAAAACGCGGTGGCCACCGCGAGATTTCCGCTCCGCCGCCGAGTCTTAAAATAATGCAACGCAAGATAGCAACTGCTCTACTTGCGCTGCATCCACCCAAACCATCGTCCCACGGGTTCCTGCGTGGTCGGTCGGTTGTGTCCAACGCTCGACGGCACGAGGGCCAACGCGTCGTGGGGAACATTGATCTACAAGACTTTTTCCCCACGATCCATTTGGGGCGGATCGTGCGAGCGCTGGAAAATCCCCCGTTTGGGATGGGCGAGGATGCAGCTCGCGTCGTCGCGCAAGTATGCTGCGACGAGAATGGACGACTCCCCCAAGGTGCTCCCTCTTCGCCAATTGTGTCCAACATCATTTGTCGGACCCTTGACGACCGGCTGCAACAGTTGGCGCGCCAGCATGGCTGCCGCTACACGCGGTATGCAGACGACATAACATTCTCCACATCACGACCCGCGCTCTCAACCGAGATCCTATATCACGACCCCATTACTGGCATTCCAGTGGCGGGTGCTGCCTTGCAATCCGTCATCTCCTCTTCAGGATTTGCAATCAACCACGGCAAAGTACGCATTGCGTTGTCGGAGCGACGTCAAGAAGTGACCGGGTTGACCACGAACGAGCGCGCAAATGTCGGTCGTTGGTTTGTCCGCGAACTGGATTCATTAATACACATTTGGCGCATTCATGGAGCCGAAAGCGCCACGGCCTCCTTCACCCGGCGCCACAGATTTGTGACGCCGGATTTCACTCCAGCAAAGCTGATAAGCTTCCTACGGGGAAAGCTATCTTACGTCCAAATGGTCAAGGGAGAGCATGATCCGATCTGTCGCCGTCTTCAATGGGCACTATCCGATTTGGCTGGCTCTCCCGTTCCTCCGCCGTTGGATCTTTTAGATCTGCGGCCGGTCTCACTCAGCGGACGCAAGGGACGGTTTAGGGGCTGGCAATCCGTCACGGAAAAGTACGTCGACAGCATCAAGCTCGTCGAGGTAAAAGTCGGCGAAGACTTTGCCTGCGGTAGCGCCTTCGTCGTGGACTCGGATACTTTGGTGACTGCTGGGCACAACGTCGCCGCTGGACCTTTACGTATCTATGATGGCGATGAGGCCATTTATCCGAAACGGATTTATTATGTCAATGTTCCGGGGGCTGTCGACTGCGCTCTATTGCTCTTCGACGGCCATCCCTTCGCGGCGCAAGGGTCGCTTCATTTCCAGTATCGACTGCCTGAGATCGGCGAGCATGTCGCGGCAATGGGTTTCCCGCAGGTGGCGTACCGCGAACCTACGGTTGTACTACACGTGGGTGCTGTTGAAGCTTTGCCAAAGAGCCTCGCGAGATGCCGGTTCATTCAGACGGGCTTTCAAGGGGGTGGTGGATTGAGCGGCGGTCCATTAGTGGACGAGAAGGGCATGCTTTTGGGACTCATGGTGGAGAACGTCTTCATGGAGGTAAAGGTCGATGAGAGCGAGGGCAAAAAAGTGGGACCGCTCCGGGCGTACGGCCAAGCTGTCCCATACGAGTACGTTGCCCGCATCCGTGAGGCACTCCGCAAGGGCGGTGAATCGTCACTTGAAGGTCTTGGCGTCCGAACTGTCGTGCCGGAGGGCGCAACAGCTTTTAGACATAGGTGATCGTCCGGCCGTTCAGCCGTCCATCCCGCGGAATGGAGCGATCATTCCACGGAATGGAGCGGGCAATCCAAGTATTCCAAGCCCATTCCTCGGAATGGAGCGGCCATACCTTGGCGTGAGCCGCTCATTCCAAGGAAGGGCGCGAGCATTCCGGCGGGGACGCCTATTCCTTGGCCCGGGCCGAACTACCCAAGGAACGCAACTCGCCATCCGGCCCCTCACCCCAACCCTCTCCCCCGCGTATAGGGGGCCTATCGATCCCCGTGGCCAAGAACTTATAATATCTAACTAAATGCAAACTTATAATTGCTTTCGGTATCCGCTCGGCGGTATCATTCACCACGCCTGATGGCGCCGACGCAGATGGTGCGCGCGGCGGCCGGATTACGCCGGCCAGTTCTTTGCAAAGTGAAGAAGTTTGTCCAAAGTCGCGCGTCCAGGATGGCTGGGACGTGGTGGTGCTGGCCGTGCGGAACGAACCCCACATGCCTCATCATTGGCGATGCTGGGAGTCCTTGTGACACGTTGCTCTTGCGACGCTCGGCATCACCAATGATGAGCTACGCGAGCCAAACGAAGCCAATTGGGTTAGGGGATTCGCTGGTTTATTGGAGGCTGGCAAGTTGAGTCGTCCGGATCGTGCTCCCAAACGAAACGAAGCCACCGCCGCGGAGGACTGAGGTAAATGCTGGCTTTTGCGGGACCTGGAGGCGGCCCGTGAAGGACTCGGCCACTCGAATGTCGTGCTGCGGTATGGGTGGCAGCGGGTTCCCGAGGCGCCTCGGCCATCGGTTTCAAACCGATGGTACGGTGCGGAACGAAGCCACCGACTTCGAAGGCCCCAGACCGGTGGGTGGGCGTTGGGGATGCCGGGCAGTGGGCGGCTGCTGCGGCTGCGGCGCCGAACGAAGCCAAGTCAGTTGGGTCTTGTTTTTTTGCTTGACTTATGTTTGGCGTTTGTTATAATCTTTGCTGCGGCAGATGTTCCTTCCCGCCGTCTCTGGGGCGGCGGCGCCGCACGCTCTTTCTCGTCCGAATACGGCAGTTTGCCGCGACAAAGTGTCGCTACAAATTGTTACAAAACGCTACAATTCGTTGAATTGATGTTGCATCAAATCCCCGCCCCGGCCGTCAAATCCATCTCCATCATGACGTCCAGCGGCACGCTCGCGTTTTGCTCTGCGAACTCGCGCAGGTCGTACTGCCAGGCGCTGGGGTCGGAGAGGTCGTCCTCGACGCTGGCGGGTTTGACCTCGACCGGGGTGGGGCGGCTGAAGTTGATCACGTAGCCGCCGTTGAGCGCGTCGTGGACGGCGGGCTGGGTCTGGCCGCGGGCGGACGTGGCGCGGGCGAGGATCGTGTGGCGGCCGGGGGTGCGGGCCTGCCAGGCGTATTCCCACAGGCACCAGGAGTAGTCGGCCCGCGGGCCGGCCAGCGGGACGGGCTGCCACGTCGCGCCGCCATCGACGCTGATATCGACGGACGAGATCGCGTCTTCGCCGGCCCAGGCCAGGCCGAGGATGCGGTTCACGCCAACGCCGAGCGACTCGCCGGGCCGCGGGCGGATGATCTCCGATTTCACCACCATTGGGCCGACGATCTCGCGTGCCACGCCGCGCTCGGTTTGGCGGGAGACGGTGTATTTGGTTGTCTGAAAGTAGCCGTCGAACTTGCGGTCGATCGCCTCGATGCGCGAGAGCCACTTCACCGAGGCCACGCCGTACCAGCCGGGGACGAACAGGCGGAGCGGCGCCCCGTGGCTGGGCTCGAGGGGCTCGCCGTTCATGTGGGTGGCCAGGAGGGTGTCGGGGTGGAGGGCCTTCTCCAGCGGCAGGCTGCGGGCGAAGTGCATGGGCTCGGGATGGTCGTGCTCGGAGCCGCGGTCGGCCCCTTCGAAAAGAATCTCGGTGGCGCCGGGCCGCAGACCGGCGCGCTCGAGAATCATGTGAAGCGGCACGCCGGTCCACTCGGCGTGCCCGATCGCGCCCGCGCCCCACTGCACGCCGGCGGCCTTCTGGCTCAGGAATGATCGCCCGTTGCCGGCGCATTCGACCGTGGCGAAGACGGTGCGCTGCGGATACGCGGCCAGTTCCTCCAGGCTCCACCACGCCGGGCTGCGGACGAGCCCCTCGACGGCCAGGCGATAGTCGAGCGGATCGATCGCGGGGACGTTGAAGTGGTTGCGAACAAAGAACCACTGCCGCGGCGTAACCCAGCCGTGCACGCTGTCGAGCGGCGTCTCGCTGTTCTCAGGCTCCGCGACAACGACCCGACGCTGTGCGGGCATGGCAGCCTCCGTGGGTGAGGGGGACGGGGGGATCGTACGTGGGGGAGGGGACGGGGGGAAGTGGCGG
>JADMIO010854461.1_pt1 | contig 26569 bp, 26 predicted proteins | sample 8958161 | NCBI WGS metagenome assembly JADMIO01 (sample SAMN16585339, study PRJNA669376) | soil metagenome | isolation source: Crop rotation soil | place: USA: Cullars Rotation, Alabama | collected 2011 | reverse complement strand
CGACGCCCGCCGCGCGGCGGCCGAGCGCCGCGCGACCGAGCTGCGCCTGCCGCTCGTGTGGCCCGACACCTGGCCGACCGCCGGCCAGGGCGCGATGCGCGTCGCGGCCATGGCGGCCGAGCGCGGCAACGCCGCGCCGTTCGTCCTCGCCGCCGGCCGGCTCGCGTTCTGCGGCGGATACGACCTCGACGACCTCGAGGTCATCGCCGAGGCCGCCGCGGCCGCGGGGCTCGCGCTCGACGACGCGATCGCGGCCGCGGGGCAGATCGGCCGCGACGGCGGCATGGAGCGCGCCGCGATGCGCCTGCTGCGCCGCGGCGCCGACGAGCTGCCCGCCACGATCGTCGGCCGGACCCTGTTCGCGGGTGAGTCCCGGCTGCCCGCCGCGGCCGCCGCGGCGGCGGCCTCCGCCGCGGGCCTGCGCCGGCGCACCGCGCGCCCGGGATAGATCCGGGCGTCCGGGCGGCACGCCCGCCGACCGGCCGGACGGCACAATGGCCAGGATGCTCCGCGCGTTCCTGCGGCACCTGCTCGACAGGCTCGGCCCGCGCTATCCGCGGGCGATGATCGCGCTGCTGTTCCCGCTCACGCTCGTCGTCGTGCTCGCGGGCGCCTGGCTGCTCGACCTCTACGTCGAGCTCGCCCCGGGCCAGTTCGAGCGGATCCTCGCCGTGACCGAGGCGGCGGTCGTACTCGAGATCGGCGCCGCGGTGTGGGTCGCGTTCCGGCTCGTGGCCCCCGCCGACCCGTGGCTGCGCGGCGAGCGGACGCCGCAGACCGCGGTCGCCGCCTGGCGCGCGCTCGCCGGGCTGCCGCTCGATCTCATGCGCTACGCGCGCGGCCTGCCGGTGCTGCTCAACGTCGTCCCGATCTCGATCTACCTCGCGCTCGAGATCGGCGGCCCGTTCGTGCCCGCGGTGCTCGTGCTCGCGGCGGGCGTCGTGGTCGTGCTCGCCTATTCGATGTTCCTGCGCTTCTTCGCGGTCGAGCTCGCGCTGCGCCCGCTCGTCGAGCAGGTCTCCTGCGACGTGCCCGACGGCACCGACCTCGGCCGGGCGACGGTTCCGCTGCGCTGGCGGCTGCTCGTCGGCCTGCCCGTCATCAACGTGATCACCGGCGTCGCGGTCGTCGGCCTCGCGACCGACAACCCGAGCCTGCGGACGCTCGGCGTCGGCGTGCTCGTCGCCCTGGGCGTCGCGTTCACGATCTCCTTCGAGCTGTCGCTGCTGCTCCTGCGCTCGATCGTCGGCCCGATCCAGGACCTCCAGGCGGGGACCTCGCGCGTCGCGGCCGGCGACCTCTCCACGCGCGTGCCGGTCGTCGGCAGCGACGAGACCGGCCGCCTGGCGGGCTCGTTCAACCAGATGGTCGCGGGGCTCGAGGAGCGCGCCCGGCTGCGCGAGGCGTTCGGCGCCTTCGTCGACCCGGCCCTCGCCGAGCGCGTCATCGCGGAGGGGACGACGCTCGAGGGCGAGGAGGTCGAGGTCACCGTGCTCTTCGTCGACATCCGCGACTTCACCGCGTTCGCCGAGCGGGCCGACGCGCAGGAGGTCGTCGCGGAGCTCAACCGCTTCTACGACTACGTCGTCCCGCTGCTCGGCCATCACGGGGGGCACGCGAACAAGTTCGTCGGCGACGGCCTGCTCGCCGTCTTCGGCGCGCCCGACCGCCTCGATGACCACGCCGACCGGGCCATGGAGGCCGCCGTCGAGATCACGGCCGTCGTGGGCGAGGCGTACGCCGGCGCGCTCGAGACCGGCATCGGCATCAACTCGGGCCTCGTCGTGTCGGGCACCGTGGGCGGCGGCGGACGGCTGGAGTTCACGGTCATCGGCGACACCGTCAACACCGCCGCGCGCGTCGAGGAGGCCACGCGCGAGACGGGCGACGCGGTGCTCATCACGGAGGCGACCCGGCGACTGCTGCGCCGCGAGCACGGCGGATTCGAGGAGCGCCGTGCCGTGCCGCTCAAGGGCAAGACCGAGCAGGTGCGGCTGTACGCGCCGCGCGTGGTCCTCGATGCCGACACGGCGGCCCAGGCGGAGCCCGCGGCGGCGCGGCGGCGATGAGCGGCGCGGGAATAGCCTGGGGCCGATGAGCACCGAGACCGGGACCGAGCAGGCGACGACGCTGCACGGCGGGCGGCTGATCGCGCGGCGGCTGAAGGCGCACGGCGTCACGAAGCTGTTCACGCTCTCGGGCGGCCACCTGTTCTCGATCTACGACGGCTGCCGGGCGGAGGGCATCGACCTCGTCGACGTCCGCCACGAGTCGGCGGCCGCGTTCGCCGCCGAGGGCTGGGCGAAGGTCACGCGCCGGCCGGGCGTCGCGGCGGTCACGGCCGGGCCCGGGGTCACGAACGTCATGAGCGCGCTCGCGGGCGCGCAGCAGAGCCATTCCCCGATGCTCGTGCTCGGCGGCCGCGCCCCCGCGTGGCGCTGGGGTCAGGGCTCGCTGCAGGAGATCGACCATGTCCCGTTCGTCCGGCCGGTCACGAAGTTCGCCGCCACGGCCGAGACGACGGCCGAGATGCCCGGCCTCGTGGACGAGGCGCTCGCGACGTCGCTGCGCGCCCACTCGGGGCCGACGTTCCTCGACTTCCCGCTCGACCACGTCTTCTCCGAGGCCGAGGAGCCCGAGCCCGGGCCGCCGCTGCCCGATCCGGCCGACGGCCCGGAGCCCGACGGCGACGCCCTCGTGCGGGCGATCGCGCTGCTGCGGGAGGCCGAGCGCCCGGTGATCATGGCCGGCTCGAACCTCTACTGGGCGCACGGCGAGACGGCGCTGCGCGCGCTCGCCGAGGAGCGCGGGATCCCGGTGTTCCTCAACGGCCTCGCGCGGGGCTGCGTGCCCGCCGACGACGCGATCGCGTTCTCGCGCGCGCGCTCGACCGCGCTCAAGGGCGCCGACGTCGCGCTCGTCGTCGGCGTGCCGATGGACTTCCGCCTCGGGTTCGGGCAGTCGTTCGGCGAGGAGACCGAGATCGTCGCGATCGACCGCGCCGAGCCGGTCCACGAGCACCCGCGCGAGCCGGCGGCCGAGCTCTACGGCGGCGTCGCCGCGATCCTCGACGCGCTGCGCACGGCGTCGCGCGGCGGCGCCGAAACGGGCGCGTGGGTCGCGGCGCTGCGCAAGGAGGAGGACGAGCGGCGGGCGGGCGAGGCGGCCGAGCTCGCCGACGAGCGCGCGCCGCTGCACCCGATGCGCCTCTACGGCGAGCTGCGCACGGTCCTCGACCGTGACGCGATCGTCATCGGCGACGGCGGCGACTTCGTCTCCTACGCCGGCCGGATCATGGACTCCTACGAGCCGGGCTGCTGGCTCGACCCCGGCCCCTACGGCTGTCTCGGCTGCGGGCCGGGCTACGCGCTCGCCGCGAAGCTCGCGCACCCCGGGCGCCAGGTCGTCCTGCTCGTCGGCGACGGCGCGTTCGGCTTCAGCGGCATGGAGTTCGACACGCTCGCGCGCCACGGCGTGGACGTCGTCGCGGTCATGGGGAACAACGGCATCTGGGCGCTCGAGAAGCACCCGATGGAGTTCCTCTACGGCTACTCGGTCGTCGCCGACCTGCGGCCCGGGACGCGCTACGACGAGCTCGTCGCCGCGCTCGGGGGCCACGGCGAGCTGGTCGAGCGGCCCGCGGACCTGCGGCCCGCGCTCGTGCGCGCGTTCGAGGCGGGGCGGCCCGCGCTCGTGAACGTGCTGACCGACCCCGCGGTCGCCTACCCGCGCCGGTCGAGCCTCGCCTGAGCCGCGGACCACGGTCAGATGGAAGCCGCCCACGGATGAGCGGCTTCCAAACTTGGCCCCGACAGGACGGGCAGGGGTACGTGCCTTGCAGGGGCCGGGTTCGACGGCTCGGACGGCGGGAGGCGCCGATTCGATGCGGCTTCGCCCGAACCTATGAGCCGGCGCAGGAACCACCACGCCTTTCGGCACGATCACCCCTTTTGCCAGCGAAGTCAGTCTCTGCCTCCCCGAAAGGACGGGGCAATCGAACATTCGTCCAGAGCTGGGCACGGAGACAGCGCGCGCGCTATGGGTGGTGATCGGAGCCCGGAACTCTCGATGACAGGCGCGATCGTGGGGTCTCGGAGGGGCCCGCGGCGCGTGGGTGAGCGCGGGGTCAGTGGTCCCGATACACCGTTTCCAAGGCGGCACCACGGAGGATGTCGTGCTCGGAGACCACGGTGGAATCGAGGCCGAAGGCCCGAAGCGCCTCGACGAGGTGCATCGCGCCGGCCACGATCGCGGGTGCGCGCGCGGGGTGCAGGCCGGGGACCTCGCGGCGCTGGGCGTCGGTCATGCCGGCGAGCATCTCGAGGGCGGCCTCGGCGCGGTCGAGGGGGAGCACGTACCCGTGGACGCGGGCCGGGTCGTACGGCTCCAATCTCTGGTCTATCGCTCCGAGCGAGGTGGCGGTGCCGGCCACGCAGATGGCGGCCCGCGTGCGCTCCCGGATCTCGGCCGGGACCGCCGCGTCGATGATCGTGCGGACGTCGTCGCGGATCCCCTCAACCTCCGCCGGGGTCGGCGGGTCGGTGCGGATGTGGCGTTCGGTCTGCCGGACGGCGCCGGTCTGGGTCGAGACGTGGAAGACGACCGCGCCGCCCTCGCCGACGACGAACTCCGTCGAGCCGCCGCCGATGTCGATCACGACGACGGGCTCCGGCTCGTCCGCGCCGCGCTCGCCGGTAGCGCCCAGGAACGTCAGCCGCGCCTCCTCCTCGCCGGTGATGGTGCGGGCGTCGAGGCCGAAGTCGTCGCGGACGCGCCGCAGGAACTCGTCGCCGTTCGCAGCGTCGCGAACCGCGCTCGTGAGCACGGCGACGCTCCGCTCGGCGCCGTGCTCGTCGATGGCCGCCCGGTACGCGGTCAGCACCTCGGCGACGCGCCCGACCGCCTCGTCGGCGAGCCGGCCCGTGGCGTCGACGTCCTGGCCGAGCCGGGTGACGATCGAGCGGCGGGCGAGCTCGCGGATCTCGCCTCCGCCGTCGCCGTCGGGCTCGACGTCGGCGACGAGCAGCCGCGTGGAGTTCGTCCCGACGTCGACGACCGCGACGCGCACGCCGCCGGCCCGCTCGCGCTCAGCCGTCTTCGGGGTCGCCGGTGATGCCGGTCGCCTCGTCCGCCGTCGGGCCCTCGCCGGGTTCGAATGGGGAACCGTCCGGGCCGCCGGGCGTGCCCTCGCCGGCGCCGCCGGCCACGCCCGCGCCGCCGAGCTCGCCGGTCCCGGTCTCCTCGACCGCGCCGTCGTCGGGCGGCAGCTCCTCGCGTTTGTCGGTGTCCATGGCCCGCCGGTACCCGCGGTGTCCGGCGGCGAATCGAAGCGCTTGGCCGATGCCCGGTTCCGGGAATCGCGCTCACCATGACCTCCCTGGCCCTCATCATCGCCCAGCACACGCAGAGCGCGCCCGACGACGGCATCGGGCTGGGGCTCATCGTGGGCACGATCGTCGCCGTCATCGTCGTCGTGGCGCTGATCTGGTTCGTGTTCGCGCGCATGACGAAGCGCTCGCGCGGCGGCGTCGAGCCCAAGCCGGGCGAGCGCCATCGCGGCAACCCGCCGGTCGAGGGGATCGAGCGCGGCGGCTGACCCCGCCGCCTTGAAGCGTCCCGGCCCGCGTTGCTACAATCGTCGTTCCGCCGCGGGGTGGAGCAGTCTGGTAGCTCGTCGGGCTCATAACCCGAAGGTCGCGGGTTCGAATCCCGCCCCCGCTACTCACGAAAGGGCCGCATCTGCGGCCCTTTTGTCGTTCTGAAGCCCGCGTCGAAGGCCGCCGAAGGTTCCGGGTTGTGTTGGGAGGATCTGCGTTCCGCTGGACGCGGGAGCGAATTTCAGCTTGATGACGCTGTTCTCGCGAGCGGGCGTACCGCGGCGCGGGGCGGGTTGTGAGCCAGGACGGTGTCGCAAGCTGCCGGACCCGCGCGGCGTGCGCATCGCCTATCTGTGCGTCCCGCAGGCCGATGACTGCTGATGGCCCAGGGGCCTTCACGACGCGACCTCCTGCCTCGTGATCCGCCAGGTGCCGATCAGGAGCGGGAGCAGCATCCAGACCGCAAGCGCGGTGCCGGCGTGCGCCCACTGGCTGGCGCTCAGGACCTCCCGATGCAACGGGGCGAGGGCAAGCCGCGTGTCCAGCCACGGGGCGGCGCTGGCGAAGAAGGACAGCGAGGCCGCGGCCGTCCACGCGATCGGCAGTGCGAAGAGCGCGACGATGGAAGGCGCCGTGGCGAGCAGGACCGCGCCGAACGCGACGCCGACCACCATCCCGGTCGTCAGGAAGACGGCCGACTGGCCGATCAACGTCGCGGCGCCGGACCACGTCCCGTTGACGCCGGGCGACGCTACGAGCACGCCTGCGGCGACGACGGCGACGGACATCACGAGCGTCGCGAGGGAGAGGACGATGCTCGCGATGAGCTTGGCGCCGAGGACGCGCGAGCGCACCGGGACCAGCGCGAAGGTGATCATCCCGGTGCGCTGGGACCATTCGGAGGTGACCAGCAGCACGCCGGTGATCGGCAGCAGCACGGCTGCGGGCTGCAGCCCGACGTCAAGCACGCCGGCGAAGGTGTGATCGCCGCCGTCGCCGAAGACCCGGCGGGCGATCACCACGGCGGCGGTGAGCGCGACCGTGGTGATCTGCAGCCAGAGGCCGGCGCGCGTATCGACCATCTTGCGCAGCTCGACGGCGACGAGGCGGCCGAGGCCGGGACGCGCGTGGACGCCTGAGTGGTTCACGCGGATCGGTGCGGCGAGGGTGCTGGTGCTCATGCCGTTGCTCCTGCCGGCTCGGGGTGGATCGAGTCGGTGTGCGGCGACCGAGCGCTTCCGCCGTCCGTGGTCAGCTCGAGGAAGAGGCGTTCGAGGCCCGCCTCGTCGGCTGGGGCGAGCCGGCGCAGCACGACGTCGTTGGCCATCGCGAGGCGGGCGACGGCTTCGGGCTCGGCCTCGACCCGCCGCCGATCGCCGTCGGCGGGGTGACTCGTCAGGCCGGCGTTGTCGAGCACGGCGTCAAGCGTGGCGAGGTCGTCCGTCTCGACGATGGTCCCGCTCGCGGTCAGCAGCTCGGCGCGGCTGCCCTGCGCCTGGATTCGTCCGCCGCTGATGATCATCATCCGGTCGGCGACGGCCTCGACCTCGGCGAGCAGGTGCGAGGAGAGCAGCACGGTGCCGCCGCGGTCGGCGAAGGTGCGCAGCAGGCCGCGCATCCAGCGCATGCCTTCCGGGTCGAGGCCGTTGGCGGGCTCGTCGAGGATCAGGACCTCGGGGTCGCCGAGCAGGGCGTGGGCGAGGCCCAGTCGCTGGCGCATGCCGAGCGAGTATTTGCCGACACGCTGCCGGGCCGCCGTCTCGTCGAGGCCGACGAGCGCCAGCAGCGCGTCGACGCGCTGCGCCGGCACGCCCATGGTGCGGGCGGAGACGGCGAGCGCTTCGCGGCCGCGGCGCCCGGCGTGCTGGGCGGACGCGTCGAGCAGGATGCCGACGCGCCGCCCGGGATTCGGCAGGTCGCGGTAGCGCCCGCCGAGGATCCGGGCGTGGCCGCTGTCGGGCTCCGACAGGCCGACGAGCAGGCGCATGGTGGTGGTCTTGCCGGCGCCGTTGGGGCCGAGAAATCCCGTGACCGTGCCCGGCTCGCAGCGGAACGTGACGTCCGAGACGACGGCGCGAGCGCCGTGTCGCTTGGTGAGCCGCTCGACCGCGATCATGACCGCAGGCTCGCGGCGGACGGCGTGACGGCTGCGTTCGTGGACCGCCGCGCAACGCGAACGATGGTTGTGCTGACCGCGAGGATCGACAGGAGGCCCACCCACTGCAGCGCGTCTCCCATGGCGTCACCCCAGTAGGGCTTGGAGGGCCCGACTTCCACCGGGATCACGTGAAAGAACGTGAACGCGGCGATCTCGATCCACGCGACGACCGCCGCCACCCGCGCAGCGGACCGGTGCTTGAACGCGACCAGGGCGGCGGCGATGAGAACGGCGACGAGGCTTGAGAGGTGCTGCGGCTTGGCGAACGTCTCGAGCACTCCGGCCGACGGGTCGATGCGCAGGTCGTCGAAGACGGCGAGATTGAGGATCAGAAGCGCGAGCAGGGCGCCGGTCAGGCCGAGCAGCAGCCGTTCGGCGCGCCCCGCGGGCTTGTCGATCTGTGAGGTGGTGTGAGTGGGCATGACCGGAACATAACTTAGTTATTGCGAGGCGCCTAGTACGGCTACCATGCGTGCGTGCCCACTGCATCGACGACGCGGGAGACACTGCTCGACGCTGCATTGCGCCTCCTGGAGGAACGCGGACCCGGAGCGCTGCGCATACGCGATCTGGCGGAGGCGGCCGAGCAGTCGACGATGGGCGTCTACACGCACTTCGGGTCGAAGCAGGGGCTGTTGGAGCAGCTCTACCTGCACGGCTTCCGACGCCTGGAGGACCGGCTCAACAGCGTCCCCTCCGATGGTCAAGGCCGGCAAGAGCTGCTCGCTCTCGCTCTGGCCTACCGCGCGTTCGCGCTCGACAACGACGCGCTCTACGGCCTCATGTTCGAGCGGGCGACCCCCGACTTCGTCCCGGCGGACGCAAGCCGCCTGGCAGGACTCGCGACCTTCGAGATGCTCGCCACCCGCGTCGCCGATTGGCGCCCCGATTCCACCGACCCGGCGGCCGACGCGCACCTCATCTGGGCGACGATGCACGGCCTGGTCACCATCGAGCTGATGCACAGGCGGTGGGGCGGCCCCCTCGTCGCGCACCTGCAAGGCGACCCGGAGCAGAACTACGCGACGGCCATCGGCTCGCTCCTCGAAGCGCTCCACCGCCGCTAGGCAGCCGCCAGCGCTTCCAAGCCCTGCCGGGGCAGTGATCCGCAGCAGCGTTCGTGATCTGCCGATGTACCAGCCGACCTGAGGCTCGTGGATACTCCCGCCATGGCTACATCTCCGCCGTCGGGAACCCCTCGGCTCGGCGTCCTGCTCGCGATGGCGATGTTCGTGTTCGTCATCGACACGTCGCTGATGAACGTCTCGATCTCGGCGGTCGTCCGCGACCTCGACACGACGGCCAGTGGAGTCCAGGCGGCGGTGGCGATCGAGGCGCTCGTGTCGGCGGCCTTCATCCTGATCGGCAGCAAGCTGGGCGACCTGTTCGGCCGCAAACGGGCCTACATCGTCGGGATGGTCTTCTACGCGGCCGGGGCCGTCGCGATGGTCTTCGCGCAGGGCCTCGCCGCGATCATCGTCTTCTGGGCGGTCATCGGCGGGCTCGGTGCGGCGCTCTACCTGCCGGCGATGCAGTCGCTCATCCACGGCAACTTCGACGGCCAGATGCGCGCCAAGGTGTTCGCCATGATTGGCGCCGCCGGCGCGATCGCCGCCGCCGTGGGACCGCTGATCGGCGGTCTGCTGACGACCCTGCTCTCCTGGCGCGTCGGATTTCTGCTCGAGGCGCTGATCATCGGCGTCGTGCTGCTCGGAACCGGGGTCATCCGCGACGTGCCCTACGCCGGCGACCGAGCGGTCGACGTGGTCGGCTCGATCCTCTCCGTGCTCGGCATGTCGCTGCTCGTGCTCGGCGTGCTGGCCTGGCAGGAAGGAGGCGAGTCCGTCGCCATCCTCCTGATCGCGGGCACCGTCTTCTCTCTGGCCCTGGTGCGCTGGCTCGTGCGCCGACACCGCGACGGCAAGCCGACGCTGTTCGACCCTGAGCTGTTCTCCGAGCCGCTGTTCAAGTTCGGCATCATCCAGAGCGTCAACCAGCAGATCGCGCTCGGCGGGCTCTTGATCGCCCTGCCGATCTACCTACAGCTCGAGCTCGGTTACAACGCGCTGGAGGCCGGCCTGTCGCTCGCGCCGCTGTCCCTGACGATGTTCTTCACCGCGTTGCTGGCGGGCAAGCGGGCCGGGAGGCGGCGCCCGAGCGCGCTCATCCGCGCCGGCTTCCTGCTCCTCGCCGCAGGCGTGCTCGTCATGGTCCCGATCGTCCCGCACGCCGACACGAGCCTGCCCCTGGTGATCCCGCTGATGCTGTGCGGCGCGGGGCTCGGGCTGCTCGTCTCTCAGATCAACAACTACACGCTCGCGCCGATCTCGGAGGAGCGCGTGGGCGAGGCGTCGGGCGTCAACTCGTCGATCTCGTCGTTCGGCCTCTCCGTCGGCCTGGCCGTCGGCGGCGCGGTCCTGCTCGCGGCGCTGTCGATCTCCTTCTCCAACCAGACGAACGCCAGCACCGTCCTCTCGCCCGCGGAGAAGGACCGCGTGGCGGACGTCCTCGAGCACAGCGCGCAGGTCATGAGCGACGCCCAGCTCAAGCAGCAGATCGCCGACGAGCCGCCCGACACACAGACGGAGATCCTGCGCATCAACGAGCAGGCACGGCCGCGATCGCTGCAGGTCGCCCTGCTGCTCCCGTTGCTCGTCGCGCTGCTCGGGTTCGGCCTCTCGTTCCGCATGATGGCCTTGCCCGACCCGGCTTCCCCGGAGGGAGCCGAACTTGCGGCGCTCGGGTGAGCAGGCCCGCCAATGCCTTCGCGCCGCGGTTGAAGCGTCCGAACTGACAGGCGCTCGCAGTCGCCTCTGCGTGAACGCGGCAGCGTGGCGCAGTTGCGCTCTTGCCCGAGCGCGCCGCGACACCCTGATCGCGGTGCTGCGGTGCCGGTCGTGCTGGGCTCAGCGGCTCGGTTGGACGGTGATGACGAGCTTGCCTCGCGCGCGCCCGTCGAGCAGATGGCGGATTGCTGCGGCGACCTCGCCGAGCGGATAGGAGCGGTCGATGACCGGTGCGAGCCGGCCGGAGTCGATGAGCTCGCCGAGCGCCATCAGGTCCTTGGCGTTCTCCGAGGCGACGAACGTCCCGAGCTTCTGGCTGACGAACAGGGAGAGCAGGAGCGCACGGAGCTGACGATCGACGCCGCCGAGCCAGCGTCCATCGGTCTCGCCTCCGACGATGACGAGCCTTCCCCGGCGAGTGAGCGCGCGCCGGAGGTCTGAGAGCCGACGGTTGCCGCCGATGTCGAGGATGACGTCGTAGCGGTGCTCGCCGTCGGCGAAGTCGTCGGTGCTGTAATCGACGAGGTGATCGGCGCCGAGGGCGCGGACCGCCTCCAGCTTCGCGGTACTGCACACGCCGGTGACCTCGGCTCCGAACGCCTTGGCGATCTGGACGGCGAAGGTTCCCACGCCGCCCGACGCGCCGACGATCAGGACCTGCTGCCCGGCCTGGACCCTTCCGTGGTCACGAACCGCTTGGAGGGCGGTGAGGGCGGAGACGGGAACCGCGGCCGCCTGGTCGAAGGACAGCGTCGCCGGCTTGGGCGCGAGCTTCTCCGGTCGAGCGCGTGCGTACTCCGCGAACGACGCCTCGCCGATGCCGAACACGGCGTCGTCCGGCGCGAAAGCGGTCACTCCGGCGCCCACAGCCTCGACCGTCCCCGCGAGGTTGCGGCCAGGGTTGCGGTACTTCGGCCTGCGGAAGCCGAAGCCCGCCAGGCGGATGGGATAGGGCAGGCCGGCCATCACGTGCCACGTCCCCCGATCCACACTGGCCGCCCGCACCCGCACGAGCAGCTCGTCATCCCCGATCACGGGCCGGGCGATCTCGTCGACCCGCAGGACGTGCTCGGGCGCGGGGCCGTACTCGTCCTGGACGATCGCGGTCATCGGCTCCCGGCCGGTGGTCATCGCCGACGGGTGCATCGTCGGGGGCGGGCCGTGCGCTCGTCATCCGGGGGCGTCCTCGACCACGGCGACGCGTACGGGCGCGCACTCGACCCGGGCCTCGACATTGTCGCGACGGCGGGGAACGCGGCGTTCTCGCCCGCCGGCCCGGCGCCCACGACGCGATCCCGAGACGCGTCAGTCGCCATCGCGTCCCCCCGACACAGCGACATCACTCGTAGTGGAGGGCGTCGAGGACGTTCAGCCGCGAGGCGCGGCGAGCCGGCATGATCGCCGCCCCGAGCCCCGCGAGGATCGCGACGAGGGTGAAGGCGACGAGCTCCGGGAGCGGGATCGAGGTCGCGATGTCGTATCGCGCGAGTGCCTGTGTCACGAGCATCGCGAGGAAGATGCCGAGGGGCAGCCCGAGCGCGGCGCCGATCAGCGCGGTGATGATGCTCTCGTGGCGGATCATCCGGCGCGCCTGGCGGCGGGTCATTCCGATCGTGCGCAGCATCCCGAGCTCTCGGGTGCGCTCGAAGACGCTGAGCACGAGCGTGTTGACCATGCCGAAGAGGCTGACGACGACCGAGAACGCCAGCAGGATGTAGAGGAAGTTCAGGAAGCTCGCGAATCCCTTGGTGTAGTCGTTGGCGAAGGCCGCGCCGGTGTGCAATGTGGCGTCGCTGAAGTCGGCGGCCGCCCGGGTCAGCGGCCCGTTTGCAGCAGGGCCGGCGTCGAGGAAGGTGAAGCGGTTCTTGGGCTGGGGGAAGACCGCGTCGAACGCTCGCCGGCCGATGGTGACCGCGCCGAGCATCTGCTCGATCTCGGGCGGGTCGTAGATGCCGCGCACGATGACGGTCCGCCTGTCGCCCGAAGCGGTCCGGATGGAGAGCGGCTCGCCGAGCTTGACGTGCTGGTCGTCGGCGTAGGTCTCGGTCACCAGGGCGCCATCGCCGGCGAGCTGCCGGACGGCCGCGTCGGAGCCGTCGGTCCAGTTGAAGTTGTAGAAGCGCGCGATCGTGGCGGGGTCGACGCCGCTGACGTCCTTCTCCTCGCCGGCCACGAGCGCCTTGTCGAAGCGGACGTGCGAGGCGGTCTCGACGCCGGGCACGCGGGCGAGGGCGTCGCCCTCGGCGGCCTCGAACGTCCCTCCGTCAGGTCCGTCGACGATGTAGGCGGCGTTGACCTGGTCGGTCACCGCGGACTCGACCGTGGTCCGCAGTCCGGCCCCCAGCACCGCGACGACCGTGACCAGGGTGAGTCCGATCATCAGGGCCGCGGCGGTCGAGGCCGTGCGGCCGGGGTTGCGTGTGGAGTTGGCGTTCGCGAGGTCGCCGGCGATGCCGCCGCCACGGCGCGCCGGGAGGCCGACGAGGCGGGTGAGCGGCCTGACCATGTGCGGGGCGGCCAGGGCCACACCCACGAAGAGCGCGACGGTCCCGATGCCGAGCAGCAGCCCGACCGTCAGCCCGTTCAGCCCGCTGGCGAGGATGCCGACGCAGAGCGCGATGAGCGATCCGGCGATCACGACGACGGCGGTCTTGAGCGAGTGGGCGGCGAAGCGGGAGGGCGGAAGCGTCGAGCCCTCGCGGACCGCCGCGATCGGCGGCACCCGGGTGGCGCGCAGGGCCGGCGTGACACTCGCCAGCAGCGTGACCACGGTGCCGAGCGCGAGCGAGACAAGGACCGTCCGCAGCGAGAAGACCATTCCGGCTTCCGGGAGCTCGCCGCCGATCGCGCTCAACAGCCGGGCGAGCCCGAGGCCGGCGAAGAGCCCCAGCACCGAGGCCAGCAGCCCGATGACCAGGCCCTCGATGACGACCGAGCGCATGACCTGCTTGCGCGAGGCCCCGAGGGTGCGCAGCGTCGCGAACTCACGGGTGCGCTGGGCGACGGTGATCGACAGGGTGTTGAAGATGACGAACGCGCCGACGAACAGCGCGATCGCGCCGAAGCCGAGCAGGAAGTAGCGGATGGCTTTGACGATGACGTTGCTCTCGTCGGCGTCCGCGGCGGCCTGCTGCTCGGCGCTCTTCACCTGCAGGCTCGCGGGCACCAGCGGCCGGACAGCGCCGATCAAGGCGTCCGGGGAGGTCCCCTGCCGGGCGGCGATGGAGATGCCGTCGAAGCGGCCCTTCTTGTCAAGCAGCGCTTGGGCGGTCGGGAGGTCCCAGATCGCCATCGTGGCGTTGCCGAGCGAGTTGACCGCGCCGAAGGTGGCGATGCCGGTCACCTCGTAGCGGCGCTTGGCGCCGAGCGTCGAAACGGCGACGGTGTCGCCGACCTTGAAGTGCTCGTGGTCCGCCGTACCGGCGTCCAGGACGACCTGCCGCGGTCCCGCGGGCCACCGGCCCGCCGTGAGCCTCAGCGGGCTGAACTGCGGCAGCGACGCGTCATGTCCGAGCCCGAACTGCGGCGCGTCGCTCGATCCGATCGGCTTGCCGTCGCGGCCGAAGATCTCGGCCTTGTTCGACGCCGCCGGCGCGATCGTGCCACCGGCCGCCGCGACCTCGGGCAGCGCGCGGACCTTCGTCAGAAGCGACGCGGGCACCGTCGCCGCGCCGCTCTGGGAACCCTTGACGATCTCCTTGCCCGCGATGGCCGCGTCGGTCTGCTCGTAGGACGCCGTGAAGACGCCGTCGAAGCCCTTCTGGATCGTGTCGGTGAGAACGAGCGTCCCGCTGACCATCATCACGCCGATCACCACGGCCAGCGCGGTGAGCAACGCGCGGACCTTGCGGCCCGCGAGGCCCTTCAGCGCGACCGCGATCATCGCGCGGTCACCGCTTCCAGCGTGTCCAGGATCTTGTGCGCGGTCGACTGGCCGAGATCGCAGACGATCCGACCGTCGGCGAGGAACAGCACGCGGTCGGCGATCGCCGCGGCGTGCGCGTCGTGGGTCACCATCACGGTCGTCTGGCCGAGCGTGTCGACCGAGTCGCGCAGCAGCGCCAGGATCTCCCCGCCGGTCGTCGAGTCCAGATTGCCCGTCGGCTCGTCGGCGAACATCACGCTCGGGCGTGACACCAGCGCGCGGGCGACCGCGACACGCTGCTGCTGGCCACCGGACAGCTCTGCCGGGCGGTGGGTGAGGCGGTCGCCGAGCCCGACCTTGTCGATCAGCTCCTCGAGCCACGCCGGATCGGGCCTGCCGCCCGCGAGCCGGAGCGGCAGGACGATGTTCTCGGCCGCCGTCAGCATGGGCAGCAGGTTGAAGAACTGGAAGATGAAGCCGATGTGGTCACGCCGCAGCTTCGTCAGCGCGGTGTCGTCCAACGCCGTGACGTCCACCCCAGCCACCGACACCTGGCCCGACGTCGGCTTGTCCAGTCCCGCGAGGATGTGCATCAGCGTCGACTTGCCGGAACCCGACGGCCCCATGATCGCCGTCAGCCGGCCCTCGGCGATCTCGACCGAGACCCCCTGTAGGGCGTTGACCGCCGTGTCGCCCTCGCCATAGCGACGCACGATGTGCTTGCCCGTCACCACGGCCACCGGCGAACGGCCGTCCACCTCGGATTTCGGGGCTTCGTCGGGAAGCTGATGGACACTCATGCTGTGCTCCCCCGGCGTCGTGGGGAGCGCGGCGACTCCGACATCATGGCGCAGCCGGCAGCGGGCCGAACGCGTCGTCCTTCTCGGTTTCGGTCCGCCGTTTCTCGTTGAGGAGGGGCGCCGAGACCCTGTAGCCCTTGACGATGAGGTAGACGCCCAGCGAGAGCTCCCACACCGCCTCGGGAAGGGTGAAGAAGAAGCCCGTTGCGGAGGTCTGCTCCCAGGCGCCGAACAACACTGCGGTCGCCGTCACCAGCGCCAGCGGGCCGCCGACGAGGCCGATCATCGCCATCCTCCGCGGCACGAGGCCGGAGCGGAACATGATGTAGCCGAGCAGCATGCCGTTGCCGACGGCGGCGCAGAACGCCGGGCCGAGCAGGAACGTCGCGTCGTGAACAGCCACGAGCGACCGCCCGACGGTGCCCAGCGTGGCCGCGTCGGTGCCGGTCGCGCCGGCGAGGTCGTCCCGCAGCGTCAGCACCGCGATCACGCTGACGATCCCGACGGCGATCATGCACGACTCCACGATGCGGCAGCCGACGTAGCCGAGGGCCATGCTCTGGCTCTGCCGCTTGAGGACGGGGTACATCACGACCGCGGTCGCGATGCCGGAGATGACGAGGCCGACCTCCAGGAACGCTCCGAGCTGGATGCGCGTCTCGGCGCCGCTCGTGAGGATGAAGTTGGAGTCGTTGAGCAGCGGGTCGTAGAGCAGCAGCGCCGGGATGGAGGTCACGAACGTGATCACCCACCACACGCCGGCGATGCGAGCGCTGCGTCGCGTCGCCGGATCCAGCTGGCCGATGCCTGCTCCGTTCGAGCGCTCCGGCGAGGACGTGGGCATACCGGCTCCTCTCTGTGACGAGGGTGCGGACCGCCGACAGCGCGACACGCGAGAGAGGCCGGGCCGAGAGCTGGACCGCGAGGACCGACCCCGCCCATTTCTCCGGGACGGGGCGCGTCACGACCATAACGCCGGAGCGCCTGCGTATGGGCTTTATTGGTGCGACTACGCGCTGCGGTTGCTCTCCAACTCGCCCACCGGGGCGCTCCTGCGCACCGGTCCCGGTGTCCGCGGGTGAGTGATTCGACGGCAGCCCGGCGAGTTGCTGTGTGGGAGCGCAACTGGCCGGCACACGCGCGGCGAGGGCGAGGACGACGTCCAAGCCAGACGAACGCGCACGCGGCTTCGGCGTTTATGCCGCGTCGTGAAGCGGCACCGTGTCGGTCTAGGCCGGTGCGACGGCGGTCCTCGCGCGCGAGGGGACGGTCGCGGTGGAGGCGAACCCGCGGGCGATCAGCCAGATGCCGAACGTCAGCTCGAACAGTCCACCGGGGATGGCGCCGACAAGCCCGGCGCCCGCGACGCCGAACAGCTCCAGCAGTGTCCCCGCCGCGATGCACGCGTAGCCGATGAAACCCCAGACAGCGAGGACACGCGGAAGCAGTCCGGTGCGGAAGAGCAGAGCGCAGAAGAAGAGGCTTCCGATACCGAGCCCGGCCTCGGCGACGAGGTAGCAGACGGAATTCGCGTCGATGGCGGCGGAGCCGGTGAGGACGATGAGGCTCACGACACCGATGGCCAGACCGACGCCCTCGAAGATCCGCGTGCCCAGGTAGCCCGCAGCTATGGCCTCGTTGTGGGGTCGCAGGATCGGGCGCATCAGGACACCGATGCCGATCACGAATGCCGAGTTGAGCAGCATCAGCGCGGCGCCGGTGACGAACAATGCGGTCGAGCTGCTGCGGTCATCGGAGCGGACGATGCCCGTCGCTATCAGGTTGCCGACGCCATACGCCAAGAAGCCCGCAAGGAAGAGGACCCCGACGACTCGGGCGGTCCGACGCACGCTGGAGTCCGGGCGAACGACCGGCGGGGAGGTCACGTGGTCGGAGGCGGGCTTCCGGTTCAACATGGCCATGGTCACTCATCCAGTCCGCACGCAAATGCGTCGTGTTGCGTCGGAAGTGGATGGTGCCCGGCAGCCGCCAGCGGCGCTTTGACTACTACCACGATCCACGCTACACCCGACACCCGCTGATCGCCAGTCCTCTCTGCTGCGTCCCATGCATAGGGACGGTGCGCGGGCGCACGCCTCAGGCCGGTTTGGTGAACGATCGTCGACTCGAGGACGCGCGTCGCGACGAAGCGAGCGCGAGGCGGTGCGGTCATGGCGAGCCGCGGTCCTTCCGAGAGACCGTGGTCGGTGATCGTGGGCCCGATCCGTCATCGATCGTGCCCGGCCCGCGACCAGGACGCGAAATGTTGTTGCCGTCTCCGGGATCCGGCCGCGCGGCCGGCTCAGCGCGGCCCCGCGCGAACGTGCATCCGCCGGCCGTCGCTTCCGTGGATGCTGAGGATCTCCACGGGATCGTCGCCCGCCGGGCCGAACCAGTGCGGCAGCCGGGTGTCGAACTCGGCGGCCTCGCCGGGGCGCATCGTGATGTCGTGCTCGCCGAGGATCAGCCGCATCTCGCCGGCGAGCACATACAGCCACTCGTGGCCGGCGTGGGTCCGCAGGCGGCGGTCGCGCTCGGGCGGGATCACGACCTTCCACACGGCCATGCCGCTCGACTGGTCGGTCAAGGGATAGACGAGCCGCCCGTTCCGGGTGCGGGGCCGCGTCCGCACGCGCGGGTCGCCGACCCGCGGAGCGCCGACCAGCTCGTCGAGCGGAAGGTGGTGCGCGTCGGCCAGGGGCAGCAGCAACTCGAGGCTCGGCTTGCGCTGCCCGCTCTCGAGCCGTGACAGCGTGCTCTTCGAGATCCCGGTCTGCGCGGCCAGCGCGGTCAGCGTGACGCCCCGTCGCGTCCGCAGCCGCCGCAGCCGGGGGCCGACCTCGGCCAGGACGTCAGGGATCGTCGACGCATCCCCCATCCGCCCGACGCTATCGGCCGTTCCCGGAAACGGCAACGAAGCGTGCGATCGACGGCGCGGGCCATCACCGTGGAGCGCATGGAGACGAAGACATACGACGTGGTGATCATCGGAGGCGGGGCCGCCGGTCTGAGTGCGGCGCTCGTGCTCGGCCGGGCCCGGCGCCGGGTCCTCGTCGTCGACGCCGGGGCGCCCCGCAACGCTCCGGCGGCGCACATGCAGGGCTTTCTGTCGCGCGACGGCACGCCGCCCGCCGACCTCCTGGAGGCCGGCCGCGCCGAGGTCCGGCGCTACGGCGTCGAGATCGTCGAGGACCGCGTGGTGGACGCGACGGCCGGCTTCCAGCTGCGGCTCGCCGGTGGCCGGACCGTCGCGGCGCGGCGGGTGCTCCTCGCGACCGGTGCCGTCGACGCGCTGCCCGACGTGCCGGGCGCGCGTGAGCGCTGGGGCCGCGACTTCCTGCACTGCCCCTACTGCCACGGCTGGGAGGTGCGCGATCAGCCGATCGGCGTGCTCGCCACCGGGCCCGGCTCCGTCGCGCACGCGCACCTGCTCCGGCAGTGGACCGACGACGTGATCCTGTTCACGGACACGCACCCGGTCTCGGCCGAGGAGCACGCGACGCTCGCCGCCCGTGGCATCACGGTCGTCGACGGGCCTGTCCAGCGGCTCGTCGTCACCGACGACCGGCTGCGCGGTGTGCAGCTCGCCGACGGCCGCGTCATCGCGCGTGACGCGCTGTTCATCCGCCCCGCACTGCGCGCGCACCTCGATGCGCCGGCGGCCGCGCTCGGCTGCGACCTCGACGCCGGCGGGCTCGTGCGGGCCGACGCCGACGGACGTACCAGCGTGAACGGAGTGTGGGCGGCCGGCAACGCCACCAACCCGCGCGCCCAGGTGATCACCGCTGCCGGCGAGGGCTCCGCGGTCGCCATCGCCATCAACACCGACCTCGTCCAGGACGACGTCGCGGCCGTTCTCCGGCCGGTCGTCGCAGCGAGCGCCGCGTGACCGACACCCCGAGACGGAGGACAACCATGACCGACACCACCGAGAACCCGCCCCGGCCGACCCCGCCCAGCCGACACCAGCTGGCCATCATGATCTGGCTCTGCGTCTTTCCGACGCTCACGGCCCTCAACCTGACGCTCGGCGACCAACTCGCGACGATGTCGCCCGTCGTGCGCACGTTCGTCCTGGCGACGATCGCCGTGCCGATCGTCATCTACGGCCTCATGCCCCACGTGCACCGCGCCCGCATCAGCCTGCTCGCGCGGCGTTCGCGTTAGGCCGCTGCGCGGACCTCGAACACCTCTTCCTCCAGCGGCCAACCTTTGCCGCGCCCACGCGTCGGAATCCATGTCGGGCGCGCCCTGGCGCTCGACTCATGGGGGGTGGCGTCACCAGGAGGTGGCGCCACCGGGGGGTCTTTCGGGTGGCGGGCGCTGGTTTTCTCCTTCAGCGCCCGCCCCTGAGGCGCGCGTCGTCGCGCGACCGGCTGCATTGACAATTGTCACTTCAATCGGTAGACGTAGATCGATGGCTGTCGATCTGGAGCTCGCTCCCAAGACCAAGCGGCCCGCAGGGGATCGCTGCTGCGAGCCGGTCGTCTACCCCGACGTCGGACGCGAGCAGGCGCTGCGCATGGCGACGATCGCCAAGGCGCTGGGCGATCCCGTGCGCGTGCAGCTCGTCGACGTGCTCCGCAGGCACGCCGGCAAGGTCTGCGTCTGCGAGCTCGTACCGCTCTTCGACATCGCCCAGCCCACGCTCAGCCACCACCTGAAGACCCTCCGCCAGGCGGGGATCGTGGACTCCGAGCGCCGCGGGCTGTGGGCCTACTACTACGTCCGTCCCGACGCGCTGAAGGAGCTGACCGCATGGCTGAGCTGAGCCAGGACACCGACATCCGCGAGATCGTCCGACAGCGTTACGCCGCCGCCGCCGACCGCATCGCCGAGGGCACGCCCGGGTGTGGCTGCGGCCCGGTCGACGGCGCCTCCTCGTGCTGTGGCGCCGTGGAGGAGGACCTGCGCACCACCGACGCGGACGGCGTCGAGGTCTTCGGGCCCGCGCTCTACGGCGACGAGGCCGCCGGCGCGACGACCGCCTCGGTCGAGGCGTCGCTCGGCTGCGGCGTACCGACCGCGGTCGCCGACCTCCACGAGGGCGAGACCGTCCTCGACCTCGGCTCCGGGGCCGGCGCCGACGTCCTCATCAGCGCCCGCCGTGTCGGACCCACCGGACGCGCCATCGGCCTCGACATGACGGACGAGATGCTCGCCCTCGCGAACGCCAACGCGGCCGAGGCCGGCCTCCCGAACGTCGAGTTCGTCAAGGGCCACATCGAGGACATCCCGCTTCCCGACGACTCCGTCGACGTCGTCATCTCCAACTGCGTCATCAACCTCTCGGCCGACAAGTCCCAGGTCATCCGCGAGGTCGCCCGCGTCCTCAGGCCCGGCGGCCGGTTCGCCGTCTCCGACGTCATCGCCGACCCTGAGATGGACGACGCCACCCGCGCCGACATGCAGCAGTGGACGGGCTGCGTCGCCGGCGCCCTCACCGAACGGGAGTTCACCGAGGCGCTGACCGCGGCTGGACTGACCGACGTCGAGGTCCGCCCCACCCACCGCGTCCACGCCCACGCCGCCTCCGCGATCGTCCGCGCCCGCAAGCCGTAGTCGCCTTGGCGGCGACGGGCTCGTCGCCCAGCCTCACGCCACCCGCGAGGAGATCGACCGCCGCCTGGCGACCCTCGCGGCGGGACGGCTGGACGTCACCGCGCTGCCGCTCGCGTCGGCGTGAGGCCGGCGCTCGTGGCGCGACGATGCGCGGGCACGGATCGACTCGACGCGCAGCCAGTAGGCCCACCGGACGAACATGGGGCAATGAAAGCCGGACGGTCGCGCGCCCTGTGTGAGGTGCGCCACGAGCCGCTCGCCGGGCCAGAGGCCGACGCCAACACGACGGGTCGCGGCACGAACGCGCCTTCGCCGCGCCGCGGGGCGGTCGGGATGAGCAGCGCGCACAGCGCGGCGAGGAGCGTGATCGCCGCACCCGAGAGGAACGCGAGCTCGAAGCCGTGGTCGGTCGGCAGCCCGTCGGCGAGCACGTGGCCGGCGACGATCGACGCGGCGACCTGGCCGCCGAGCGCCGCGCCGACGTTGCGGGCGATCGTGTTGACAGCGGTCGCCTCTCCGGTCTCGTGCGATCCGGTTGCGGCAATCACGAGGTTCGGGACGGCGGCGAACGCGCAGCCGACCCCGGTGTTGAACACGGCGCTCCACAGCGCGACGAGGCCGGGCGAGTCGTGCGCGACGCCGAGAGCGGCCAGGCCGAGCGCCGCGACGGCCGCTCCGACGGCGAGCGGGAGCCTGGGTCCGGTGCGCTCGCCGATCCACCCCGCGACCGGCGCCGCGAGCAGGATCATCACGCCGCCGGGCGCGATCAGCAGGCCGGCCTCCGTCGCGCTCAGCCCGAGGCCGGCGTCACCGCCGGCGGGGAGCTGCGCGATCTGGGGGATGAGGATGAACGTCCCGAACAGGCCGAAGCCGATGAGCAGCGTGACGCCGTTCGTGATCAGGACCGCCGGCCGGGACAGGCTGCGCATGTTGACGAGCGGTGCGGGGTGGCGTCGCTCGAACGCCGCGAAGAGCACAAGGATCGCGAGGCCGGCGCCGCCGAGGCCGACGGTGCGCGGCGAGGCCCAGGTCCACGCGTCCGCGCGCGAGATCGCGACGAGCACCGCGCAGAGGCCGATCGTGAGCAGCGCGGCGCCGCGGAGGTCGACGCGCCCGGCCGAGCGGACCGGCGACTCCGGAACGAGGCGGACGGTCGCGAGCGCGGCGACGACGGCGAGCGCGGCGGAGATCCAGAAGATGCCGTGGTAGCTCGCCCGGTCGACCAGCAGGCCGCCGAGCGGAAGCCCGATCGCGCCGCCCACGCCCGCCGTCGCCCCGAGGAGCGCGATGCCGGACGACACGCGCGGCAGCGGGAGCTCGTCGCGGACGATCCCGAACGAGAGCGGGAACACGCCGCCGCCCACGCCCTGCAGCGCCCGCCCCGCGATCGTCGGCCCGAGACCGTCGCCGAGCGCGCACACGAGCGAGCCGACCGCGAACGCGGCGAGCGAGAGCGCGAGGAAGCGCCGCTTGCCGAACATGTCCCCGAGCCGGCCGAACACCGGCGTCGCCACCGACGCGGCGAGGAAATCGGCGGTCATAACCCACGTGAGGTCGTTCGCGCCCACGCCGAAGTCGCGCTGCATGGCCCCGAGCGCGGGGACGATCGCGGTCTGCGCCAGCGAGAAGGCGAGCGCGCCGATCGCGAGGACGGCGAGCGTGACGGTGTGGCGGCGGCGGTCGGCGGGTGTCGTCATGGTCCCAGACATCGAGTAGGTAAACGGAGTGAACCCTTCGGTTATCGGCACGGCGTCCAGTTAACCGTAGGAATCCCTCCGCTTCAAGGACAAACCGAAGGGATCGCTCCGGTTCGGGCGGTATCGTCGGCTCATGCCCGGCACCGCCGCTCGCCCCCCTCGCAGCGACGCCCGCCGCAATCGCGCCCGGCTGACCGAGGTCGCCGCCGCCGCGTTCCGCGACGAGGGCCTCGACGTCGGCGTCGACGAGCTCGCCCGCCGCGCCGGCGTGGGAGTGGCCACGCTCTACCGCCACTTTCCGGCCAAGACCGACCTCATCCACGCCGTCGCCGACCTCGTGCTCGACGATCTGGAGGCGGCCGCGGCCGGCGCGCTGGCCCCCGGTCAGCCCGCCCGCGCCGTCGCGCGCTTCCTGCGCTCGGCCCTCGCCCTGGAGCGCCGCAACGGCGGGCTGCTCCACCTCGTCGCCGACCGGCATCTGCCGGCCGACCGCCGCGGGGCCCTGGGCCGGCGGGCCCGGGCGATCCTCGCGCCGGTCGTCCGGGCGGGACACGAGTCCGGCGCGATCCGGCGCGAGCTCGGCGCCGCCGACCTGCTCGTCGTCCTGCGGATGCTCAGCGTCGCGTCGACCGCGTCGCGCCGGCGCTCGCCGGAGTACCTGGGCCTCCTCCTGCGCGGCCTCGCCGACCCGTCACCCGATCCGCTCGGCCAGCCCGACGATGACGCCCGCCGGGCCGCGTAGGAAGCAGAGCCGGTAGACGTCCTCGTACCGCATGATCTCGCCGACCAGGTCGCCCCCGTGACGGCGCAGGCGGGCGACGACGTCGTCGACGTCGTCGACCTCGAACATGATCCGGCGCAGGCCGAGCGCGTTGACCGGCGCGTCCTCCGGCTCGGCCCGGACCGCCGGCGGCGTGTGGAACTGCGTCAGCTCGATCCCGCCGTGGCCGTCCGGGGTCCGCATCATCGCGATGTCGGCGCGGACGCCCTCGAGCCCGATGATCCGGTCCACCCACGGCCCCTCGTTCGTCGCCTCGCCCTCGAGCTCCATGCCGAGCTCGGCGAAGAACGCCTTGGCGGCCTCGAGGTCCTCGACCACGACGAGCACGTTGTCCATCCGCTGAAGCGTCATAGGTGACTTTCCTGTTCGTGAGGGGTTGATCAGTGGGCGGTCGCCGCGGCCCGCGCGCGGGCGGCCCGGCGGACCAGGTGGTCACGCTCGGCGACGTTGGTGGCCCGGTGGGCGGCCTCGGCGTACGCCGCCGCGGCGGCGGGGAGATCGCCGCCGAGCTCGTGCAGGTGGGCGCGGACGGCGTGCCACCGGTGGCGATCGCCGATCACGTCCTGCAGCCGGTCCGTCTCGCGCAGCCCGGCGGCGGCCCCGAGGACGTGGCCGACCGCGACCGCGCGCCCGAGCACCGCCGCGGGGTCCTGGCGCACCGGCTCGTCGGTGAGGGCGACGAGGTCGTCGTACCAGGCGAGGATCTGCGGCCAGTCGGTCTCCTCGGTGCTCGCCGCGTCGTCGTGCAGGGCGGCGATGGCCGCCTCGATCTGGTAGCGCCCGGGCCGCTCGAAGGCCAGCGCCGACTGCAGCACGCGCACGCCCTCGGCGATCTCGCGGGTGTCCCACCGGCCCCGGTCCTGCCGGTCGAGCGTGACGATGCGACCCTCCGTGTCGAATCGCGCCGGAAGGCGGGCGTGGTTGAGGAGCATCAGCGCGAGCAGGCCGCGGGCCTCGGGCTCCTCGGTGGCGAGGGTGAGCTGGCGGGCGAGCCGGATGGCCTCCCGGGCGAGGTCCACGCGGCCGGCATGGCCGGTCGTGTACACGAGGTAGAGCACGCGCAGCACGACGGCGAGGTCGCCCGGCTGGTCGAGGCGGCGGCCGTGCAGGGTGCGCTTGGCGCGGCTGATGCGCTGCGCCATCGTCGTCTCGGGAACGTAGAAGGCGTCGGCGATCTCCCGGGTCGTGAGGCCGCCGACGGCGCGCAGGGTCAGGGCCACCTGGGACGTCGGCGCGAGGTCGGGGTGGCAACAGCAGAACAGCAGGAAGAGGGTGTCGTCGCCCTCCTCCGTGGCGACCGCCCGGGGTTCCGCGTACGTGGTCTCCTCGCGGCGGTGCCGGGCGGCCTCGCTGCGCCGGGCGTCGACGAGCCGCCGGGTCGCGACCGTCCCGAGCCACGCGCGCGGGTCGCGCGGCGGGTGCTCGGGCCAGACCCGGAGCGCCTCGAGCAGCGCCTCCTGGAGCGCGTCCTCGGCGGCGTCGAAGTCCTCGCCCCGGCGAACCAGCCCGGCGAGGACCCGGGGGACGAGAGCGCGCAGCGCGCCCTCGTCCAGCCCTCGCGTCGGGTCGTCGGTCACGCCGCGTCGGTCGTCCGCGGGCGCTCCCACATGGTCTCCCGGACGTCGATCCACTCGTACATCGGCTCCCCGCCCGGGCCGGGCTCGGAGGAGACGTAGGCGGCGAGCTCGACCGCGCGCTCGTGCGAATCGACGTCGATCATCCACCAGCCCGCGACCAGGTCGCTGGTCTCGGGATGCGGGCCGTCGGTGGTGACGGGCCCCGCGTCGGGGCCGCCGTAGCGCACCCAGGTGCGCGCCGGCGCGAGGGCCTGGGCGTCGACGTACTCGCCGTTCTCCTCGAGCAGCTCGCTGACGTGATGCTGGAAGGCGACATGCGCCTCCACGTCCTCGGGGGCCCACTGGTCGATCGGGGGCACGGAGCGGTGCGGCTCGGGGCCGCCGCGGTAGTGCTTGAGCAGCAGGTACTTCGGCATCGTGGTCTCCTGATCTCGCGGGCCGCGCCTGTCGTGGCCCTCCACCCGTGAGCGGAGCCCGCCGGCGTTTCTCGACATCGTGCCGATAATGGACGCGCTATGAGCTCCGAACCCGAACTGCGCCCCGGTCCGCCGTGGGTCATGGAAGAGATGATCCGGGCCCAGGCCGACCTGCCCGCGCGAATCGCCGCGAGCGACGACGCCGGGCGCCTCGCGGCACGCCTGGGAGCGGCGACGGCCGACGGCGGACCGGTGCTCTTCACCGGGTGCGGCACCAGTGAGCACGGCGCCCGCGCGGCCCGGGCGATCGTGTTCGAGGCCCGGCTCGCGCCGCCGAGCCGCGGCCTCGTGGTGGCGATCTCCCACGAGGCCGGCACCGCGGCGACGGTGGCGGCCGCCCGCGACGCGAGCGACGCCGGCGCGCAGGCCGTGCTCGTCACCGCCCACCCCGAGCGCGTGGCGGACGGGATCGAGGCGATCGGCACGCCGCTGCACGACCGCTCGTGGTGCCACACCGTCGCCTACGTCTCGCCGCTGCTGCTGCACGCGTTCTTCGCCGGGTTGAGCCCGCGGCGCGCGGAGGAGCTCATCGCGGACGGGCTGGCCGCCCGCGCGCAACGAGGTGAGGAGGCCCAGCGCCTCGCGGGCTGCCGGCGCCTGCTCGTGGTCGGCTCCGGCGTCGACGAGATCACCGCCGCGGAGCTCGCGCTCAAGGTCGAGGAGGCCGTCCACGTCCCGACCACGCCCCTCGGCGCCGAGAAGGTCCTCCACGGCCACCTGCCGGCCGCCGACCGCGACACCGGGCTCGTCCTGCTGCGCTTCGACCCCCACCGCCGCGACGAGCGCGACGCGCGGAGCGCCGACGTCGCGGCCGCCACGGCCGTCCTCGACATGCCCACCGTGGCGCTCGGCGCCGCCGACCTGGCGACGCGCGCGGAGGCGTTGCTGGCCGGCGCGCTCGCACTTCAGGTGCTGACGCTCGAGCTTGCGCACGCGATCGGCACGAACCCCGACCTCATCCGCCGCGAGGAGCCGCTCTACCGCGCGGTCGCCGACGCCGGAGGGGCGGGCTGACATGAGCGACTTCCAGCAGCTGCCGGGCGATCTGCCCGTCCCGCAGGACGACGGCGCCGCCGACCACCTGCCCGGCCTCGCCCTGCCGCCGCTCACGCTGACCGGGACGGCCGGCAGCCGCGTCGCCCTCGACGACCTGCCCGCGGGGCGGACCGTGCTCTACCTCTATCCCATGAGCGGCCGCCCGGGCGTCGACCTCCCCGAGGGCTGGGACGAGATCCCCGGCGCCCGCGGCTGCACGCCCGAGGCGTGCGCG
>JADMIO011538821.1_pt1 | contig 26573 bp, 15 predicted proteins | sample 8958161 | NCBI WGS metagenome assembly JADMIO01 (sample SAMN16585339, study PRJNA669376) | soil metagenome | isolation source: Crop rotation soil | place: USA: Cullars Rotation, Alabama | collected 2011 | reverse complement strand
CCCCGCCGTGCCCACTGTAAACGGAATGGTAACCACCAATGCATATACCTGTACCGGTTTTACCGCTACCATTACCGGCCAGGCCAACCTGAACAGCCCGCAATATTGTTTATATGATAATGGCGGAAACCAGCTTAATTGTAATACCAGCGGTCAGTTTACCAATATACCCTACGGAAGTTACTGCATCAGGGTAAGAGACAACTGTTATGACACTACTATCAGCCGTTGCTTTACTGTTGCGCAGCCCATCCCATCCGTTGCTGCCAGCGTAACCATTGGCAATCTTGCCTGTGCCGATTTTTCTGCAACTGTTACCGGCCAGGTAAACCTGGTGAACCCCCAATACTGTTTAAAAGACTCTAACAATACCACCCTGGCATGCAATACCACGGGTATTTTCACCAACCTTAGCTATGGTCCTTACTGTATTGAGATTACAGATGGTTGTACAGGTACCGTATTAACACGTTGCTTTACACAACGGAAATTAAAACCGGCTGTTGCCACCAACCTGCAATTCAGCAACACGGGCTGTACAACTTTCACAGCATCTATCAGCGGGCAATCAAATATAACAAACGGCCAATACTGTTTATATAACAACAGCGGCGTGTTACTGGGTTGCAATGCTACAGGTATATTCAATAACCTGCCATATGGTACATACTGTATGCATATTGAAAATGACCCGGCCTGTTATGATACAACCATTCTGCGGTGCTTTACCCAGAATATGCCTGTACCTTCTGTTGGCACGGTGGCTATTTCTGCCAAAACCTGTACATCATTTACTGCTTCTGTTACCGGCCAGCAAAACCTGAACAACCCGCAGTACTGCCTGTACGATGCCAGCAATACACAGATTGCGTGCAACAGTACCGGACAATTTACCAATCTTGCGTATGGCTCTTATTGCATACAGACCCGTAATGACGGCGCCTGCTTTGATACCACCATTCAGCGTTGCTTTGCAGTAACTGCACCGGTACCGGCAGTTGGTGCTACGGTGAATATTACCAACCGTGCATGTGCTACTTTCAGCGCAACCATTACCGGGCAAACCAACCTCACCAGCCCGCAATATTGTTTGTATGATAACAGCAACACCCTGGTAACCTGTAATACAACAGCCCAGTTCAACAATATTGATTACGGATCTTACTGTATTAAAATAGTAAACACCTGTTATGACACAACCATTACACGCTGTTTCTCGGCTTCGCCCGTTGCCCTTGTGGTTAATGTAACCACCATGGCCTCCTGTACCATTGGCACCACAACCCTGGGGGTAACCATCAGTAATGGCATAGCACCCTACACAATTAATGTATACAACCCGGGCGGCATGCTGGTGAGCACTACCAATACCAGCAGCAGCACTGCCAGCATCAACGGGCTTACCGGTCTGCCCGCGGGCAATACCTACAAAGTTGTGGTACTGGCAGGCTGCGGCGCCAAAGACTCCGCCAGCGTTACCCCGGTAACCTCTTCTTTTACCCGTACTTTCAATGCCAATTCTAAATGCCCGGGTGGCCAATGGCAAAATGGTTCGGGCGACTTACTGGTAAACGCACAATTCAGTGGCGGCACCGCAATACCTGTAATTATTAAGAAAGATGCAACGCCTGTAACCATTCCGTACAGTACACAAAGCGGTACAAACTTTACATTTGCCGCCATGGAACCCGCAACCTATATTATTAAATATACCCTGCAGGGCTGCGCTACCCTGGTATACGATACCTTCAACCTGAAATCATATACCTATCCTTCACTGGACCAGTCTGCGGTATACCAGTGCAACAACAATAACTTCAGTGTAAACGCTGCATCCAGTGGTGGCATCAGCCCTTTCACCTATGAAATTATTGGCAGCAGCCCCAGCGTGCCTTCCATCAATGCACTGCCACAGGCGAGCCCGGTATTTAATATTGGCAACGGTGCAACTTATAGCGTTGTGCGCCTGCGCGTAACCGACGCCTGCGGTAACGGCACCATTAATGATGCAAGTATTCTGCCGCTGGCCAATACCATTGTTAAAGCAACGTCCGACTGTTACTATAATGATATCACCTTATCGGTTGATACCATCCCTAACGCCAGTTATACCTGGTATAAGAAAAACAGTGCAGTAGACAGCACCCTTATCAGCTCAGGGCAAACGTATAATATTACTTACCTTATGCCCACCGATACAGGTACCTATGTAAGCGTTGTTTCTGTTAACAGTGGTTGCCTTACCAAAATTTCTTCTTACCATATTACGGGTAATTGTGGCGGCAGCCTGCTGGGTGTTTCTGGTTTAAGCTTCAGCGGAACACTTGATAAAGAAAATGCCCTGCTGAAATGGAACACCACCCAATCTTTCAATGCCAAACAGTTTATAGTAGAAAGAAGCAGCGATGGCGAGCATTTCAGCCAGCTTGGTACCGTGCAGGCGGCTGCAGGTAACCGTTATGGAACAAGCCAATACCAGTTTGCAGACATACATATGGCGCCCGGCAAAAATTACTACCGTCTGCGGATAATACAATTGAACGGCGGCATTGTCTACAGCGATATTGCTGAACTGAGACAAAAAACACTGGTAAACATCAGCGTTATGCCTAACCCTGTTGCCGATGCCTTTACTATTAAATTTTTAGCCAGCGGAACAACAGACTATTCAATAACATTGATGACGGCAGAAGGAAGATTGGTTTATCAATCATTGTATACTGCACGCCAGTCAGACAGCAAACTCATTCAACGCCCGCAGTCACTTGCTTCTGGTGTTTACTACCTGCGGATTGTAAACCGCAGCAGCAATGAGAGCGAGGTGATTAAGTTATTCTTTAAATAGATAGTTTTTTTAGTACAGTTTTTTTACTTGGCAAACCACCGGTTTCTACCGGTGGTTTCACTTTTTATTGAGCGTTAGATAAAAAAACGAGCTGACAGGCAGGAGTAATCTTTAAACCAATCTATTCTATCCGCAAGCTTTTTACGGGGTTTGCGAGGGCGGCCCGGATAGCCCGGAAACTGATGGTGATCAATGCAATTATCACCGCAACAGAACCTGCAATTACAAAGGGTTGCCAGGTGATGCTAATACGATACGCAAAATCCTGCAGCCATTGGTGCATTGCATACCAGGCAATGGGGCACGCTATTACAGCAGACAGAAGAACAAGTTGTAAATAGTCTTTTGACAGCAAAGCAACTATGCCGCTTACACTTGCACCCAGCACTTTCCTTATGCCTATTTCTTTTAACTTTCTTTCAACAACAAATATGGAAAGCCCAAACAAACCCATACAGGCTATCAGCAAAGACAAGCCGGCAAAACCATAAAATATGCCCGCCATTTTTTGTTCATTGCCGTATTGCCGCACAATGCTTTCATCAATAAAAGCGTATTGCAGCGGCACATCCTGAACGGTTTGCGCCCAGGCTTTTTTTAAATGATTGATTGCTTCATCCAGGTGGCGTGCGTCTATCTTTACAGAGAGCGAACCAGGGTCCCTGCTATAGCCAATCAATAATGCCTCCACAGGTTTATGCAGGCTTTCAAAATTAAAATCCCGCACCACGCCAATTACCACCCGGGCATGTTTGCCTGTGCCAAATGTTTTACCGATGGCCTTTTCAGCGGTTTGCCATCCAAATGTGCGTACAGCTGCTTCATTTACCAATACCGCTTTGGCAGTATCAGAAGGAATATCCCGGGAGAAAAACCTGCCTGCCGCCAGCTTCATATTGTACGTGTCAAAATAATTACTGTCTACGGCCATTTGGTAAAGACTGGTAGAAATTGTTGCGCCTGTTCCATTTTCGGTTGTTGTCCAGCCATTGCCCATACCACCTACTATATTAGCTTCATGCATGCTTGTATTCAGAATGTAAGGACTGCGCATGAGGTTGTTTCTAAGGGAAGCGTACTGTTTTGGTACTGTTGCTTCGCCGTTAAAATTGATTTCAAGCACAGCATGGGCATCAAAGCCAAGTGATTTATTTTTTATAAAATTCATTTGCTTTCCAATAATAAGGATAGAAGCAATGAGCGTAACTGTAATGGTGAACTGAGATACTACCAGTGCTTTCCGGATAATATTTCCTTTTATGCTTTGTGAAAAATTTCCTTTGAGGGCTGTAGCCGGCCGGAAAGAAGACAGCACTACCGCAGGATAAATACCGGCAAGTGCAGCAATTAACACAATAAAGCCTGTCATCAGCAATACTGTGGGTATTGAATAGCTAAAATGATAAGGCTGGCCACTCCATTGTGAAAATGCGGGCAATAAAAAGTTCAGCAAAAACAGGCTGATAACTACTGCAGCCGTACAAATAAGAAAGGTTTCGGCAAAGAATTGGGCGATGAGTTGTTTACGCGTTGCACCAATTACTTTTCTTACGGATGTTTCTTTGGCTCTTTTAATTGCCCCTGCCGTGGTAAGATTGATATAATTAATGCAGGCAAGCAATAGCACAATGATCCCTACAATACTAAATATTCTTACCCGGGAAAGGCTCCCGTTATTCGGAGTATCGTACCGGAGGTTGGAGTGCAGGTGTATCTGTGTAAGGGGTTGTAAAAAATAATGATAAGACATTTTATTTGCCTTCCACTCTTTTTCTGAAGCGCGTGCGGCAATTTCATTGATAAGCGTTTCTGTGTGTTTATACTTTAAAGGGTCTGCCAACTGCACATAAGTGAGTGGCCAGCCACCCACCCATTGGTTGTCCATATCAAAAGTTGATTGCTCATTAACGATGCTTTTGAGCAGGGCGGTTGATAACAGGCAGGTCATTTGCAATTGCGAATTAACAGGAAAATCGGCTGCCACCCCGGAAACGGTTACCGGATATTTTTTATTGATGATCATGGTTTTGCCCATTGCATCCTGGTTACCAAAATATTTTATGGCCAGTTTTTCTGTAAGTACAATTTGTGTTGCAGACTGCAGCGCGGTGGCGGCATTGCCTTTGATAAGTTTAAAACCAAAGAAGTTAAAAAAATTGCTGTCTGCAAAAGCCGCGTCTGGTTCTACAAAAAAATCGTTTCCGGCTTTGAGGTTAAAATTACTATTGAAAATACGGCAGGCGCTTTTTACTTCAGGCAACATACCCGGCAGCCGGGCGCCAAAAGCCGGGCCGGAGGGGGCCTGTGAAAAGGATTCGCTTTCACTTTTGAACGTGTTGGCCAACCGGAAAATATGATTTGCCCGCGGGTGAAAGTTATCAAAGCTAAGCTCCCGCTGCAGCCACACGCCAATTACCAGGCAGGTTGTTATACCCAGGCTAAGGCCGCAAATATTTAGAAAGGAAAATATTTTGTTGGTTCTTAAGTTGCGGAATGAGGTGATAAAAAAATTTTTCAGCATAAGACATCCTCCTTCGTTGGTTATATAGGATATGCCTCCGCCAATTGCATGCCTCAAGATAATAGCATGAAAACCAATTCACCACCGGGTTTAGCCCAAAAAAAGAGTCCGGTTTCGATACAACTGTGTGTCCGCCTGCGGTACAGGCAATATTGTATTACAAACCTGGCCGCCGCACCGGATACGCGGTTTTGGCCACTGAGAAGAGCGTTTTGGATGGAAGCCAAAGAGACCGGCGCCGGGCAGTGAACTGCCCTTGGCCTGTTGAGCTGAAAAACTTCTTATCTACCCCTGTTGCTGCGGTTAAACAAATGAGCAAGCGCGCCGGTACACCAAAGGGCTAACCATATCAATACCGGCTGAAAGAATAACCTTACCAGTCTTGCCCGGTCCGTGGTTAGCCCAAATGCGCTGGTATGATTTACATATTGACTGATATTACCCGGAAAAACGAGTACATAGAAAATGGCCAGCGCAATGCCAACATTTACCCGTTGCTTTTTCCAAAACAGCAGGCTTATACCCAGCGCTGATTCAACAATGCCCGAGAGTATTACCGTGAGGTCTTTACCCAATGGCACCCAACCGGGTACCTGGGCCTGAAATTCTGTTCGGCCAAAACTGAAATGACCGATGGCGGCGAAGACCATGCCTGCGCCCAATAATATGCGAACAAAGTTTTGGGCGGTACTTGTGATTGCTGGCATCCAAATAGTTTTAAATGAAGATTGTGACCAGGAAACCCACTACACCCTATTTGCAATTATCATTCCCGTTTCAATGATAGAAACTCCTGCCCCGGCCGTTGTACATTCCGCGTTTGGGGTAAAAGCGAAACCGTATTCGTCGATTGGCCTGAACAGAGAAATTAGTTCATTTACACCAAAGCTCAATAAAAAACAATTCAACAGGGGTTTTCTATTTTGATTAAACTACTGCCGCAAACCAAAAGATATTCCAAGCGGTTGCTCAGGAAAACATTAGCTTCGGCTATTACTACAATACACCTGTTATGCGCAATCACCCAAACGTTTCCATGAATAAGAAGATTATTATTTTGATGGTATTGGTTCAGCATTTTTTGTTTGTGCAAGCCCAAACAAAAATAATTGATATGCACGCCCATTCTTATTCTGACAAAGATTTTGGAGAACGGGAGCCGGCCTCTGATTATTATGGAAATAAAGGATCTGCAAACGCAGAATTACACCGGAAGGCAACATTTGCTGCATTCAAAAAATGGAAGGTTGTAAAAGCGATGGTGAGTGGCAATCCGGAAAGTGTTGAAAACTGGGTTTTGAAGGATAGTAACCATCTCGTGATCAAAGGTATTCTGATGTTCACCCCCGGTGATTACGGCATGGATACCATCCGGTTTGAGCAAATGATCAAAGACAAAAAAATAGAAGTATTTGGAGAACTGGCGCCTTATTACGCCGGCGCTACTTTGAGTGATTCAGCCTGGCAACCGTATTTACGCATTTGCGAAAAATATGACATCCCCGTGTCTGTGCATACAGGCGGCGGAGATCCGGGTGGTACTTATTCATGGTCGCCCAGGGCAAGATTGAAATTTGGAGACCCCTACCTGATAGAAGATGTATTGGTAAAATATCCCAAACTGAGGATCTATCTCATGCACAACGGAGGAGAAGATTGGCATGAGCATGCTTTGCGGCTGATGGCCTATTATCCTCAATTATATACTGATATTGCGGTAATGCTTTGGGTTGAGCCCAATACGCAACGGGCTGTTACACAATTTTTGAAAAATGCCAAACATGCTGGCTACCTGAACAGGGTAATGTTTGGCTCAGACCAAATGATATGGCCCTACGCTATTGAAAAATCAATTAAGTTCCTGAACAGTTTGCCTTTTCTTACCGGCCAGGATAAAGAAGATATATTCTATAATAATGCGGCAAAATTCTTACTGTTAAAAAAATAACTGTACCAGATACAAAAATTGCAGAAATATCACGGCTAACGATAATTGTATACAACCAAAGCAAAACACAGCCACACATATATATTCCGGCGCATTGAAAGCACCTGGCCGGCCATTTTTAAAATGCAGATGCGCCACGGCTATTTCCATACAGGATTTTGCAGCAGGTTAGCGTTTGCATTCAATTCACTCAATGGAACAGGAAATATTTCTGATTTTGCCGGCTGGTAGATGGCCAGGTATCCGGGAACGTTGTCTGCTATTACCGACTGAAAAGCCTGCTGGAGTGTACCCCAACGCTTGAGATCATAATACCTGAGGCCTTCAAAAGCCAGTTCTATCCTTCTTTCGTGCCGCACAACAGCCCGCAATGCGGCCTGGCTTAAACCCACGCCTTCGGCAGTTTCAACACCTGGCATATTCACTCTTGCCCTCACCTGGTTTACCAAAGCAGGCACTCCACCCAATTGGTTTAATTCCACCATCGCTTCTGCCTTCATCAATAGTACATCTGCATAACGAAGCACAATGAAATCCTGGCCGCCCGGATTAAATACCCCAATACCGCTGGCAGATGCAGCTGTACGTATGTACTTTTTAAGGCCATAGGTAGTTGCGGTGTTACCGGTAAACACCTTATTAACGTCAGTAAGAAATACGTCATTCTTAAAATAGACAGAAGCTGCTAACCGTGGATCCCTGTTTGCCTTTGGGTTGGCGGCACTGTATAATGGAGAAGATGTAATTGGTTTACCATCTGTACAATAGTAATCTTTCACCAGGTTGGGCATTGGCTGCTCATCTACCTTTGGCTGGGCAAGGAAGACAGAAGAAAAAGTTTCGCCGTTATTTGTTACATCCTGGTTGAACCTTACAGAAAAAATAATTTCCTTTGAAAATTCGCCCTGCTCTGTAAACAGTTGCGCATAAGCGGGATTGAGTGAGTAGCCCAAAGACAAAATTGTATTGGTGTTATCCAATACCCCCTGGTAATCTTTATTATACAGCTGAAACCTTGCCAGCATGCCCAGGGCCGCCCCTTTGGTAGCATAACCATATTGACCGGCAGGATAAGAAACCGGCAGCTTATCTGCAGCAACTTTCAGGTCTTTGATAATTTGGTTGGATATTTCTACGTAGGAATTTTTTGCAACATAAGCGTCTTCTAATTTTTGAACGTTAAGAATCAGCGGCGCATCCTGGAAATAAACGGCAAGATGTACATAAAACACGGAGCGCAAAAAAAGCGCCTGTGCCAGCAGTACATTTCTGCTTGAATCACTGATAGCCGTGGAAGGGATTTTTGCAATATTCTCCAGTGCAACATTTGCCCGGCCTATTCCTTTATACAGCGAAGACCATAAAGAACTGAAAAGAGCATTGGAAGGATCAATGTTTGCCACCATGAAATTACCCGGTCCTTCAAACTTGTATGAATTGTAGGCATTGTCTCCAAAATTATCATACATAGGCAATCCTGCAGTTCCGTTGAGGTTGCCGCTGTACAATACACGGTCCTGCAACACATCATATATTCCGTTGATGCCCAGGATAGCATCCTGCTCATTTTTCCAGAAACTGGCATCCCCCAATTGGGTAAGTGACTGTCTTTCCAGGAAATTTTTGGAGCAGCCTGTTAGTGCCAGTACACAAATTATTATCAATATTGGTTTCATTGTTTAGAATTTAAGATTTAGGCCAAAGGTGTAAATTTTATAAAGCGGCGTTAGCTGATCGGTACCGGTGCCCCTGGCCCGCTCCGGATCAAAATTCTTCATCTTTGTAAATGTGAGCAGGTTCTGGGCGCCCGCATATAGCCTTATTTTAACGCCTCCTGCCTTGCGGGTAACAGATAACGGTAATGTATAGCCCAATTCCAGGCTTTTCATACGGAGATAAGATGCATCCTGTATGTAAAAATCAGAAACAACACTGTTATTGGGGCCACCCAGCCGGGGCAATTTGGTGGATGGATTTTGCGGGGTCCACCTGCCTGTCCAGTAAGAAAGTGCATTGTTCCTGTCGCCCTCTAAAGGCAATTGGCCGTTTTCATTGAGAACCCTGTCTAAACCGCTCACACCTTCAAAAAGAATATTCAGATCTATTCCCTTAAAACTGATGGCGGCATTGAAGTTGTAAATGATTTTGGGGTATGGGTTACCAATTACCGTGCGGTCGTAAGAATCTATAACACCATCCGGAACACCTGCCGGACCTGAAATATCAGCGTAATGAAAATCACCGGGCGCGGTAAGATTGCTTCCAAACTGCCTGGGTGATTTGGTAATTTCATCGGCCGATTGAAATATGCCCAGCACTTTATAACCATAATAAGCATTAAACGGCACGCCAATCCGGATGATACTTTGTGTATTGATGGTTTCCAGGCCCCTGTTGCCCAGGCCAGTTACCCGGTTGTCTGCAAATTTGCTTATACTTGCGGCTGCGCTGTAATTAACAGCTTTTACAGTGCCCCTGTAACTCAGCGCCAGCTCTATACCACTGTTCACCATGCTGGCTGCATTTTGTGCGGCCAGGTTTGTTACACCAATTGAACCGGGTACCGGGAAATTTCCATACAGCACATCACTGCTGTTGCGTTTGAAATAATCTGCTGTCAGCGATAGCCGGTTTCTAAAAAAGCCTGCGTCTAATCCTATATCATATTGTTTTACCGTTTCCCAGGTTATGGTTGGGTTGGCAAGCCGGGTAATGGCCACTGCGCCAACAACCGTATTGGTTCCCAGAAAATAATCTAACCCCGTGTTATAAGTTTGGTCAAAAATGTAATTGTCAATATTGTCATTACCGGTTATGCCCCAACTGGCCCGCAGTTTTAAATCTGAGATCCAGTTGAACTTACGCATAAATTGCTCTTCACTGATTCTCCATCCCGCAGATGCAGAGGGGAAATTGGCATACCGTTTAGATGCGCCAAACTTAGAGGAGCCGTCTCTCCGCACATTGAGTTCAAACAGGTATTTGCCGTTGTAAATATAATTGAGCCTCGAAAAAAATGATTGTACAGACTCTTCTGCTGCTGCACCAGATACAGCCGGATTTAAAACCCCGCCGCCGTCGAACTCCTGTATGGCATTTGACGGAAACCCCTGCAGTGATCCGGAAAACCCATCGTTCCGGTTATAGATCAGCGAGTGGCCCAGCAGCACCGACAACTCATGTTTATCATTAAACTTTTTGGCGTACCGCAGAATATTCTCGTTTAAAAGCCGGTAAACAAAACTGGTACTGTTAGATAAACTGTTTACCAGCCCCTGGCTCACCAAATTTCCGGCCCAATCATAAATATTACCGGTGGGGTTAAAATTAGATGTATTGCCATAGCTGAGGCTCAGGCTGCCACTCGTTTCAAAGGAAAGGTTTTTGGTAAAATCAACTTTTACCCCAAGACGTTCAGCCGCATTTATATCATCGCTCCGGTAATCTCCAAAAAAGCCGTGCCTGATGGCATGCGTTACCGGAAAACTGGCGTTCACTTTCAAATAAGAGCCATCTACCGATCCGTATTCTCCATTTGAATAATACACCGGCACAGTTGGGGCCGACCGCTGAAATTGATTGATGATTCCTGTTTCTCCGGTGATTGCACCGGGGCCACCTGCCGGGCCCTTGAATTTAGACCATGAACCATTTGTAACATTGGTTATCGTTAACCAGTCTTTTACTTTAGCATTCAGGTTTAAGCCTATGTTAAACCGCTCAGATGTAAACTTGCCTTTTACAACTGCTTCCTGGTTCAGGTACCCCATGGAAACTTTGAAGGTGGTTTTATCGTTTCCACCAGAAAATGCCAAATAATGATTCTGTATGGGGGCATTCCTCAGAATTGCTTTCGCCCAGTTTGTATTTGCATACCTGTCTGCACCAGTGCCATCAATAATAGATTGAATATCCGCATCGGAATACCTGAGGGGGGCATTGGGCCCGTTGAGATTGATATCTTTCTCATTTTTCAGCCGGGCATAATCAACTGCACTGAGGTATTCCGGCACTACGGTTACTTTCTGTATTCCGGTATAGGCATTGTATATTACACTCATAGCACCGCTCTTTCCCTTCTTGGTGGTAACCACAATTACGCCATTGGCGCCCCTTGCCCCATAAATAGAACTTGCCGAAGCATCTTTCAATACAGATATGCTTTCAATGTCTGATGGCGCAAGGTTATTGAAAGCTTCCAATCCACTGTATTGGATGTTATCAATAACCACCAGCGGACTGGTAGCGCCAAAAGTTCCTACGCCGCGAATGGTGATGCTGGAGGCATCCGCCCCCGGCAAACCACTGGACTGGGTAAGCTGAACACCGGAAAATTTGCCATACATCAACTGGGCAGAATTGGTTACCGGCTGGTTAACCGCATCATCGAACTTAACCGTTTGTGTAGAACCCGTAAGGTTTATTTTTTTCTGCACCCCATAACCCACTACTACCACATCCTGCATGGTTGAAGCAAGGGGTTCCAGCGTTATAACAAGCGGAGAAGAACCATTCCAGCGCACTGTGTATGGTTTAAAACCTACGTGGTTAAATACAAGCACGGAGTTTTTTCCAGACAAGTTTAAACTGAACAAACCGTTTTGATTTGTTGTGGTGCCACGCTTTGAACTCTGTTCAACAACTGAAACACCTTCCATAGGGGCCTTATCTCCTGCGTTGAGAACAGTGCCTTTGGCAGTTTCAGTTTGAGAGAATGTTGTGTGGCTTATCAGTAAGAGAAGAAAAGACAGGGCAACGCTGGAAAGCAGTTTTCTTTTTAGCAGGCGCATCGTTGTAGTTTTAGTTTGATTGCTGTGATACAAAAACGAAGTAAATAAATTAAATGAAAATGCATGGCCTGTAAACACTTCAAAAAAGCGGTGTAAACGGTTCAAATGAAAGCTGAAATGATATGGGTGTAAATAGCCGGTAAGCAGCGCCACCAGCAGCATGCCTGAATGGTATGAAGAAAATTATGAAAATAAAGGGAGCAGGTATTTCTTTTGCAGGCCTAAGAAAACAATGTTTACAACGGTTACTTTTATTGGTCTGCCCCTTTACTTTCATGTGCGGCATTGGGGTTGTAACCAGGGTTTTTATCAGGAAAAAGTGCGGCGTTTTGTTTAAGCCAAACAAATAATGTACGATTCATTTGTTTAACCATTTGCGGGTTTCTGCCTGCCAGGTTGTTTTTTTCTCCCCTGTCATGTACCACATCATAGAGCTCCGCACTGTTATCTTCATAATTATAAATCAATTTATAATTGCCCTCCAGTATTGCTGAACCGGGCTTTCCGCCCTGGTTGCTGTAATGCGGGTAATGCCAAAAAATTGCCCTGTTTTTATAAAGCAATGGCTTTGCCAGCAACTGAAAAATACTGGTACCATCAATACTATCCGGCTTTTTATAATTGGCATTGACAGCGCCTGCAATTGTTGGAAAAAGATCTGCGGTGCTTACCGGCAAATCAGAACTTGCACCTGCAGCAATTTTTCCATTCCAGTACATGATCAATGGTACCCTGATGCCGCCTTCATACAACCATCCTTTACCAGCCCGCAAAGGCCCATTTACAGTAGGGCTACCTTCTGCCGTGCTAAGCCCTCCGTTGTCTGAAGTGAAGATAACCAGTGTATTTTCTTCTATGTTCAATTGCTGAAGGCGCGCTAATATTTTGCCAATATTACTATCCATGTTTTCTATCATGGCTGCATATACTGGATTGTCCTGCACCAGCCGCCGCTTCCATCCTGTTTCATATTTCATCCATGCTTCATCTTTCGCAAAGCGTTCATTGTTGTTAAGGCCCAGCAGCATTTGCTTTTGTTCATATTTTTTTATTAAGGTAGCCGGCGCCTGCAGCGGGTTATGCACCGCATACAATGAGTAAACCAGTAAAAACGGCTTTCCTTTATTACTATCTAAAAAAGAAAGACATTCATTGGTTAACCGGTCGGTAAGGTATTCGCCCGGCGGTCCGTCTTTTAACCGGGGATTATTATAGGGTGTAAAGAATCCGCCGGTACTGTCATTTATCTTTCCTGAAGGAGAGCCCTTGCTCCAGCCACCAAGATTTACCTGGAAGCCCTGGTGATCCGGCCAATACTGTTCTTCTTCACCCAAATGCCATTTGCCGGCAAAAAATGTTTTGTACCCATTCTCAAGTGCAAATTCCGCAAATGTTTTCTCCGGCAGCGCCAGTTGGTAAGCAGTGGGTTTTGCAATTAATTTTTCATAGGGCATCGCTTTGCCATCTTCCTGCCGGCCGCGTATCCAGTCTGTAACGCCGGTTTTTACCGGAAATTTTCCGGTCATGAGGCTGGCCCTTGTGGGGCTGCAGACCGGGCAGGTTGCATAATTACGGGTGAACCTAATTCCGCGGGCGGCGAGTTTGTCAAGATTGGGGGTTTCGTAGAAAGTACTGCCGTAACAGGTTAAATCGGCCCAACCAAGATCATCTGCAAGAATCACTACAATATTAGGTTGCATGCGTTTGCCCTGGCCCTGCATTGAAGAGTGAAGTAAAAAGAATAAAAGCGATGCGGTTACATATCTGAACATTACTTTCTTTTTTGTTGGCAAATGCGGCTACACCCTGCAAACTGTTGTAATTGCGCTGGCGGCTTCAGCACAATTACTGGTTATTATCAGAACTGGCAACGGCTCCTTTTTGTTGTTTTATTTCATCCAGCTTTCTCTTCATTTCATTTACCCTGTCAGGATATGCTGCTGCCAGGTTTTTGGTCTCGCCCGGGTCTTTTGCCAGGTTATACAGCTGGGGCTGCGGGAGGTTGCCCAGCTCGGTATTGGTATCTTTATTTATTGCCGGCCCGTTGGATGGCTCAATATATTTCCAGTTATCAATCAACAACGACAAAGTATTGTTTAAAGATTGTTCCACCACAAAGGCACGCGATGTATTATTTTGGTTCAGCAATACGGGCAGGTTGTTTTTACTGTCCGGGGCTTGAGCGCCTTCAACCGTAACACCAGTCAGTGCCGCCAGGCTTGCATACAAATCAATCTGGCTGAACAATGCTGTGTTGGTTTTACCTGGCTTTATTTTCCGGTTCCAGCTTACAATAAACGGCACCCTTGTACCAGCTTCAAAAGCACTGTATTTGCCACCACGGTAAATGCCACCGGGTTTGTGGTTGCCTAATTTTTCAACTGCATCATCTTTGTAGCCATCGTCAATTACCAGGCCGTTGTCGCTGGTAAAAATGATAAGCGTGTTTTCCAGCAGGTTATTTTCTGCCAGTATTTTTTCCAGCGCGCCAACCGTCCAGTCTAATTGTAACAGGGCGTCTCCCCTTGGGCCCAATCCGCTTTTACCTGCAAAACGTTCATTGGGCAGCCTCGGCACATGAATATCATGCGTAGCAAAATACAAAAAGAACGGGTTTGTTTTTTGTTGCGTGATATAAGCAGCGGCCTTTTGTACCAGGATATCTGCAAAGTCTTCATCTCTCCAGAGGGCGGCCTTGCCGCCAGACATGTAGCCAATGCGGCTAACGCCGTTTACAATTGTCATATCGTGGCCATGTGAGGGCTGCATTTTCAGCAATTCCGGATTTTTTTTACCGGTTGGGGCATTGGGATCCAACGGCCCGGCATAACTTACTTTTATGGAATCATTTTTTTGAAGGTTCACTACATGATGATTTTCTACAAACACACAGGGTACGCGGTCGCCAGTGGCCGGAATCAGGAATGAATAATTGAAGCCAATCTCCAGTGGCCCGGGACTGATGGTACCGTTCCAGTCTGCACCATTCTTATCTCCCAACCCCAGATGCCATTTGCCGATAGCGGCCGTATTATAGCCTGCCCTTTGCAACATGCCCGGAAGGGTTATAGTATTTACAGGTATAAGCAGGGTTGCATCGCCGGGGGCGATGCCGGTTCCTTTCCTGCGCCACGCGTATTCTCCGGTAAGCAATGAAAAGCGCGAAGGGGTACAGGTAGCCGCTGTTGCATGAACATTTGTAAACCGCACACCATTTTTGGCGAGGCGATCAATATTGGGCGTGCGTACAGCAGCGGTACCATAACAACTTACATCGCCATAGCCAAGGTCGTCCGTATAAATGATAACAATATTGGGTTTGGCGCCCGCATTGATCTGTGCATGAACGGCAATACAGGCACTTAATACAAAACAGAGAAAGAGAAGCCGGTTAAATAATTTCATACAGGTTATTTTGTAAAAGGCAGCATTCAATAAACAACAAGTTATTGCAGGATGCCTGATTGCAATATTCAAAAAAGGGGGGCTGGTGGAGCAATTGCGGCATTCCGTTAAATTTCCAGGTTGCTTCCGCCGGCCCGGGCCTACTTCTTGTACTCAGAAGGGCTAACGCCAAATTGATCCTGGAAACGCTTTCTGAAATACTTGATATCATTGAACCCGGCTTCAAATGACGCTTCGGATACCGCATATTTGCCACTTTCCAGTAATTTGGCGGCATAGTTTAACCTCGACGTTCTTATAAATTCATTGCCCGACATACCGGTTACTGCTTTTAATTTCCGGTAAAATGTAGACCTGCTCATGAACATGAGTCCTGCCAGTTCATCATTATTGAAGTTACTGTTAGAAAAATTGTCCTCCACCAGTTTCACCAGTTTAAATAGAAATTCTTCTTCAAATGATTTTATCTCAAAACTGCCTGACCCAAGAAATACTTTTTTTGCATACAATTCTTTCAATGTATTTCTTAAAGCAATCAGGTTATGAATATGCACCAGCAATAACTGTGAGTTGAATGGTTTGGGCAAATACACATCAGCACCTTCTCTTATTCCCTGTACATGGTGGTTCATATCAGACAAAGCGGTAAGTAGTATGATGGGTATGTGTGAAGTGCCTTTATCTGATTTCAGCTTACGGCAAAGTTCAATGCCATCCATTTCCGGCATCATAATATCACTCACAATAAGATCCGGAATGGTTTCAAATGCCTTTTGTAATCCCTGGTTTCCGTTGGTGGCAGTAATTACCTGGAAAGACGGCGCCAATATTTCGCAGATATAATTCAGCATGTCTGATTCGTCTTCCACCACCAGTATTATAGGTTGTTCCTGGTCGGTACCGGTTTGTTCATTTTCGTCTAACATGGTTACAGGGTTTAAAATGGTGTTTGAGTATGGAGTGGCGGCGTTCAGCTGCCCGCCGGGATGAACAAAAGTCATTTCAGGTAATTCTATTGGCGGCAGCAATACAGTGAATGAACTGCCGCTTACACCGTCGCTTTCCATACAAATGGTTCCACCGTGCAATTCAATGAGTTCTTTTACAAATGAAAGCCCGATGCCGGTGCCTGAAATATTGGTGGTATCCATGGCTTTTCCCCGGTAAAACCTGTCGAAGATCCGTCCTGCCTCATGGGAAGGTATACCACAGCCCGTATCCGTTATGTTTATTTCACAAATATTTTCCGCAGTTTTTTTTACGCTTACGGTGATCCGGCCCCCGTCGGGCGTAAATTTAAAGGCGTTAGACAGAATATTAAACACAATAATGTCCAGCTTATTATGATCAAACGTACAAGACAGGTATTTCTCTGTTGCGTGAAAATGATATTCTATATTCCTCCGGGTTGCCTCATCAATAAAAAGCGTGAATATATCTTTACAAAATGAAACTATTTCACCCGGCCGTGGCGTTAGCTTTAAACTTCCTGCTTCCGCCTTTTGAAAGTCGAGCAGCTGGTTCACCATTCTTAACATTCTTTTGGATTGCTTCTGAATAAGCCGGAGGCTTTTTTCTACAGGCTTTTCAAATTTTTTTCTTTGCATCAGATCATCCAATGGCCCCAAAATAAGCGTTAGCGGAGTACGGAACTCGTGAGAGATATTGGTAAACAGGCGCTCTTTAAAATCTGCCAATTTATTTTCCTGTTGTCTGGCCAGCCTGGTAACGGTTAACTGGCTTTTTAAAGCAGCCTGCCTCAAACCCAGGTGCCGGGTTAACCACAGTAATGCAATAAATACTGTAATGTAGATACTAAAAGCCCACCAGGTTTTCCAGGGTGGCGGCAATATATTAATTCTTAGTTCATGAATTACCGGGTTCCATATCTTGTCGCTGTTGGTGGCTTTAATTTTCAAAGAATAGGTACCAGGCCTGAGATTGGTAAATGAAACCAACCGGGTTTTACCCGCGTGTACCCAATCATTGTTAAATCCTTCCAGCTTGTACATGTACTCGTTTTTATCGGGTGCATGAAAATCAAGTGCGGCAAACTCTATGGAGAATATATTTTGACGGTAGTTAAGTGTTATGTTGTTTGTTTCAAAAAAAGGCTTTACCAAAATTGAACTGTCTGCATTTTCTGATCCATATTCATAGGGCAGGTTGTTGATCTTTAAATTGGTAAAATAGACCGGGGGCATAAACCGGCTGATGCGGATGCTGTCAGGAAAAAAATAAGTTAGTCCTTCAAGGCCGCCGAAAAAAAAACGGCCTTCCGCATCCCTGAAAGAAGCATTTTCTGAAAACACAACAGATTGAACACCGTCTCTTTTATCAAAAACAGCTACCGCCTTTGTAAGCTGGTTAAACCGGATGATTCCCTTGTTGGTGCTGGCCCATATGGCTTCTTCATTATCCGGAATAACCGCATGTATGTAGTTACTGGGCAGGCCGTCTTTTGTGGTGAAAGAGGCAACATTCAGCTGATTGCCTCCAATGCCGGAAATCCGGTTAAGGCCGTACTGTGTACCTGCCCAGATATTTCCGGATTTATCTTCTGCCAGGGAAAGAATGGTATTGTTGCTGATGGAGTGATTGCTTTCATTGTTTTGTACAAATACACTGAACTGATCGGTTTCCGGGCGGTAGAGGTGCAGGCCTTTATAGGTGCCCACCCACAGTCTTTTTTTAGCATCCACCAATAAACAACTCACCCGCTCATTCTGTAATGCGCCTTTTACCCCGTATGCAGGAAAATAATTTTTAAAAATTGGTTGGCCATTTTTATCAAACCCTGTAAGACAACTCAGGCCATTTTCCTGCGTGCCAATCCACATTTTACCGTTGGCATCGCGGGCAAGAGCGGTTATTTTTCTGCCTCCTATAGCGTATGAATTGCCGGGGTCCGGAAGAAAGATATTAAAGTTGCCCACCTTCATTTTCTGATTAACAATCCGTATCAATCCTTTATTGGTTCCAACCCATAAAAAACTATCCTGCTGAATAAAACAACGGCTTTCGTAAGGCAAATACGGGAGATTGTTTTTCTCTCTGGCATTGAAATCAATGTGTGTAAAAGACTTCCAGTTGGCGGAATATTGTACACCCCCACCCTTTGTTCCGAGCCAGAGTTTGTTAAAACTGTCTGCATATACTGACAATACATGCGTGCTTCCTGTGAGTGGATTACTGGTGCTGGCATAACCAATATTTGAAAAACTTTTCCGGTTAAGATCAAATTTAAAAACACCCGTGCCATCGGTACCTATCCAGAGTAAGCCGGAAGGGTCTTCCTGGATGGTTAAAATAATCTGGTTATCGTTGGTGTATAACCCAGGTATGTTTAGATGTACTTTCTCAAAAGTTTCTGATTGCCGGTCAAAGCGGTTCAGTCCGCCCCCCCAGGTGCCTACCCACAAGTTGTCTTTTGAATCTAGAAAAACGCGGTAAGTGTTGTTAGAGCTTAATGAACCGGGCTGGCCTTTCAGCATCTGGTAATGCTTAAACCCATGGCCCTGCAGATCTAATTGAAAAAGCCCCTGGCCCCAGGTACCCAACCATAAACAATGGTGCAGCCGGTCCGTTACAATAGACGTAACATTTGTGCCCGGCACACCAAAATCAAAGCTGGAATCATTAACCAACTGCTGGTTTAAATGTCTTAGCCCGCTGCTGGTTGCCAGCCAGTAACCGGTTGCACCATCCGGCTGTATATCAAAGGTTTTCCAGGTGCTGTTCACAATGCTGAACTGGCCCGTTCTTTTATCAAGAAATTGAAAACCTTTCCAGGTGCCTAAAAATAATTTTTCACTGTCGGTATCCAGAATAGACAATATATAATCTGCATTGAAGCCGGCAACATGCCGGGTATTGATATAATTTCGGATTTTACCGGTTTCCAGATCATATTCACTGAGTCCGCCTGATTTGGTACCAATCCAGATATTATTTCTTTTGCCGTTGCACAGCACTTCAACCGATTGACTGAGCAGGTTATTGCCCATTTCAAAATCAGCTTTGAGCAATTTCATTTCATACCCGTCGAACCGCTGCAGCCCTCCCCTGGTGCCAAACCAAATAAACCCATTTTTATCCTGGATGATGGAGGTAACCTCATTGTTCACCAATTCATCTGCTATACTTATGAAAGAATTGGCCTGTTGCACCTGGCCGTGGGCGGCAAAGGAGGGCAGCAGCAATAGCAGCAGAAAATATTTTTTTACATTGAGATACAATGCAGGTTCAGATTAACTTATTAAATGCGTTTTACAATTTATATCAATTTTGAATTCACCGTTCATAATTTTTTTTGATGGGGTTACAGGTTACAACAGCCGGATGACAATGATAAAAATGATTATCAGCAATATATAAATCAGGATGAGCTTAAGGCTTAACCGCTGCGATTTTTTCTCAGGATTTTCCTGACGCTGGTGCATATACCTGTTCTGTTTCATTAATATGCTTTTTTATGGTCGTTTTAGTAAACGAAACTTCTCCAATTCTGCTATGTTGCGCACACGAACAGGACGGTTATTCATTAAATCATCATGAATCATCAGTGTAATGGTGTCCCATACCGCGCCCTCCGTCCAGGCAGGTTTCATTTTATCTGCTTCCCAGGCCAGCAGCTTTTGTTTTAGTGCCGAATAAACTGCCGGCCGGCGTTTTTGCAGATCGTTCATTTCACCGGGATCATTATCAAGATTGTACAGGCGGTCACCGGCGCCGGCAACCCGTATCAACTTGTATTGCTGAAACCTAACCGCGGCGGCATCACCCTTACGCCAGAAGATCTGCTGGTGCGGATTACCCTTACCGGCCTTTAGTAAAAATGGAAGAAGACTCACGCCATCCGGCGTATACTTTGGTTTGTTTTTTACACCTGCCGCTTCCAGTGCAGTTGGAAGAATATCTAATGAAGAGGTAATACCATGAAACTGCCGGTTGCCAGAAATTTGCCCCGGCCAGCTAACAAGAAAGGGTACCCGGTGACCGCCTTCGTATTTGTTTCCTTTAAAACCTTTCAGCGGAAAGTTGCTGGATTGATTATTGGCGGCACCGCCATTATCACTCAAAAAGAAAATAAGGGTATTCTCAAACAAACCCTTTTGTTTTAGGGCATTGATTATTTTACCCACTGCCCTGTCAAGCGCATACGTCATAGCAGCTAATTTCTGCCGCGGATGGTTTTCAAATTTTTCAAGATCCGCCCGGCTGGCTTCCAATGGCGAGTGAACCGCATTGGGAGCCCAGTACATAAAAAACGGTTGTCCGTTATTTCCGCGGATGTATTCAACAGCTTTATCGCCCAGCAGGTCAGTAAGATAACCATCAAATTTTATTTGCCGGTGGCCATCCAGCAGGGCGGTTGCTGCACCCACGAGATCGTCTTTACCTGGTTGATAAAAGTAGCTGCGGCTTCCGCTCAAAAAGCCAAAAAAATATTGAAAGCCTTTTTGCTGCGGCTGCTGTCCGGGCTGAAACCCAAGATGCCATTTACCAAAAGCCGCGGTTGCATAACCCTGTTGCAGCAACAATTGGGGCAATACAGGCTGGGCTGTATCCATGCCTGTGTAACCTTCGCCTTCGTTACATTCATACCCAAAACGCTGCTGGTACCTGCCGGTTAATAAACCTGCCCTGGACGGGCTGCATACTGATGCGGTAACATGAGCATCTGTAAACTTTACTGAATGAGCTGCCAGTGAATCTATGTTGGGTGTTTGTAAATCTTTAGACCCCATAAAACCAAAGTCTGCATAGCCTGCATCATCAACCAATATAATAATGATGTTTGGTTTGGTTGCAGCAATTGTTTGGTAAACCCTGGTCTTAACCAGGCTAAAGGCGCAAAAAAACAATGCCAGTAGAAAACCAACCGCATACATCATAATTTTTCTGTTCATGCCCCTGCGTGTTGAATTGTATTTAGTTTTTCTCTGGCAATTCAATGGCACCCAGATCAGGCTTGCCGGTAATTGGATTGCCCAAAATATCATGTGCTGCTTTTAAACCCAGCCTGAGACCAATGCGGTCGTTTGGGACAGGCACAATATCTATACCCCTGTTGCGTACTAACTTATTATTTTGTGGAGCATAATCGGTTAACGCTAACCCACCTTTGTTGCTGAAACCGGGGTCACCAATTATTGGCGCAGCATCCTGCAACGGAAAATCAGTTGGCCAGTTGTCGGAACGTAAAAACAAATTGTTTTTAAAAACCAGCGCCGGCATGCCTGATGCATCGGGCTCCGTTTTTTTCTGATCTCCTGCAACTGTTTTTGCGGCACCTTCAAAGTAAAAGATATTATTGGCAATGAGAACCCCGGCAGCGCTGTTGCTCACTGCTATTTTAGGAGTAATGTTGTCTGCTACATAGATGCTGTTATTATAGAAATAGCTATTGTACGGACCGGCGCTTTTTTTATCATTGCCCTGGTAACCGCTGAGCCAGAATATTTTTCCTTCCTGAAAAGCACCATTGACTCCTTTAACACGATACCCATCGTTGATACTTACATTATAGCGGTATGCGCAGTTATAATTATTACCTAAAATTTCACAAAAGCCACCCGCATTATTTGCGCTCAGGTTATATTGTACCACCACATCACTGCAATTGTAATCAATATGAACGCCAGCAGAGTCGCCGGGGCCATTGGCGTTTTCAAACCGGTTGTATTCAATCAGGATGTTGTTGCAAGACCAGGTCCACAAACCACTGCCCCTGCCCCAGTTGCGGGTATCGGCAATTGAACCGGAATGATTGATCTTATTATGATGAATATGTCCATTCTTTACACCGGAAAATTGCATACCGGGCCCACCGGTTTCATAAACTTTGCAGCCGGCAACTTCTACCTGTTCAATTCCATTGGTGGTGGCGGTCATCTTTAAACCGGTATGGCACACGTTGAATATCTCCGAATTCAAAATACTGATACCTGTTAATTTTCCGGCCTTTGTGTTATTGATAACCCGGATTCCCCAACCGTAACTCTGTGTACCATTGGCAGATTTTATTTCTGCAGGCGAACGGGTGAAACCCGGCGCATGATAATACACATCGTGTACCACTGTATTGGCTATTTGAATGCTTTCAAATGCTTCATCTTTTGTTATCTCTACCAGGATGCCGCAACGCATTTCTGCTTTTGCTGCCAAACCGCTGCCCGAAGGCGGTGTTGCAGCTGTAATTTCAATATCACCGAATTTAATGAACGAACCATTCCGGATGAGAACAGCGTTCAGTTCTTTGCCTGCATCCAGCACAGGACGCGCCTTATTACCATTGTATTGATATGCCCCAATGACCACGGGCCGGTACAAAATACCTTTTGCGCCAATAACAGAAAGCATACCGGAAAATTTTTGGCCGGTAGCCAACAGTACAGAATCACCGGCCTGTAATTGAATACCTGAGAGGGGTGAAACCGATTTCCAGGCATCAGCAGGCGTTGTGCCCCTGTTGTCATCACTTCCGGTAGCACTGTTTACATAATACGTTGCTGCCTGTAAAGAAAAATTCAGACTTATAAAGAGTAGCCCGAAATAGATTTTTTTGATTAGCATTTGATTGATTTTTTTGGCAGGGAACAGAGTGATGCCTTCAGTGTATGCCCTCATATCCGTTTATCATTGGCATACTCCCGGATAATGCCTTCTTTCTTATACAGTGCTGCTCTTTGGCCGGCAATGCTTCATTTGAAAGATGCATGCAATAAACAGCCGGTAATAATATTAAAATTAGTGCAGGTGATACGTTGGGCCAGCAACTCACGGTTCAATAAAGGGGTATAATTGGGTCAGGAATGCTTCAAAAGAAAATTGTTACGCAATGAAGATCATCTTCAACCACACAAAACCAAATTTTGGCATTTCGGCAGGATGGTTTTTAGCAGTTCTTCAAATCATCATGATTTAAGGCAGTAAAAGGATACAAAAATTGTTCGCCGGCATGCTTATGGCTGATAATAGAATTTATTGATAACCTTTGTGAGAAAAATATCTCCGGTTTTTGGGTGATTATTCGGACTTTTCAGACACTAATTAAAAAAGGTATTTGTATGACCCAACAATATGACGACCCTATCATTGAGCTGTACAGGGAAAGTTTTCCTGATTTTGCGCGGATGGTCCGGCGCATGGGTGGAAGCCTGGAAGAGGCAAAAGACAGCTTTCATGATGCATTGGTGATTTACCTGGAAAAACGGAAAGCCGGAAAGCTGCAGCTTTATTCCTCGCCACGCGCCTACCTGCTGGGCACAGCAAAAATTTGCTGGCTGCATACGCGAAAGAAAGGGACAATGCTATCACTGCCCGAAGGGTTAGACGTGGCAACGGTTGAAGATCCGGACATAGAAGAAAGAGAAAAAATATTGCTGCATTCTCTTCAAAACAGCGGGAAGAAATGCCTGGAGCTTTTAAAGGCTTTTTATTACGACCATTGCACGATGGATACCATTGCAACCCGTTTCGGGTTTAAGGGAAGAAGATCAGCAACGGTACAGAAATATAAATGCCTTGAGAGAGTGAGGGATGAAATAAAAAAAACAGAAATCTATGCGCAGTGAACTGAATGAAGTTGCCCGGATTGATCAATACCTTTTTGGTGAGTTGAGTGAAGAAGAAGCAAATTGCTTTGAAGCACAGCGGTTGGTGAATGATGAACTGGCCGACAAAGTGGCGGCACAGCGCCTGGCTCACCGGTTGATTCAACTGTATAGCCGGAAAAAAGAGCGTGATAGCATAGAGGCAATTTACCAGCAACTGGTGGAGGAGCCGTCATTTGCCCGTCAATTAAAAACTATATTCATCTGACATGATCATTCCAACTGTTATTGACAGCTCTACCAGGGGGGCCTACGATATCTATAGCCTGCTGCTGAAAGAGCGGATTGTGTACCTGGGAACTGCCATAGACGAGAACGTAGCCAATCTTATAGTGGCTCAGCTGCTTTACCTGGACAGTGAAAATCACAACCCCATCATGCTTTACCTCAACAGCCCGGGCGGCATTGTGTATGGAGGCTTTGCCATCTATGATACCATGCGGAAATTAAAATCACCGGTGGTAACGGTAGCAATGGGTTTTTGCGGCAGTATGAGCACCGTTCTGCTAACGGCAGGGCAAAAAGGACAGCGTTATGCCCTGCCGCATGCTACCATTCACATGCATCCTACCGGTGGAGGCGCTAATGGCTATACGGAAGATGTACGTATTGCCTATAAAGAACAGGAACGACTGCAAAATCAGATCTTTTACCTGATTGGCAAATTTTCTGGCCATACCCGTGAAGAAATAGAAGACATGTTCCGCCGCGATCGTTTCATGAACAGCGTTGAAGCCCTGCAGTACGGCCTCATTGATGAAGTGTTAGGCGATACTGAAGATCTTATTGCTATGGATGATGCGCAGGGTAAAATACATTTCCAGGTTTCGGATAAAAACCGGGAGCGTATTGGGTTTAAACAGCATATTACACCATAAGGGCATCATTGACACAGCGAGTACTGAAAGATGGTCTTCTATCATGCACAATTGCAAATATCATGCACAATTGCAAAACAGATTGTATTGTTTTAACTCATCGCACAAAAACAATTTTTGACTATTAATGAAATTGTTTGAAGCCTATCCTTCATTTTCAACATCCGCCCCTGCTGGATATGGCATAGATGACGTTGCCTGAAACAGATAAATTAAACACTTTACTTTTTACAGAAGGAAGCAAGAGTTTCCAGGTTTTTCCATTATCTGTTGATTTGAAAACGCCATCACGATGACTGCAAAATAAGTTTTCACCCACCCGGATGATTGATGTCATAAAAGTTTGCAAACGTGGGCGCTCATTCCAGGTGCGCGCAATTGAATCAGTCTTGTTTTGGAGGCCGGCCGGAATGGGCTGCCAGGTTTTACCGGAGTCCGCGGATGTTTTTAAACTCCTCTTACCCATCTCTGCACTGGCAGTGATAGCAGCGAACCCGCCTTTGATCGGTTTTACATCAAACGCCACACTGTTATCACTGTTCACTACCGCCCAGGTTTCGCCATTGTCAATGGATCTGATTATCCTTTTCATACCCGTGGACAGCAATATGCCATCGGCCTCCGCCAAATTTCCTGCAAAGCCTCCGGCATACACAAGTTTCCAGTTTTTTCCGTTGTTGGCAGTTTTAAAAAGCCCTTCGTTGGTACCGATAAAAATTGCACCATTGGCAGTTTCAAAAACGCTGCGTATTCTGGGCTCCTGAGAAATATCGAATAATGGTGACCATACACTGGTTCCATCTCTTTTTTTCAGGTTAACACCCCAGTAACTGTTGGCAATTATACCGGGGGGAATGCTGCTGTGTCCGGCAGGCAACACTTCTTTGGTCCAAAATGGAGCCGTGGCATCTGGTGTACTGTGATAGAGTCCGTTTTCAAACTTTAAAAACAGCCCTTTATCATTTGTAAAAAAGCTGTTTCCGCGAATGCTATCTCCCTGCAAATTTTCTGGCAGCCCTTTGCTGATGTCCTGCCAGGTTTGCCCGCCATCTGCAGATTTAAAAACGATGGCCTTTTTCTCACCCGCATCCTTGTCTTTTAATACAAAAGAATTTATCAGAAATAACATTAGGAGGATGGCCGGAACAAACACAAATAATTTTTTCATTTTTTTTGGTTTAATTAGACAATCAGTTAAAACATGTTGAAACAGTAAAAAAGAGCGGGGAGAAAACTGTTATAAAATTTATTCGGCTAAAAATTGATTCAGCAAAATTACCTGCTAGTTTCCTGCGCAGGTGGTTTGAATTGTAAATAAAAGTGTAGTTTTTGTAAATAGATCGTAAATAGTGTGTTTGATAAAAGGGTTTTAGCAGCAATATTTACAAAGGTTTGATTTTGTTAACTTTGCCAGATGGAAACAGGGATTCCGGGCCTGAGTTGGGATAAATCTAAACTGGAAGGCTTTAAGGTGCATGCGCTCTCGCCATCGCTGGATGTTCCGGCCAGAACCGGCCGCCGGGATTTTTATAAGATGGGCCTGGTAAACGGTGATATGACAATTGACT
>JADMIO010634515.1_pt1 | contig 26577 bp, 26 predicted proteins | sample 8958161 | NCBI WGS metagenome assembly JADMIO01 (sample SAMN16585339, study PRJNA669376) | soil metagenome | isolation source: Crop rotation soil | place: USA: Cullars Rotation, Alabama | collected 2011 | reverse complement strand
GCCGCGACTTCAAGTCACGTGAATTCCAAGCTTCGGATCCCACTGTGCTGGAAAGACGTTCCGTTGACAACAGTGCAGGCCAGCACCCATCCGGCGATAGAGCTTGGCGCAGTGGTTGCATACAGCCGCCGTGATTCGAGGCTCTCAAAGTTGATGCTCATATGTTCCCCATTGCCGTGCGGTGTCCGTCGCTTAGAAATGAAGGGCTATATTCTCATCGAATCGGTTCCGATTGGCTAGCGAATTCCAATCGGATACGACAGCGCGCTGGGTACTAGGTCAGCAGGCATTTTTGCCAGGGGACCACCTACGTTATTTCTGCACTTTCGTCACGCTCGAACCGTGGATAATCCTGGCGTAGCACTATGGTCGTTGCGACCCAGATTTGACGCGTACCGACCGGAACATCCCGCCATGCTCGGCGGCGATCTTTTTTAGATCCTTCTCGCCCCGCGCGAGTTCCTGCGAATCATCCGCGCTCTCGCGCGACGGGAGAAGCAGGATCGTGTTGAGCTTCGCCCGCTTGTCCTTGTTCAACTTCGCCAGACGGTCGAACACGGCCATGTTGTTGTCAAATTCGCCGTCAGTGAAGAGAAAGATCAGGTCAGGATGCTCTTTGAACGCCAACCCAAGCGCAGCGACGGGGTCGCTGCTTGGCCCGATGTACATCGTGCGAATGAACTCAAACGCCCGTCGCTTCGCGTCGCCGGTCGCTGGGATGAGACGGCCATCGGTAGACAGTGCTTTGAAGGAACCTTCTTTGAAAAAGATCACGTTGAAGGTGTCGACAGGCCTCAGTGCGTCGACCATTCCCCGCAGTTCTTGTTTTTGGGTTTCAATTTTGTCGATCATTGAGCCCGACGCGTCGCAAACATAAACGACCTTAGATGCGGCGATGGACACCGCCGCCGATGAACCGCCATTCGCGACAGGAGGCGTGAGCGCTGCAGCATCTGTCTGGGACCCACCTACAGCCGAAGGCCTATCGGAAACTGGCAAGCTCTCGTGCACCGGCGTCGCGGCGGACGCACCCGTGGCCACATTTCCTCCCGCAACATCAGGTCGAGCTGTTTCAGTATCGGCAAACCACTCTTGGCGCGGATTGGGCTGAGTTGCAGGAAGAGGTACCGCTGTCGAGGCTCCTCGTAAACGGGATTGAGGTACCTGCGCGACGGTCGGGTGGACCGCGGGCGACCGAGGATGTGGGACGTCGCGATCTGTAGCTCGCGCGATCGGCACACTTGGCTCAGAAGGCTGGCGCCTTTCGCGTTGTAGACGGATCAAAAGTGCGGCAAGGGCGACACATAAAAGACCTACGAACGCTACAAACAGAAGCGCCCAGAACCTTACCGTCGACTTGGCGATGACTCGGCAGCCACATCGGTGACAGAACTTTGCTCCGCGACGATGGTGAGCACGACAACGCTTGCAAGTGAAGTTCATAGCCCGCGGTCGGTGACGAGTTGAGCAAGTAAAGTACGATCGACTGACGATACTGTCCAGTTTTTCTTTGCGTGCATCCACATGACCACTACCGCGCGGTGAAATGGCTTCAAACTGATATTCCGCGAACGAACTTCGATCAAGACATCCTCAATTCTCTCGGTGCATTCACGACGATCTGCCGGATCAAGCGTAACGACGCCGAGGCGCGTGTTCGCTCGATGCAAAGTAATCACTGGAAGTCGGCCGGCATTAAGCCCCAGGCAATCTCAGATGACGATGACGACGACGAGGTTCCCGCTGGACAGTCGGCGAAGCTCGACCTGGCGCAGATCGCGCGCGACCAGATCGCGCGGCTGATCGACAGCAAGTACGCCAGTCATGGAATGGAGGACCTCGTCGAGGCGATCCTGCGCGCGCAGGGCTTTACGACGCACCACAGCGAGAAGGGGAGTGATGGGGGAATCGATATCCTCGCGGCCCCCGGCACGTTGGGATTCGGCGAGCCGCGGATCTGTGTCCAGGTGAACAGCCAAGATTCACCTTCGGAGCGACCGGTACTGGATCAACTCGTCGGGACCATGCAGCACGTCGGCGCGGACCAGGGCCTATTGGTTTGCTGGGGCGGGTTCAAGCCGACGGTCAAACGTGAATTGCCACGCCTGTGTTCGTCTCGGGGACCAGAACGATCTGATCGACGAGTTCCTCAGCAACTACGACAAGCTCGACGAAGACCTCGGCGCTGACATCCCGCTGAAACGCATTTGGTCCGTGGCGTCCGCCGATGACGATGACGAAGCAAGCGATGGGTAGGAATCTGCCAATCCGCACAGCACGGCAGACAACGAGCCTTGTCGCCAACTCCGAACCAGCACCGTTCTGGCGCGCACTCCGCTACCTTGGCGCCTCGACGGGTGGCCAAATCGTGCGCCCGTATAAGCGCCCAAAATGCGCCTGGGCGATGGCGCCGAAACGCGCGCGTCAAATTGCGCCTATTCCTCGCGCCTGGCCGGCGCGCCCAATTCCGCCTGGACAATATTTTGATAAAATTTTTACTCATAAATGCTTGAGAAAAAAAGACTTGCATTTATATCCTAGTGCTGTAATATCCCTTGCGTCGCTGCGACAACTGTGCCCCGGGAGCCGGGCTGCTCAGGCCTCAAAATACGACGGCGAACTCGAGCAAGCCGTCGTCATTGCGAGATTTTGCGTGCCATTCCGGTGAGCCGTTGGAGCCGGTCAAGTGATTCGGCGGCGGGGATCTCGCCGCGCAACTCCACAGCGGCCGCGCAATCGACGGCGAGCGCACCGCTATTAGTGGTTCGGCGGTAGCTCGGCCTCGAGTGACCGCCGTATCGGATACGACCAGCATTTCGTTAGACCTCGAGCAGGAAAGGAGCATGTCATGAACAGTATCAGCGGGCTTGTTATCAAAGAACCGTGGATCGATCTCATCCTCTCCGGGAAGAAGACCTGGGAGATCCGCGGCACGCGCACCAAGACGAAGACCAATGTCGCCCTGATCAAGAGCGGGTCGGGTCGAATCATCGGGACCTGCGACATCGTCGGGTGCCTGGGGCCATTCTTACTTGATGATCTTAAGGCTTCTAAACAGCTGCATTGCGTTCCGGACGACCAGTTGCAGATTGTGAACTACCGGAAGATCTACGCGTGGGTGATCTCGAATGCACGCGGGCTTGAAGATCCGATCGAGTATCAGCATCCGTCCGGCGCTGTGATCTGGGTCGACTTGAATGAAACAAACGTGCCGCAGTTCAGAAGGCTGGAGGATGCGATTAGCGGCCGAGCCGCTGGCGCCGCCGGCCAGAAATCGCGCGCCGAAGTCATACGAGCCTGCCCACTGCCTCGTATTCCAACTGTTCCGGCGAGACGCGCTGTTCGCGCGCGAAGGAGTCGACGACCTCGCAGGGGCATTCCAAGTAGTCGGCGCGATGCCCTCTGCAAGAGTTTTTGCATCATCCACGAGGACGGCACCGAACTCTTCCCATCGCGGATGCGCAACCGAGCAACAGGGGCGTTCATGTTTCGGGTCTCCAACGCCGGCAATACCTTGCTTGACGCGATCCAAGTCGACGACGAGGAAGAGTTGTACAACTACGCTCGCGCAGGCTATCGAGTGCGATGCACGAGGCGAGATGGCACACGGCCTGGCCTGTTCAGCGGACGCTCACCCAATCGGATCAAGAAGCTTTGAGCGTCGCGCACGAGGCCGCGCATCGAACGGCGGTGCGCGCCTCTTTCTCTTCGACGGATGGACTCCGGAAGCTCAGCGCATTGCGGACCAGTCGTTGTCGGAGTATCGCCAGCTCTGAATGGTGTTCGCGTCCGCGTCTGCTTCTGCGGACCATCGCGCCGGCTCGGGCACTGCTGCGAGATAGACCTCGCGCGCATGCAGTTTGGCAGCATGGGCAGCCGGACGCAGCACTTCGAGGAATGAGGGCAGATCGTTCACACAGGGGCAGATGAAAAGCTTGTTGTCGGCGGCGCCGATGACCAGCTTATTGAAATCCGCAAGCGCGGCGCGACAGTCGTGTGCAAACTCGGACTCAATTTGCCAGATTGCTCGTTGGATGTACGGAAGGGTGATGTTCCGCAACGATGAGGTTACGGAGCCCACGCGGCAGACGAGCACGTCGAACAATAGCTCATTGAGGCCAAAATCCTGGCGGTTCTTGTCAAACCCTTTGGAAAAGACACGTATCGAATTGTCCGACTCGTAGGCCGCGCGAAACTCTGTCGCCAGAGCTTCGACCCAGACCTGCGATTGCTCCCGATGAGTGGATCCAGGCGTTGCGCCGACAACGGAAGTTTCACGCGCTTTGTTGTACGCGCGCTGAAGCAAATCGCAGATGTCGATCATCAGTGAATCCTCCGGTGGTGCTGGAAACTCGGCGTTACTCATTCAGCATTACCGAGAACTGAGAGTTATGATGTCGGCCGTTGGACAATTCCCGAGGTTCGACGAAATGAGACGAGGTCACATTCACAACATTCGCGAGCTGCGCCCATGCTAGAACTGCCAACAAAGACAGGGCGATCGAAATTCCGCTACGAGCGCGACAGCGATGGCACGATCTGCATTCAGTACGGCGCGAACAAGTCCGTCGCAAGAATCAGCGCGATGCAATTTGACAAGCTCCTTGCGGAGTTCCGAGGTCGTTGCGTCCCGCTTGGTTCGTCAAGGGACATGGCCCGGCCCGAGAGTCTCGGCGCGTGGCTAAAAGCTAACATCACGCCGACGGCGATCGCGTCATACGTCGGCCCGATCCTCGTTTATGAAGGGCTGGTGGCATGGGGCGAGGGCGATGAGATCTGCATCAAAGGATGATGGGATGAGTAGCGGCGTATAAGGTCATTGGTGTGCGCCAATTTGAGATGAGTTGAGAGCGCGCGCATTGCTCCGCAGAATTCTACCCAAGCCGTCTGCCAGTTGGTCAGCGCAAGGGATGTAGGTGCCTTAGCCAGCGGAATTACCATTGCCGAATGGAAGTAGGTCGCGCGGCCGTATGCGGCCGTATTTGGCCCATCGTGGGCCCTGCGTCGAAAGTTTTGCTGTCTGCGGGGGAAAGGGAACGAATCCTCGACAGGCATCGTTTGCGGAGGACCAGATCGAGTCGGCACCTGTCCTTACTGCATCTTGATCATCGAATTCCATCTCGACTGCCAGTCTGTCAGAGCAAGTGGCATGTTGATGCCATTGTGATCGGCTGCGCATCCGGCAAGGAATTCAGCTCTTCGGCGGCTGCGCTCAACCGATTCGCCTGCCGAGGGGATCTCCAGGATGCCGATCCTGCTTGTGCCCGTCAGCACAACGGTGTGAGCGTCAAGGAACAGAAGGGACCGATGTGGCAATGCGGCAACCGCCGGATAGAAAGCGACGAGCTGTCCCGTCCACGCGTCCCAAAGATATGCACCTTGGGAAGTGCTGCTCAACACTAACTTGCCGTCTGGGCTGAAGATCGCAACACTTGACCGATCCGGCTGCGTAATTGAGGGGACCAGCGGCCGTCCAGTCAGAGCATCCCAGATTTGTATGCGACCTTCTTCGCTCGTGGTGACGACACGATTTCCGTCGGGATCCCATAATGCCTCGTAAACCGGACTAGTCTCGTGCAGTCTCAGTGCTGGTTGCTTTGCGCCGACGGTGAAGATCGCCGCAGACTTATCATAACCGTGGGTAACCACGCGATCAGTGGGCACGTGAAAGTCCGCTGAGACGATCCGTTGATCGTGCGGACGACAGTCGGCGAGCTTGCTGCCACTGTGTGCGTCATACCAAGTCGCGGTGCCATCCATTCCTAAGAAGAGCACGCGACCTTGCGGGTCGAAGCTGCATCTGCTCGCTAGTCCGGTTTGCACGCGATAGCGTTCTGATTTGCGCGCAATATCCCATACGGCGAAGCCGGAGGTGAACGACACGCACGCAAGCGATTCATCAGCGTTTAGCGCCACGCTTGTTTCGTCAGGATAGGGAAACTCAGATTCCGTGACGTTTCCGTCGTTAAAATGTAGGCAGTGTATCGACCCGTTTACGTCACGCATGATGAGCGTGTGCTCGCCTAAGGTGGCCAACCATTTCTTTTCTGCGAATCGATAGGGCAACTGAACTGGCGGTTCCCGATCCTCAAGTGAAGGTAGTGCCATATGTCGCAGCATGCCGGTGTCCTCCACCACGATCATGGTGGGTGTTTCACGGCTTAGCTGCAGAGTCTTGATATGCCGGCCGGATGGCGAGTCGAGATCCTGTGTTGCGTTTGGTGGCAACCGCCATTGAATGATGGTCCTCGGTTGCTCAGGCACGACGAGCTGACCCTCCACGATGGCTTCCTTCTCGAACCACGCACCATGAATCCCGTAGTCCGCCATCACTGCCGTAATCGAATCGCTATTTTGCGCGTAGCTCGCACTGATAACGGGCCTTGGATGTCGAATGATTGGTGAGATCAAGGTCCAGTCGCTCGTTTTCCAACGGCGCACGGTACCGTCGTCGCAGCAGCTCAACAGCTCTGTTCCGTCGGAGCGGAACTCAACATGGCTCACAGGGAGTTTTTGCCCTGGAAGTTCCGCGACCCGTTTGCCCGTCAAAACGTCGAAAACTTTCACTCCGCCTTGATAGCACCCTGCTGCAAGAGTCTTCCCATCGGGGCTGAACGCGACGTCCAAAACAAACTGATCGCAGTCCACGCTCCACAGATTCCGACCCGACGGAAGCTGCCAGAGTCTGAGGTTTCCATCCCAGCCGCCGGTCGCGACATAGTCGCTATCGGGGCTGAAACGCGCGATTTGAACTTCCTTATCATGCTGCAGCGGCGAACACACTGGCTCGCAGGTCTGAAGATCGTAGACATGCGCACTGTAGTCCTTGCTCGCGACTACGAGCAAGCGGTCCTGGCGATCTGTCTCCGCCCAATTCACGACGCATCCTCGTTCAGTTGACTGATGTTCGATGACTGCCGGCGAGGCAAAAGATGGGCGGACGATCTTGATTTGGTAATGAAAGCGATCGGGATCGTTCAGGATTTCGATGCGCGATGTGGCAGCTGCGACTTCCGAGTCAGCCTGATCATGGACCGCAACTGAAATGGGCTGTGCAGCTTGTCGTAAAGCCATTTCAAAGCGTATTCGATCAGCGTCTGTGGAGACCGAGCTTGGGGGCCGCAACTCCATCACCCGAACGAACGACAGGAGTCCGATCGTCGGATCGTTTTCTGTGATCGCTTGGAAGCCGGTTTTCAGCGATAGATCTACGAGTTGCTTTGCGAGTTGGCCTGCATTTCCGTCAGCCCGTCGGCGCTCGCTTTCACTGCGGATGTAGAAAATCGTTGAGATGATGCTCGCACAAAGAAGTATCGCCATGACGACGACGGCCGGATTGTTGCGTGCCGCCCATCGGGACAGACTGTACACGACGCCGTCGGCGTGCGCGTGTACCGGCTTGCGCGCAATGAACCGCTCGATGTCTTGGGCCAGCTCCTCGGCCGTTGTGTAACGGCGTTTGACGTCCTTTGACATCGCTTTATGGACGATTAGCTCGACGTCTCGCGGTACGCGCGGCTGAACCGATCGCAGCCTCGGCGGCTCGACGCCGCAGATCCGCCGTGATGCCTCGGCAGGAGAACAGGACGTGGGAACTTCAACTGGTACCCTTCCTGACAACAGCTCATACAAGATCACGCCCAGCTGATACACATCCGTCTGAGGTCCCACGGACTCGCCGCCGCCGGTGAACTGCTCGGGACTCATATAACGAAACGTGCCGAAAACATGGCCCGTGAGCGTTCTGGCTTGGTCGTCAGGGTCCAGCTCCATCAGTTTCGCGATTCCGAAGTCCAGCACTTTTGGAACGGCGTCAGTCTCGTTTGGCCCTTGCTGACTGACGAGGATATTGGCGGGCTTCAAATCGCGGTGGATGACCGCTTGCTCGTGCATGAAGTGCACCGCGCGGATGACTTGGATCATCAGGCCGAGGACTTGGCCAAGGCTCAGATTATGCTCGTGAACATGTTGGTCGAGCGGCAGACCTTGGACGTACTCCATCGAGAACCAGGGCACGATCCCAGCGGGGGACTCAATGAACCCTGAGCCATAGACCTGTGCGATAGTGGAATGCGTGAACCTGGACAACAACTTGATCTCGCGCTTGAACCGATGCAGCCGTTGGCCGCCGCCACTGCTTGCTTGCGGGGCGAGAAGTTTGATCGCGACGGGGCGGTTAAATTCGATTTGAATTGCCCGGTAGACACGTCCGTTCTCACTTTCATCGAGCAGCTGGAAGTCGCAGAACCCTTCGATTTGTGGTGTGCCTGATGCCGCTGGTGAATTGTCCGCGCGCTGAGAAGCAGCCGAGAGATCGGCCGTGATGGGAAACACCTCTTCCGCAAGATACAGATCGATCTCGCGCTCGAGCCGCTGTTTCATCGCGGGGTCGTTGGCGCACAGCTCCTGTGGCGTCTGGCAACGTCCGGACGCGAGCCACTTCTGAAGAAGTGTCACGACGACTGGGTCGTCGACGTCTCTCATAGAGGCTTGTTGACAGGTTTCCCAGTTCTTCGGTAGCGACCAATCAACTCTTGCGCCATTCTCAGTCGCCGTTGGACTTGGTCTTCTGACAAGTTCAACATGACTGAGAGCTGAGGTCCCTTAAGACCGTTATAAACTCGGTGGCGCATCACTTCGCCGATCTCGCTCGGCAAAAGTGCCAATTGTTCGTGCAGCTCGGCCATGTCAACGCCGGCATCTGGTGTACTCCCCAATGGAGCCTTCGCTCCAGCGATGGCGGGGTGGAGCTGTACATCGGCGTCCCGCGACCAAGTCTCATTCTTACGGCGCAGGCCATGCTGACCATTGATCGCACGGTGCTCATCGATGAGCAGGTGTCGTAGGACCGTTGCCGCCAGGCTGTACCATTCGACTGAACTTTCCGGAAGGGTCTGTGGCTTCAGCTTCTCCAGCATGCGAACCACCAGCTCACTGACGAAGTCGTCGCCGGTGTGAAACCGGCGCACCGATCGGAAATCTCGAATCTCGCGCTCTGCCAGCTCCACAAAGCGGTTTGTGCAATGTTCGATCAGCGAATTGAAGCAACCGGGGTCACCGCCGCGCGCGCCCGCCAACAGTCCCGCAGTGTTTCCGCCCTTATGTGACATGCCCATGCCCCTTCGCCCGAATTCACGAAGCGTACCCGCCCACGAATGGATACGCAAAAATTTCTGTCGCGGATCTGAGGGCTGGCTCTCGTTATGTCGTCCATGGCGACTCGCGCAATCGAAAACATGAGGGTCCAACGCCACCCTGCAGTGGAGGCAACATGAGATTCAGTCGCTACCTGCTGGCGCTGTTTGTTCCGCCCCTGTACCTGTACACGCGCGGCCGGTCGGTTGCGGGGACTGTGAATCTGTTTGTGTTCGGCCTTGCATGGCTCTTGCTCGTGACGGTCGTTCTGGCAGCGGTCTCGCCGATTCCGTGGCTGATCTGTGCGCTGCACGCGGTGTGGGACGTTCGGCGTGGTCTGGTTGAGGAACACTCCGTCCTGCTTTCACAAAAGTGGTTTCTAAGAGGATCGAATCGTGGATTGCCAAAGGCGTCCTACTGAGCGTTCGGTCGTCCGTTGCAGATGAAATCAAAAGATAAAAACGTCTGACTTATCTTGCAATGAATCCTCAACCCGCATACTCGTGGCATCACACTCGGCCGCGACGTCATGGGCCAGCGAGTGCGGGCAATTCGGCGCAATTCGGCTTAGGGCTATGGGAGGTCCATCATGATCTGGGGACGAGAATCGGCGTACGTAATTGAATGGCTCGAACCTCGTCACCTACTTTCCGGGCCTTTCGCGATTGGCGATCACGTCATTATGCGCGAAAGCGGCGTAAATGTTCGACAAACTCCGAATGGCATACTTGCTGGAACCCAGACGATTAATCAGCTGGGGTCTGTCACAAATGGGCCGAGCACTGCCGGGGGCTTCACTTGGTACCAGGTCAACTGGGACGCGGGCGTTGATGGCTGGTCTGCAGACAACTATATCGAAATAGCTCCGCCAACAATCAATAATCCGGGAGACGTCACATCACCCGGACCTTGGCTGTCGACGCTGACCCCACGGTTCACTTGGAATTCGGTAAGCGGAGCGGAGGGCTACGGGCTGTACATACGCAATTGGACGACCAACACATTAGTGTTCAACAATAACGGAGGCAGAAAAACCGGCACCTCATACGACCTGCCCGCAGGTAGCTTGGCGTCCGGGAATATCTACCGTTGGGCGATGACAAGCTTCAACGGGACTGTTGAAGGGATCATTCAGAGCAGCTATCGCTATTTTCAGGTCGATTCCGTCATTCCGAGGGTCACGGCATTTTCGGTGACCCCTTCACTGCAAACAGCCGGTTCTGCTTTCACAATCTCGTACACCGTCACCGATAGTGGAGGTTCCGGTCTGAACCGGGTGGAGCTGTGGCGGGCCACTGATAACGGCGGCTCCCCGGTCTGGCCCAATACGCCGGTGCAACAGCAAGTAGTGTCAGGTAGTAGCTCGTCGGGATCGTTTGCTGACATTCCGTCATCGCCAGGAACATATTGGTACGGCTTGCATGCGGTCGACGGGGCTGGGAATTGGAACGACGAGCGAAACTCATCCAGTGGAGGATCGCCTGGTGTTTTTGGACCAATCAAGGTAACAGTCACGACGGGGCCAATCGAGTCGGGCGAAATTATCTCAGTCTCGTCGCCCACGTTTGTCGGGGGCCAAGCCTCCACCGTTACGGTGCGCGTGCACAACTCGGGCGAAGGTGACGACATGATCATCGAGTATGGCTCGAAGCCTTCAGGGTGGACGATCAGCCCGACCTATCTCAATCCATTCATGTCCTCCGGCAGCGATTATAATGCGTCATTCAGCGTCACTCCGCCTCCTGCAGGCGGAGGCGGAAGTATCATCTGGAACTTCCTGGATGATGACATTCTATCCAACGACCTACTTGATTCTTGGAGCCAACCAGTCTCGGCGACGCCCGCGTTTGCACCGGCCTTTTATGATGCGCGTATCACGAACAAAGTCGATCTGGATGGAGACAGTTACGTCCGTAGCTTCGACCTTGAGTTTGACGTAGATTCGAACGTCGCCGGCAGCTACTACGTGAAAGCCTACGAGTACGACGTACTGCTGGGCGGCGACCTGCTGACTCCGATTAGCAGCACCTTTAGCGTGAACGGTAGCGCCACCGATTGGCGTACCCTGCACATCAACTGCGACGACAACCCGGGCTTTGACAAGCTCTCCCACGGCACGGCCGAGTTCAAACTAGAGCTGTACGACGCGACCACCGACACGCTCAAGCAAACTTGGTACCCTAGCGACCCGATCGGCCCCGACCTTGTACAGAACGTAGAGCTGAGTAGCGAGGACGGAAGGGTTACCAAGCTGAGTTGGAGTAACGGTACGTCGGCTAACTCGCCGGAAATCCAAAGCATTAAGGCGGGGCAAGCAGCTTACGTACGCGTGGATGCCCCGGGCATGAACGGACAATCCGTAGACGTATCGATTTGGGAAGACGACGGAGTTGATCTCGGCAATCTTGGCGACGACGGCATCGGAACTGTGTCGGTTGTGATCAACGCGCAAGGATTCGGTACTGCGGCTTGGACATCCTTGTACGATAGCCAGGACGCCGACACCCCGTGGAGTAACTATTATCTCTATTACGACGTGCCCGGTACTCTGAACAATTTGTATTCTGGCCCTGATGGTGTGGGGGATTTGATTGTAACCCCTCCCAATCGTGACAGTATTGCCGGATTCGCGACTCGTAGCGGCGAGGCCATCACACCAGTCACAATCACCCGTGTCGACTCCAGCAGTCAAATCAATCCACTTCTAGATACGTGGATTGTAACGCATGGGCGGCTCGATCACGCCCGGACTCCTGAAATCGTCGCGCTTGCGGACACAGTTGCGAGTCAAACTGGCTTTCAGGTGCTGACGCTTGACTGGAGCGCGGCTGCTGCTGGCACCTTCGGTATAGCGACTTCTTTTGGCGAAGGGTGGATCGAACCAGTTGGCTTGTGGGCCGCATCTGCATTGTCCGCCGCAGGCTTTGCCGGATCGAGATTGAATTTAATCGGTCACAGTTGGGGTAGCTACGTCTCGGACGAGCTGGCGGAGGCTATGGGCAGCGTCCATACGATTGTTGGTCTCGATCCGGCGGCGAATACCGTTGGCAGCGAGTACAACGTGAACGATCCAGGCGAGATTAACTTCGCCGCACATTCTGATCGCTCGTGGGCATTCCACAGTTCGTTTGACCTCGGGAACGAGGTCACGCCCACGACCGCTGATGAATCGTTTGTTGTTAATATTGGCTCAACTCCCTGGACCAATCATGGCAACGTACGCAACTTGTTCTCGTACATGCTGAGCCATCAATCTGGTGGCGTCAGTCGGAGCTTTTTGATTAGTCGCTTGATCAATGGGGGCCTAGGTCCGTGGAAGTTGAACCAGTACGGGTATTTCGGCGGCAGTGGCGGCGAATATGAGGCAGTCATTGATGCTGCGTCTGACCACGTTACACCGTACTCGGTGACATACGTGGACCGCACTACACAACAGATAAGAACGGTCTATGAAGTGGACGTCGCGCCCAACACGCCCACCAACACCTCGCCGGCCGACGGCGGGGCGAGCCAGTCGCTGACGCCCACGCTGATCGCCAGCGCCTTCAGTGACCCGAACCCCGGCGACACGCACGCCTCCAGCCAGTGGCTGGTGCATCGCAGCAGCGACGGCGCGTTGATCTACGACAGCGGCGAGACCACAACCAACAAGACCAGCATCACCGTCAGCCCGGCACTGGCGTACAACACGGCCTACACCTGGCAGGTTCGCTACCGCGACAGCGGCGCGCTGTGGAGCAACTACTCCACCGCCACCAGCTTCACGACAATCGTTGACTCGATTCAACCTTCAGTTATCGGAGCGGGATTTGAGCGAAACGTCGCCCCACATTATGTTTGGTTCAGGTTTAGCGAAAACGTGTCCGCCAGCCTTTCAGTGGACGATCTGTTCCTGAAAAATACGACCACAGGATCTTTCGCAACCACAACCCCTTCGTACGATTCTGCAACAAACACGGCACGTTTCATTGTGACGTTGCCCCTAGATCAATTATTGACAGATGGCAATTACCAGGCATTGCTTTTGTCATCGGGCGTTTTTGATTCCAGCAACAATCACCTTGAAGCGACGCCCCCTTATACGTTCTCGTTCATGCGAGGTGATGCGACCGGTGACGCAAAGGTAGACGTGGCAGACCTAGGTATCCTTGCCACCAATTGGCAGCAGTCTCCACGTAATTTCGGTCAAGGCGATTTCAATTACGACGGTAGGGTGGATGTCAGCGACCTTGGAATTCTCGCAACCAATTGGCAGCAAGCTGTCGAGCCGACCACCATCGGTTTTGCCAGTACCGTTCTAAATGTCGGAAGCCTGCCGCACACAGCGACGCTGGGCGACGTCAATGGCGACGGCAGACCCGATATCGTTACGTCGCTCCAAGGCGAAGGAAAAGTATCCGTTGAGCTGAATATCACACCCGCCGGCTCGGCAAAACCGCAATTTGCCTTACCACAGACTTTTGGCGTTGGATCGGTGAACACTTGGGTGGCCATCGAGGACTACAACTTTGACGGGAAGTTCGACATCGCTTGTAGTAATGTGGCCAGCAATACGATCACCGTTCTGATGAACAACACGACGAGAGGCTCGATGATGGTGAGTTTCCCAACGAGGATTGACCTCGGGACGGGCGTTCGACCTAGAGCAGTCGTGGCAGTCGATCTCAACCAAGATGGTCGACCAGACTTGGTTACCGCAAATCAGGGCTCGAATTCGATTTCAGTGTTCATGAACAACACACCTGCTGGATCCCCCACCGCATCATTTGCCTCAGCGCAGGAGGTTACAGTTACAGACGGGCCGGTCGGACTCGCAGCAGATGATTTCAATGGCGACGGCCGCAAAGATCTCGCGGTGTTAGGCGAGTTCTCGAATGACGTGACAGTGCTGCTGAACAACACCATCGCCGGACACCAGACATTCTCGATTTCAAGCTCGGGAAAATTCGCAACCGGGAAAGGCCCGCGCGGCATCGCGATCGCGGATCTTAACGGAGACGGCAAACTGGACCTGGCAGTGGCAAACGACGCTCAGGAGGATGGCGTCACGAACACCATTTCAGTGCTCCTAAACGCAATGGGTACGGGCTCTGCTACGCCTGCGTTTTTGGTAAAGCAGGACTTTGTGTCGGGAACAAACCCGATCACAATTGCCACCGACGACATGGATGGCGATGGCAAGAAAGATCTCGTCGTCGGCAACATGACCGGCGGTTCAGTATCCGTGTTTCAGAACGTGACGGCCACGGGTTCTAGCACCGTGATGCTGAAGCGAACGCATCAGCTACTCGTGGCAGCCGGTCCGATTGAAGTAAAGCTTGGTGATGTCAACGGCGATGGTCGTCCAGACGTTCTGGTCGCAAACTACAGCGCGAACAAGGTGACGGTGCTCGCGAACACGCTGCTTGAGGCGTCGTCGCCAATGGCGTCAGTTGCAGGAAAGAATGCCATGAAACGGGTCTCTTTGATTTCGATCATGGACATCTAAACGAATCTGTACGTAACCGAAGATGTGACGGCCGAATGCGGGCAGTAAAGGACCGCAAACAAGCTGTTGCTGAGGCGTCTCCGAGCTTGCTGACGGCGCCAGGCGTCGTGCCACTGCCCGCTCCGATATTGGTCGTCCCCTCGTCTTGCTTGCCATGCGCTTGCGCAGTCACCGATTAGAGGCATCGTTTTGTTGTTGGAATTCGGCAATCCTCGCATCCGCGAGGATTACGAATTCGAACAATTCGAAAGCCCGAAAAATAGACTAGGCAAGGAGCTCCACCAAGCGGTTTTCAGCACCCGTGCCACAGTAACTCTGCCGGAGCCCCACCCAGCGAATCAGCGAGGCGATCCACCTGGGACTTTCCATCTCGGCGGTTATTCGCGGACGGCGGAAGTAAGCACGAGGTTCAATTCAGGTAATATCCAACCCAGCGCCAACTGCTTCTCCGGTGGATTCTTGGCCAAATCGACGGCGTGCATCTCGACAAACGCGCCCACCGTCCCGAGCAGCGAGGAGGGGATGCGGTGAACGCTGACGGTGTAGCCCAGCGCCGCAATCTGGCGCAGAATCGCGAGCGTTGTCCCGGTGGCTTGCCGACTCTCTTCACGAGTCATGGCATCGTTCGCGCATGAAAAAGCGCCGCGGTGGTCAGGGTCTGACGATGAACAAAAAGGCACCGGGAGACTAGGCCCGGTGCCGTGCCCCTCGCCTGACTAGGGCGGGGAAAAGGAGGCACAAACTGTACCCGGCCGGACCATTTTCTGCCGAGAGATTGCGGAGTTGGCGACACGCTTGACCGCCTCACACCCCGCGCGCGACACTCCCCCACGTGGAACTGGTCGGCAAGATCCTCACCGGCGGCGCGATCATGGGGCTGATCTTCGTCGGCTTTTGGCTGCACGATCTTGACGAAGAACGTCGCCGGCGCGAGCGCAGCAAGCGACGAGAGCGGCCACCGCCCAAGGGTTTCTCCGTTATTCTGAAGCGCGGCGACGAGTGACGCTCTTCATCAGCTTTGATGCCGTTGGCCTGGCCACCGTCGGAAACTTCGCGCCCGGGCTTGAGGCGTGAGGGCGGCGCACGTTTGACCCGGAATCCGGAACCGGAGCGATTATGGCACTTTGGCTGATTCGGGCGGGCAGGCATGGAGCGCACGAGCAACGTTTTCTGGACGAGTCGCGCGTGTATGTCACTTGGGACCGCCTGAACGTCGATCTTTCTCATCTCTCAGATGTTCACGCTCTCCGGGAAGCGCTTCAGGAGAGGGAACCCGAAGCAGGCTCAAAGAAAATCATCAATCATGCCTCGCAGATCTGGCCGTTCGTGACCGAGATGAAGCCACGCGACTGGGTCGTGGTGCCGTCCAAAAGCAAGGCAGCGATCCACGTTGCGGAAATTGCCGGGCCATATGTCTTTAACCCATCTGGACCAGACCCGTATTTCCATTACCGCAAGGTGAAGTGGATCGCGAAGGATGTCCCACGGCAGCAGTTCTCTCAGGACCTGCTTTTTTCATTCGGTGCCTTCATGACCATCTGCGAGGTGCGCCGTAATGATGCAGAGGCTCGTGTGCGCGCGATGGCTGCCAACGGATGGCTACCAGAGACGCGGGTGATTCAGCCGGCACCCGGAGGCGGTAACGGAGCCGGCGATGGAGGCGGCGGAGGTTCGGCTGTGGACCTTGAACTGCTTGCCCAGGATGCGATCGCGAAGCTCATTACGATGAAGTTCAAGGGACACGGCCTTGCGCGACTCGTTGATGCGATCCTCCGTGCCCAAGGGTATACAACCCATCTCAGCCCACCGGGCGCGGATAAGGGAGTAGACATTCTGGCTGCTCCGGATGCGCTCGGATTTGGACAACCTCGAATATGTGTGCAGGTGAAGAGCGAACAATCTCCGATAGATCGGCCCACGCTCGATCAGCTCATTGGCTCAATGCAGAATTTTCACGCTGAACAGGGCCTGCTGGTATCGTGGAGCGGCTTTAAGGCCTCCGTCGATAAGGAACGCGCGGCACAGTTTTTCCGCGTGCGCCTCTGGGATCAACAAGTGCTGATCTCCGAGCTGGTCACACATTACGACAAGCTCGATGCTGATATTCGAGCCGAGCTCCCCTTGAAGCGCATCTGGACGATCGCCACGGACGAGGACGAGGAGTAATGCAATCGCACTAGCTCCCGCGGAACATTCAATGAAGCAGTGCGCTCATCAACGTTGCCGCCAGCTTATCATCCCGTATTCGCCACAAGCCCAGAAAACGCGGGTTCTTTTTGCCCAGGAATGCCAGCAGATTCGCCAGCGGCAAAGACGCTGAATGAAAATCGCGGCACGGTATTACAGACCACTCGCGCAAATCTCCAAAGTCAAACAGGACGTCTTCGGGCAGTTGCCCACGCAACGTTCCTTCAACCGTGGCGGTACCAATGATGCCGCCGCTCCCCCGTGGCAAATCGAACCGCGCTTGCTGCCCGCGATGATGCCGCGTCGCTGTTCGCACGCGCGTTCCGTCCACCGTTGCATTGATCGCTTCGCGAAAGAAAACAATGTCGCCCAGCTTCGGCAGCGTGACGTTATGTTCCTTCACAAAGACGTGCCGAGCTTGCCCGGGTTCCGTCTCCGGTGTGGGCCAGTGGGTTGTAATCCAGTGCGTGGGCATGTTCCCATGATTCTCGGCGATACGAACTAACCTAGGGCCTACAAAGGCGAGCGTTCCGCGCTCGGCAACCCGTCGGCGCGACGTCGAAGAACGACAGCCAGCGGGGACCGAGCCAAAGTGAGCATCCGTCCTTCGCCCGCATCGTTGCCACCACCACGAACACGACCTCCATTAGCACATACGCGCCGGCGACCGCTATAGAATGGTTTCGGATCACGCATAGCGTAGCCGCGGCGGTCAGCAACACTCACCCGCCTGAATAACCTGTTTCGTGGCCCTGTTCCCGAAGCATACCGATCGGCTTTGCAGCCTCGAATCCGTACCCGGTATATCCGTCGATGTTCGGTGTGAATGTCAGAATCGCATAGCGGTCCTGCACCCGGCCGCGCTCGATGACGAGCAGCACGGTACGTCGGTCAATGACCTTCCAACTAGTCAAAAGACCTCGAGCGGTCCAACCAGCATTCGCAATCGTTCCGTTAGGCTCAAACCGAACAAAGTCCTCAGCTCCCCAGTGCCACAGGCTACCGTTCAGTCTGCTTTGCAGCGCCGCCATTTCGGCTTGCGGTGACCTTCTCGATTGAAAGTTCGGCTCTTGTGACAGTTCTGCTTCGGCCCCTTTGATCTTTTCACGAAGCATGAGAGCGGTGTCCAGATTTTGGCTCGACATCGCGCGGTCCTGTAGTTCCTGTAGGCCCTTCACCCGCTCCTCACGAGCGCGGCGCACGTCGAGCGAATACTGCCGTTCGCTCGCCCTGAGCCGTTCCTGGAAAACACGCTCGACATCCTCTGAATTGGGATTTGGCGACGTTGTCGGAGCGTCTCCCGCGAGACACACGCCTGCGATGCACACAAGAATCCCCGCCACCGTTAGACGAGCCACCATGTGAATACCCCTTTCCCTCGGTCCCCCGTGAAGTTTCCACGTCCAATTTACTCGATCGGTGGCAAATAGAGAATCTCAGCACGTCAAGACCCCAGCGCCCGGTTCAGCACCATCGCCAGCCGCACGCCCGCCTTCTGAAGCTGCTCATCGATGACGTTGGCACTTCGATCCACATAGGCCTGATCGAGCTTCGGCGGATCACCATCCGCAGGCACGTCTTTGTACACCCTCTCGACAGCCACCTGGTGTGACTCATTCGCCCAATCAACCGGAGTACCCTGCGCCCACGCCTTGGCCTTCGCACCTGTGATGCGAGCGTTTAGCCTGTCGGCGTAATCCGCAACGCGCGTCGTCTTCTTCCGACTCCACAGGATCAGCGTGTCCCAGCACGTGTGAAGGTTCACGGCGCGCTTGCGTTCGAGGAAGAACACTAGCCGGCCGTTGCCGCCCTTGTCGCCGTCGCGCTCGGCGCAGTGCAGCGGCTGGTGGATGTCGCCGACCAGGTGCACGATGAACTTCAGCGCCTGCGCCCGGTCGTCGTGTAACGCGTTCTTGTCGGCCAGGACCTTCTCAAACTCGTTGATCCTATCAATGATATTGTTGCCGTTCTGGCCGTCGCGATCGGGGTCGTAGCTCGGCTGGCTGGTGGGAATGTTGACGAAGTGATATCGGGCGGTCGACTCGTCCTGCCGGCGGTACTCATCGGCCCAACTCGCGATCTCGGCATCGGAGATGTTCACGTCGGCGCCGAGCAGCTCGTGGATGCCCGCCTTGGCCGCGGGAGTCAGTCGATGCTCTGCGATGAGGCAGACGATTTGGTGGCCATCACCGCCCCAGGCACAGGCGAGAGATGGCAGGGAGAAGATGCACAGGGCGGTGATGAGGAAACGCTTCACGTTGGCGAGCGTAACCGCGGCGGCGGCGTTCGAGCAACGTCGCCAATCACCTCAAGCACTCGAAGGGGTGTCAGCGGGAGTGACGGGCGCCGTCAGCGTCGAGCGAAAATCGTACGTGGCTCGTAGATGCATCCAGAATTCCCAAACAATCCTGTCGCGTGAAAGCAAGAAGCACTGGCGCGATTGACGGCGGTGGTACATTGGCGTGCATGCATGCGGATTCGCTGATCTCGGCGATAGAGAGCCACCTGAGTAGCCTGGAGGGCTATGTCACATCGGCGATCCTCATCGCCGTCGTGACATATTGGTCAGGCTTGTTCCAAAAGGGACCGATCGAAATCGTAGGGCTAACTGTGAATCGCCGCTACGCAGCGTTCGTGACGGGGGTCGCATTTCTATTCCTTAACATCGCGACGTTGTTGTCCTTGGTTCGGATCGACGCTCTGCTCGCTGCTGTACCCGGGGACCGTTTCGCCGAGGCCGTCACCAAGCTTGGTACGAATTCTTGGCTCCTTAACCCGTTTTCGTTTTTCGGCACCGGACGCCTCGCAAGGGTCGTAAGCGCCTGGGGTTTCGGAGGGCTGATCGTCGCCTGGTGGCTCTGCAACACGTCGTTCTCCCTTCTCCAAGAGCGCGTCTCACGGGGGGCTCCGGAGCGACGTTTCGGGCTCATCGCGATCGCTGCACTCTTTCTGCTGATCGGCCTCCTCACGATGCAGGCGATCAACTTGGCCTATTTCATAGTTGTCTCGCGCGGTGAAGGAACTCTTCCGACCGAGCTACATCGCTCGATTCTCGACTCGGCCATGGAGCGCCACGTTTGCACTATGGTTGGCATCGGAGTCGGAGGTGCGATCTTCAGCTTATCCAATCTGGCAAAACGGAGGCTTGTCAAGGAACAGAAGTCGGCCGAGGGCGATACGGTGGATGATGATCTGACGAGTTCAGCAACCTTCAATCTTTCTGCCCCTCCCATTGTCATGAGGGGCTTGCCGCTTCACCTTTCCGGCTGGAACGGAGAGTTCCGATTGACGACGGAAACCCGGAACGGACGAGGTGTCTGGGCGCGCCGCGCTCATTGGTACAAAGGGTTCGTTCCCCTGCGCATCATCGGCGTCGCCATGTGGTTCAACGGCAAGACCTGGGTCCTCAAGCGTGACTGTGATTCCGCGGATGTAATCATGGTCCGAGCTCGACACGCGCACGACACACCCGTCGGCAAGTGGGAAGGGAAAGCGACGGTAATTCCGGCAACGGACAAAGCGAGTGCCGCCGATGAAGCCGGGAGATCCACAGATGAGGCGGCCACAGGTTAACTTCGGCGTCCGTTTCGTGATCGTGAGTCGATCACCCGGCCCGGCTGTTCGTCTCACACCAATCAAACCCGCGCACCGCGCCCTTTCGCTCTCCCGCCTGGCGCTGCTACCGTGCGCGAGTGAACTCGTCGAACCTCACACCCTTCCAGTGCGAGAAGACCCGGCAGCGCGTCCAGCAGCAGGTGCGCTTCGTGCAGAAGATGATCGACCGCATGAAGTCGCTGCGTTTCGATGCGGATGATGACCTGTGGCGGGCGTCGATCAATGCGGCGAAAGCGCTAACCGAGCTTCACTGCGTGCTGCTGTCGTTGGCGAGGAGGAGGGACCGGCGGTGACCAAGTACCACGCTCGGTCTGTGACGTACTCAGCCAAGTGAACCAGGTGGTGCATGTGCTGCTCCGGCATTTGACAAATAGTACCGCTATCGACACCATCGACGCCGGGAGAGCGATCTCGATGCCAATAACTCAAGAACCTGCAGAGTTTTACTCGATCGTGGTTGTTGGTGCGATGAATCCGCGAATCCACCACCCGATTTGGTACCGCACGATTGACGCTATCGGAGACCAAGAATTGTCGAGCGCGACCAATCCCGATAACGCCGAGAATCCGGTTGTTACCCCCGTCTATTCGCAGTTCGAGATTCCGTCCGCGAACGTCACGGTTTCGTGCCAACCGGATCGGTGGGAGATTAAAACCACATCACCGGGATGTGTGAATCAGCTAATTGCGATTGCATCGAAAGTGTTTGATCGTCTTCGCGAGACGCCGGTGACAGCTTACGGGATCAATAGTGTCGTAAACCGACGTACTGCCGCGCCAGTCGTGCGTGTAGCACTCGCGCAGCTAATCTCCAAATTGGGGCTTGGCCTACCGGCTGAAAACGCTCTCGGGCCCCGTGTGGGGGCGAAGTTTGTAAAGGGCGATCACACAGTCACCGTTGATATTCGCGCTTCGGCAATCTCCGATGAAATGGTTTTTATTGCCTACAATTCGGAGTACAAACCGCCTGCGGTGAGCCAAGAAAACCGAATTGGTTACTTTGATCTTGGCGCGCTTTTGACAGCGCGAGTCCCAGTTCATCAACTCGAAGTAGAGGAAATGGTCCTCGGAGTCGTTAACGGCCTCGCTCCACAGCCCTCGAAGTGAGCCATGGATTTTATTCTCCGTTCAACCGCCAGCAGCTTTTTACCGACCTCTTCTGCGCGCACTGGCTACGAAGCAACAATCTCTGAGCGATCTCCGCAGATCGCGGATTGGTTTACTAAGTGGCGGGATGCCGATTTGGCTGTTGCGCAGGATACCCCGACATCGAACATAGTAATCACAACAAGCAGTCTCGCGTCAGAGGCATATACGTCTTGGAAGTGGGAGTCGCCAACACCGATCGAACTCCTTTGGTTCGTCCATAACGCAAGTTCTGGACAGCAGGTCCATACCCGAAAAATCACGAACCGCCTTTCCAAACTGGAAAGTGAGTTTGATCAGCTTCGCGCAGAACTATCCAACTTGGCAACGAATGCCGCATGGACAATTCACATCGGCTCGTTGCCCGCCAATCACATTGAACTAGTTAAAGAGCTTCCCGTCTCGCTGGTTTCTAACGGTGAGGATGTCGTGGCCACTAGCTATGACCTCTTGGTGAGTGCTTCTGGCGATACCAGCGAGGAAGCGGTAGACAATCTCAGGGATCTAATTGTCTCTGACTTCGACCTCCTGTCATCGATGACTGACGACGAGCTTGGGGCGGCGATGCTGCGGAAAAGGAGCATGTTACTGAAACTGGTAAAACGGGTGGGCTGATGAAAAGGGTCATCACGAAGGAACTCGGTTTGAAGATTGTAAAAAAGCTCGAGGGAAAGGCCATTAATACCGCTAGCTCTGCACATGACATCTACGGCATCTACCACGAAACACGATTAGTTGCTCGCATCGGAATACGGCGCGGCTCCGAAAAGGACAAAGGTCACGATCACATACCGGGAGACATCATGGTCGGGCCACGGTTTGCCAAAGATCTCGCCAATTGTCCGAAATCGCGTGAGGATTGGATACAAGCTTTGAGAGAACGCGGCCAAATCTAGCTCCGGGCACTTCAGTTCACGATCGCCCCCGCGCTCACCATCCGCGCCGCCGCCTCGTTCAGCAGCCAGCCCGTGAACCACCGCCACAGGTCGTTCCCGTACCTAGGCTCACGCCCCTCGCAGGCCGGATGCGTGTAGATGACCCCGCACGTGACGAGCACCTCACGAACGAACGCCGAATAGTCCAAGAGGGCGTCGGCTGAGATTGGTACGCGGAAATTCCCCGCGGGCCCGTCGAGCGTGACGAAGAACCGCAGACCGCCGGGATCGTCGCGGTGGGTGTCGAGTGCTGTCACTTCCCAGAACGTGTTCGCCATGTGCTGACCCTGTGTGAGTACAATCCCGCGATGCCCCTGGCCGCAGCAGAGTTCTATTTCTTCGTCGTGCCGGATACCTCTTGCCGTCGGCGATCGTCCTGTCGCTGGCCGTGCTCTGGTTCTTTCTTCGCAAGCTCCGTGCGTGACGGTCACGCCGCCGGCCGTGTCGTCGCCGGTTGCGTGGTCGCGTTCCTGACCATCGCCTGCCGTCCTCGATCGCCTGGCGAATCTTCGCGATCCGCTCGCGAAGCGCACTGAGCCGCTGAAGCCTCGACACGTCCACCGGGTTCATCGTCGATTCCCGCCGCACCTGAACGGCCTGGCGTCGAAGCTCGCCGGCGCCCGTGGGTTCACGCAACCGACGACCGTGCCTCGCCCCTATTACCAGTTGTGATAATAAGAATATCCTTGTTACCACCTCGAGCGCGAATTGGTAATAAGTTCCACCTCGCCGCTGCGCGCGGACGCGCACAACGGGCGGTCCGCTGCAGTGACGAACCCCCTAACATTCCCCGGTCCCCGGAACTGCCCGCCGTCACATCTCTGCCAGTTTCACGCCATTTCTTGCTAGAACCTGTCGAAACCCGCGTGCGGGTTCGATTGGGAGGTGAATACCGGCTATCTTCTCTGGACGAACGGCCCGCGCCGAAGGCCGCGTCTCCCAAAGGATTTCCAGGGATGGAAGTAACCCGAGGTCCCAGCACCTCAGAGGTCCCGCTATGGCTTCGCGCCCCGTGTGGAAAGGCTTTCTTCGCTTCAGCCTCGTCGCAGTCCCGGTGAAGTTGTACACCGCGGGAACGAGCGGCGGCGGTGCCATCTCGCTCAACCAGTTGCACGCGGTGTGCAACAATCGGATTCAGTACAAGAAGACCTGCCCGGTCCACGGTGAGGTCAAGTCAGAGGAGATCGTCTCCGGCTACCAATTCGACACCAACCGGTACGTCATCATTGACCCCGATGAGATCGAGAAGATTCGACCGGCGAAAGAAAAGGCCATCAACATCAGCGGCTTCGTCAACTGTGAGGCCGTCGACGTGCGGTACTTCAGTGGGCGCAACTACTACCTCACGCCCGACGGTCCGGTAGCGCAGACGCCTTACGCGCTGCTGCACCGAGCGATGAGCGAGATGAACCGCGGCGCCATCAGTGAAGTCGTGATGGGCGGCAAGAAGAGCCTGGCGTTGGTGAAGCCGCTGGAGAAGCTGCTGCAAATGTCGTTGTTGTCCTACGACGCGGACCTCAAAAAACTCGGCGAATTCGAAGATGAAGTGCCAGCCATCGAAGTCAATCCCGGTGAGTTGAAGCTGGCCAAGACGCTCGCCGAAACGCTGGCCATCGATGAATTGGATATGGCGGCATACAAAGACGACTACTCCGCTAAGCTCCAACAACTGATCGAGGCGAAGATCGCGGGCAAGCAGGTGATCGAACAACCTGCCGAGCAGGAGCCGCTGTCAATCAACCTGATGGACGCGTTACAGAAGAGCATTGCGGCCGCGGCAGCCAAGCCCAGCGCTGCGGGTGGCAGGCCCGCAAAGATGGTCGCCGCCGGAACTGCCGGCAAAGCCAAAGAAGCGCGAAAACGGAAGTCGTCGTGAGCCCTTATGTTCATGCGATGATGCGGAGGACCCTGCCTTCGTTCATCGAGCCAATGTTGGCAAAGCCGAGCAAGCCATTTGATTCCGACGATTACCTGTTCGAGGTCAAATGGGACGGCACCCGTGCGCTGTGTTTCGTGGATTCCCGCGGCGTTCGCTTGATGAACCGGCGTCGGATCGACACGTCTGCGCGATACCCGGACCTTTCTTTCCTGAAGCAGCTCCCCAAAGGCACGATCCTGGACGGCGAAATTATCGTGATGAAGGGCGGAATGCCGGACTTTGCCGCGCTTCAGATTCGGGACCAGGCACAATCGGCCCGGAAGATTCAGATGGTTGCTCGCGCGCATCCGGCGATCTACGTGGCGTTCGACCTGCTCTACGACAAATACAAAGACATCACGCCGCAGACGCTGGTCGAGCGGCGCGAGCGAGCCAGAAAGCTAATCAAGACGGCCGCGAATCCGCGGCTGGTGATGTCCGAAGGTGTCATCGGCGCCGGCCGCGCTTATTTCGAGGAGGTCGTTAAGCGAAACATGGAGGGTGTCGTCGCGAAGCAATTGAACAGCATCTATCGGCCCGGCAAGCGGACCAATGCGTGGCTGAAGATCAAGCGACATGAACAATTGGCTGCGGTTATCGTGGGGTTTGTGCCGGAGGGCCGGCGGGATTTCAACGCGCTCATCGTTGCGGTCGATGTCGAAGGCAAGCTGCGCTGCGTCGGCAAGGTCGGCACCGGATTTGATCGGTTTGTTCGGGACAAGATCAACCGCTTTTTGTGGGCCAACTTACGGCCAACGCCCGTCGTGGAGACCACAATTAGAGGCAAATGGGTCGAGCCGGGTTTATACTGCACGGTACGTTGCATGGAACGCACGCCAAGCGGTCAGCTGAGGGCGCCAGTTTTCGGAGAGCTGCATGCAGTTGGTGACAAATAACATCCCCGTCGAAGCTCCCGGCAGGAAATGGCTTCGGACAGACGTCCCGCAGCGGTTGCTGGGTCTGAAGTGCACAAGCGTCGGAAAGCTGGCGTCGATGAGCGAGCAGGAACTGATCGAGCTCATCGAGTCGCAGGGCGGCTATTACGTGCGGCCATGGGGTAAACTCATAAGCGTTCGGGTCTTGATTATCGGTGAAGGCGAATGGCCACTCACGCGTTCGGGCCACCTGCAGCCCTACTTGCGGACGGCTCGGGTCTGCAAAGAGCGTGAAGGACAGGACATCACGATTCTGAGTGAGCGCCTGTTCCTCGAAGCGCTGAATTGTTCGGAACGAGCGGAAGCCACCCATCGCCTTTACACCGTGGCGACGCTGATCGAGTTGCTGGGGGTGACTCGAAACCAGATCCGTGCGTGGGTTCGTGCAGGGTTAATCGAGCCGGTGTGCGTTGAACGAGGAGTTTGGTACTTCGATTTCCTGCAGGTCTCAGCGGCCAAGACAATCTGCGAGGTGCTCACGCGGCACGGCGTGACCGTGGCAAGCCTGCGGCGACAACTGCTGAGGTTGCGACAGTGGATGCCGGAGGCCGATGCTCCGCTTTCACAACTGGCAGCGATCGAAGCCAACGGCACGCTGCTCATGCGGCTGGCAAAGGGCGAGCTGGCCACGGACGACGGCCAGCTTCATATTGACTTTGAGCATCCTGCTGAAGAAGCGCCGCCGTCGTTGAAATTGGTGCCGGAGGCGCCGGCGCCGCAGTCTGCAGAGGAATGTCACGAGGTAGGTATCCAGCACGAACAGGATGGGTTCCTGGCCGACGCGGAAGCCGCGTATCGCGAAGCATTAATGTTTGACGGTCCGAATCCGCAACTGGTCTTCGATCTAGCCCACGTGCTGCAACAATTAGGTCGCGTCGACGAGGCCATTGAGCGGTACCGGCAGGTTGTGGAAATGGATTCTGACCACGTCGATGCCTGGAATAATCTTGGGGTGTTGTTGGCCGAGCGAGGGCGAGCAAACGAAGCGTGCGAGGCATTTCAGCGTGCTTTGAATACAGACCCAAGCAACGCGATGGCGCGATACAACTTGGCCGACACGCTTGATGAGCTTAAGCGACCGCGGGAAGCATGCGTTCACTGGAAAGAGTATCTGAGATACGATCCGGTGAGTCCCCGCGGAACATTCGCCCGGCAGCGGCTGCGGGCGACAGGCGGTTAGTGTGCCGTCTAGCCGCCAGTCTCACCCATCGTCGAGCT
>JADMIO010361648.1_pt1 | contig 26587 bp, 21 predicted proteins | sample 8958161 | NCBI WGS metagenome assembly JADMIO01 (sample SAMN16585339, study PRJNA669376) | soil metagenome | isolation source: Crop rotation soil | place: USA: Cullars Rotation, Alabama | collected 2011 | reverse complement strand
AGTGCTCGGGTGCCACGGCTTGGTACTCCTAGCCGTGGAGGGGCTAAGCAGTGGAGAGCGATCCCTCGTTCGAGGTCCCACCACGGCTAGGGAGTACCCAAGCCGTGGCACCCGGACACCCCACGCGGAACTGTCGTTTACGACGCGGCGCGTTCCGCGACGCGCTTGGGGACCTTTTCAACCGGCACTTTTTCCGGCGGCTTTTCCTCCGCCGCGGACAGCGGGTTCTTCAGCTCTACCTTCACGCGGTTCACCCGCTGCGGCTCGGCTTCCAGGACGGTGAACGTAGCGCCTTCGTAGTCGAACTTCGTTCCCGCCACGGGAATGTGTCCCACGGTCGTGCTGACGAACCCGCCGAGCGTGTCATAGCCGGCATCTTCGGGCAATTCGAGACCGGCCAGGCGGTTAAACTCTTCGACGTACATCCGCGCATCGGCCTCGAAGGTGTGTTCGTCCAACTTGCGGAACATCGCCTGGCCGACTGGCTCGTGCTCATCGCTGATATCGCCGACGAGTTCTTCCAGCACGTCTTCGATAGTGACCAGGCCGGCGGTTCCGCCGTACTCGTCGAGGACGATCGCAATATGAACCTTCTGCAGACGGAAGTCGTCGAGCAGGTCGCGCAGCGGCTTGGTTTCCGGGACGTAGTACGCCGGGCGCATCGCCGAGCGGATGTTGAACGAGTCGGAGGACTTGCCGAGATGTTTCAGCAGATCGCGCGCGTAAAGAACGCCGACGATATGGTCGAGCGTGTCGTCGTAGACGGGAATTCGGCTGTGGCCGGATTCCTCCAGCGCGACCTTGAGCTCCGCCAGCGTCGAATGAGCGCCGACCGCGACGATTTCCGGGCGAGGCGTCATGATCTGGCCGGCGGTGGTGTCGCGGAAGCTGATCACCGAGAGGATCATGTCCCGCTCTTCTTCGTCGACGACGCCCTCCTTTTCGCCTTCCTCGACGACGGAGATGATTTCTTCCTGGATTTCCTGGCCGATCTTTTCCGCGTGAGGAATCGTCGACGTTCCGGCGGCGCGGACGACGATCGAATCAAGCACGTGCATCAGCTTGGCGATCGGCCAGAGCAGCCAGCGGAGAAAGTGAAGTGGCCGAACAAGGGATGCGACGATCAGATCGCCAAAATGCCGGGCGATCGCGCTGGGGAGCATGACCGACGCCACGAGACTGACGAGGGTCCCGATGACGATGGCCAGCGTATAACTGAGGGCGCGGTCCTGACCCCAAAAGTCTTCGGCCATTTCCAGCGAGCAGAGCAGGATCGCCGTATTGAACAAAAGCCGGAGGACGGCCGTGCAGAAGGCGAGGTCATTGAGGTTGTCGAGGGTGGCGTCGATCCACTTTTCACGGCCGCGGCGCTTGAGGGCGTCGCTTAAGCGGATGCGCGGCAGATCGCGCAGCGAGTAGGTGAGGGTGGTAAAGACGAGCGACCCAAAAGCCGTTCCGGCAAGGGCCACCCCAATCAAAGGCGAAGCCATCAGTCGGCTCCCGAAGTGTCAAAGGCCCGCGAGAAAAGCCGGGCGGACGAAACGGCAGCAGTGGATGGCGCGGCGGTCATTGGCATCGCTCATTCTACAGGCAAAACGGCTTGGCGCGCATCCCTGGAAACCGTTTTGCATGCTAAATCTTGTTTACGCCACGACTTATTTATTGTGGCGAAGATGTTTTGAGCGGCTTTTCCGACGTTCCTGAGCATCGGAACCGTCCGCGGCGGCGAAGACCCGGCCGCGTCCGATAATCTCCAGGATTCGATCTTCCTCGCGGTGGATTGCCTTGAACTTCGCGGGGGTGGTGTCGTCGAAGCCACTCAGATGAAGCATTCCGTGAAGCGCATAGAGAAGGATTTCATCGCGCAGCGCTGTCCCCTCGGCTTTGCTCCGCCGACGGGCTTCCGGGATACAGACGATGACTTCGCCGGAGAGTGCACGGCCGCGGCGGTCTTGATCCAGGGGAAAAGTGATGACGTCGGTCGGGCCGGAAATCCCCATGAACTGCTCATGCAGCTCCGACATCCGCGCATCGCCGACCAGTGCCACCGAAAGCTCGCTCAGTCGCGGATTCAGGACAGTGTGTGCTTTGAGCAAATATCGGCGCAGCCAGGGGACAAACGCCTTGCCGGCGTGCGCGGTAATAGTGAGGTCGAGGTTGGACACGCTGTGACGATTTTAGTCGAAATTGGAGTTCGATTTTGGATTTTGGATTTGTGATTTTGGATTGAGCGGCAAAGCCGTCCGAACGCCGTATCTCAACTGCGGGTCGAAAACTCCGGCTTTCACGGATACAGTTACCCGTCTACTGGAGGTCTCATGCAAATGCGACATTGGTGTGGCGTCGGGGTCCTTGCGGTTGCCGCCGCGGCGCTTCTGTTTGAAGTGACAGCCTGTGCGAAGAATGAGTCCACCACGCAACCCGCAAAGGAGGGCTCCGTGAAGGTCTACGTCTACGACAAAGAAGGAAAATTGGTCGGCCCGGTCGATTCGCCGCGCGTGGTAAAGACGGACGAGGAATGGCAGAAACTTCTGCCGGCCGAGACCTACAAGATCGTGCGCGCCAAGGGAACCGAGCGTCCGTTCTGCGGCACGCTGCTCGACAACCACCAGGAAGGCACGTACGCGTGTGTCGGCTGCGGATTGCCCCTCTATTCCAGCGATTCCAAGTTCACGTCCGGCACCGGCTGGCCGAGCTTTTTCAAGCCGGTTGGCGACGGGAACATCCTCTATGACCGCGACGAAAGCCACGGCATGGTCCGCACCGAGATCATGTGCGCCCGCTGCGGCGGCCATCTCGGCCACGTCTTCGACGACGGCCCGGCGCCGACCGGCAAGCGGCATTGCGTCAATTCCGAGTCGCTGAAGTTCTACGCGAAGACGGACTTGGCGAAGCTGGCGGATCCCGCGGCGGAACAGAAGCCGGCGACGCAGCCGGCAAAGTGATTTCGCAATAGCAGATGAGAGCTACGTCTTTTCTGTCCCGTTGATTTCCGCGTCAAGATCCGGAGGTGGAAACTCCACATCTTCGTAGATCTCTCTCAAGGGAATCGAGATGTCGATGCTGCGCAGGACGAGTTCCGCATCCAATCCCTGTGCCGATCCAAAAGTCCAAACACCGCTTTGGCGAATAAAGGTTTCGATAGTTGGAGAGTATTGCGAGACCAGCACATACTCCTGCATTGAATCAAGTTCCCGGTAGTAAGAGAACTTTTTCCCGCGGTCGTAGGCCTCGGTTGACTTCGAGAGCACTTCAAAGACAACGCGCGGCGACTGAATGCTGCCCCTCGTGCGATCGGCGGGATCGAGAACCACGCGATCGCAGTGGACGAGCAAGTCGGGATACAGGTAGCGGGAAATCGAGGGGATGTTGACCCGGATGTTGCCGTTCAAGGGACGGCAAGGTTTACCTTTAAGCCGAACTTTGATCGCACTATTCAGGTTGGAAACGATCACACTGTGGTCATACGAATTGCCAGCCATGGCAAGCACTTCGCCATCATGGAACTCATGACGTTCCAGCGACGCCTCTTCCTGGCGAAGATAATCTTCGACAGACACACGCTTTTTCTCGGCTGGTAGGGCCATGGCAGTTTTCATTTTATCAGTTATTCCGGGAGTGCGTAGCATAAGTTCCTCTCCCTTTGGCCTCCGCCCGATTCGTCACTACAATCCCCGCCCATGATCATCACGATCGACGGTCCCGCGGGGACCGGAAAATCGACCGTGGCACAGGCCGTTGCCCAGCGGCTTGGCTTCGACTTCCTTGACACCGGCGCGATGTATCGCGCGATCGGCCTGGAAGCGCTGCGCCGTGAAGCGGCGCTCGACGATCAACGCGAGCTGGCGTTTATCGCCAGGCATGCCCGCATTGAGTTCGATTGGTCGCGGCGGCCGCCCGGCGTGTTGTTGAAGGGCGAGCCGGTTGGACATCTGCTGCGCGGCGCGGACGCGACGCGGGCGGCTTCGTATGTCGCTGTGGTGCCGGAGATTCGCGAGATCATGGTCCGCGAGCAGCAGCGGATCGGGCGCGAGCGGCCAAGCCTCGTCACCGAAGGGCGCGACCAGGGAACCGTGGTCTTCCCTGAAGCCGGGCGGAAGTTTTATCTGGATGCGACCGCCCACGAGCGCGCCCGCCGGCGCGCGGCGCAGCTCCGGGCGCGAGGCGAGATCGTCGATCCGCAGGAAATCCTGCGGCAGATCGAGGAGCGCGACGCCCGCGACAAAGGCCGCAAGATCGCGCCGCTGGCGCCCGCCGCCGATGCGCAGGTCATCGACACGACGCACATGGCGCAGGACGAGGTGATCGAGGTGATTGTCGCATCGGTGCGCGAAGCGATTGGGCCGGAGCGGGCGAGCGACGCCGCGAGTGCACAGTCCGCGAACGCGCAGCCCGCGCCGCTGGAGGACGCGACGCGATGAGCGATGTGTCGTACGAACGCGGCCCGGCGCCGGGCTCATCCCTCGGACTGCGATGGTATTCCGGAGAGGGCAAGCCCGCGTACCGCCTGGCCCACGCCTTCACCCGGTTTCTCCTGACCACGCTCTTCGATCTGAAAGTCAGCGGCGTGGACCACTTCCCCCGGCGTGGCGGCGTCCTGCTGATCTCCAACCATCAGAGCCATCTCGATCCGGTCGTTCTCGGCGTCGCGGTCCCGCGGCCGCTCAGCTACATGGCCAAGAACGAACTGTTCAAGAACCCGCTCTTTGGAAAACTGATCCGTTCAATGGGCGCTTTTCCAGTGCGGCAGGGCGGATCGGCGGCGGGGGCGATCAAGGAGACCATCGAGCGATTGCAGCAGGGCCGCTCGCTGAACATCTTCCCCGAAGGATCGCGATCGCCTGACGGCGAAGTAGCGCCGTTCCAGAACGGCATCGCGCTGATCGTTCGCAAGGCAAAGGTCCCAGTCGTGCCGGCGGCGATCTATGGTTCTTTTGAATCGTTCCCGGCCGGCAGTCCATATCCCTGGCTGGGACGGATTCGCGTGCTGTTCGACAAGCCGATTTATTTCGACAATGCGCCGGCGGAGCAGATCGTCAGCACGCTGGACGCGAAGGTCCGGGAATTGTTCGCACGATTGAAGGCGATGAACCCCAGAGCCGCCGAGCAGCAGAAAGCGGCGAGGAAACGCGTGCGGCGGCGTTAACTGGATCAGGTGTTACGGGTGGGTCGCCCGGGGATCATTTCGCTGGAATCGTCTTCGTCGCCGGAGCGGTCGCGGGTTTCGTGCTAGGCCTTGTCGGCGGCGGCGGGTGAACGAGCATGTTCACATCCAGCATCGTCGTGTAATAGCGCCAGCCGCGGCCGAGGAACGCCTGGTCCTTCATCATCTCTTCGATGCTCGGGCGGACGACGCCTTCGAACCGCGAGCGGCCGTTCACTTTCACCTCGATCGGTTCCTTCAGCTTCACCATCTGATCGTTGAGGTAAATGCGGAACGAGTCCACGTTGTCGGTGGTGATCTCGATTTTCTGACCCTTGATCGTTCCCTGCACCCGCCAGGTATTGTCGGTATAGGTCATCGTTCCGCTGCCGTGCTGCCAGAGCGCTTTGTGCTCCTTGCCGGTGTCGATGGGCTGGTAGATCTGCAGCCAATCGTTGCGGTTGAACATCGTGTCCGGACGGCTCGACTGGAGCGAAACCAGCGGCGGATAAAGTTGCCGCACGCGGGCGCGCATTTTCTCGTACAGCCGATTGGCGATCTCCGGCGTCGGGGCGTGGCCGACGCCTTTGGTCTCCTGGTACTCGACGTCCACTTTTTGCGTCTGCAGCGCCTTCACCAGCCCGCTGGTCTCGGTCACCTTGATGACCTTGTCGTCGGCATCATGCCACGCGACGGGAAGCACGTTTCGCAGGTTGATGATCCGCACTCGCTGCCAGATGTCGCTGGCGCCGCCGGCCAGCGGGTTAATCGCGGCGAAGTAAGTCGGGTAGTGCAGCGCCAGGTTCCAGGTCGCGTGCGCCGACATCGAATGCCCGATGAGATAAACCCGCGCCGGATCGATGTTGACGCGATTGGCAACGTGATGCATCGGCAGCATCGCGCCGTTCATGCCGGCGTAGCTCGGGCCCCACAGTTCACTGAGGTTCAGCAGCGGCATGACAACCACAGCATCTGGATGCGCCGCGAGTTCCTCCTTGATCCACTTCGTGTAGATGTCGGTGACCTGCTGTGCGTCCGGCGGCGGCTCCACGAGGAAGGCGTGCGCCGTCGGCAGCTTGATGACCAGCGGCCAGCTTTTTGTGCGGTCGTAGTCTTTGGGAACGCCAAAGAAGTAGCGGGTGGGGAAGACGCCGGTCTTCTCGTTGACGTAGTAAACGCCGCCGCCGTCAAGCTGCGGCCAGTACATCCGGATGCGGCATAAGCGGCCGATGACTTCCGCAGGCAGGCCGGTTTCTTCCAGGTCGGCGGCGATCTTTTTTCGCGGCGAGGAGCCAACCGTCTCGAAATATTTCTCGATCAGCTCCTGGGCGCGCAGATACCGGTCGTCAAAATCCGGCCGGAACTTGTCGCCAAGCTCCGCGCGATACATCTGCATCAGCGTGTCACGCGGGATCGGCGGCCAGTTCGGCCGGCTTGCCGCCTGCGTCGCCGAGGGATCTGTCGGCGGCGGGATCGCGACAGTCGGCCGCGGCTTGGGCGCGGCGACGATCGCCCCGACGAATCCCAGCGCCACCAGCAAAGCGCACGCGTTGAAGCGGAGTGAGGTCATGCGTATTGAGTTAAGACGTTGAAACGTCCCAAAGGTAAGGCGCAACCTCGCAAATAACGAGTAAAACGTAAAGACGTAAGGACAACGCCACGTCCGCCTTACGTCTTCACGTTTTACTCGCTACGGACCTCACTTCTCCTCAATCGTCACACTCTCCAGCACATCCCCACCCTTCACCGCGTTCACCACATCCTGCCCGCTCTTCACCTGCCCGAAGACCGTGTGCTTGCCGTCGAGCCAGTCGGTCGCGATGTGCGTGATGAAGAATTGCGAGCCGTTGGTGTTCGGGCCGGCGTTGGCCATCGAGAGGGAGCCGACCTGGTGCTTGCGGTACTTGCCGGGCTGGAGTTCGTCCTTGAACTTGTAGCCCGGGCCGCCGCGGCCGGTGCCTTCGGGGTCGCCGCCCTGGATCATGAAGTTGTCGATGACGCGATGGAACTTGGTTCCGTTGTAGAAACCCTCGCGCGCGAGGAAGACGAAGTTGTTGACGGTGTTGGGCGCGGCGTCGGGGAAGAGGTCAACCACGATCGTCCCCTTCGACGTCTTGAAGGTCGCGGTGAAGCTCTTGGAAGGATCGATCGTCATCGCCGGCGGGGCGGAGTAGCTCTTGGCCATGGGTGGTTCCTTTGCTTACAAAACAAAACGGGGTGCACGAGGTGACGGTTTCGCACGGCGCGAGGGAGTTGTCAAACTCCGTGGTGAAAAACCGCTCAAAGCCGCGCGACTTCATCGAAAAACGCCTGCGACAGTTCTTTCGCCTGTGCTTCGTTCAGCAACGCCGTGCGATAAGTCAGACTGACCTGCAGGTCGTTCCCCAGCGAGGTAATCGCCAGCGCCACGGGCGCCAGCGGCCCCGTTGGCGAGATGCGGAGGTAGCCGCTGATCAGATCGTCCGCGGTCGAGACCCACGTTCCATTGAGATTCACATTCGACACCCCCGCGACGACCGGCGTCTCCTTGCGAAGGAAGCGGTAGACGTTTTTCGGCGGGACAAGCGGGCGCGTCGCATTGGCCGCCATGAGCCAGCCCGTGGAGGTCGACCAGATTCCCCGGTGGCGATGCAGCCGGTTCTGCCGCGCGATCGATCGGACCAGCGCATCCGGATCTTTCAGCTCGCGCGGGCGGCAGATGTTCTCCGTGAATCCGAGGAACAGGCCGAACTGCCCTTCGAGCGATCCGCGGACCATCGGTCGGAGATCGACGATGGATCCCACCGCCAGGTCCTGGCGTTTGCCGCGGCGCTGCGTCGGTACGCGGGCGTCGCAGGCGCGGGCGGTGGCGGCCAGGAGCAGGTCGTTGACCTTCACGCCGCGCCGCCGGGCCGACTCCACCAGCTTCGGCACGATTCCCTCCCCGCGCGACATTACCACCGCGACGGGATAATCGTCCTTTCCGCAAGTCCGCACTTTCCGCACGTAGCGAAAACGCAGGTGCCGCCGCAGCAGCGACAACAGCGTCTGGCCCGGCGTGAGATCGCCACGCGCCCGGCCGGCAAGTCGCACATATCCCTCGCCGGCGTGTTTCAAATCCGCCGCCGGCAGCGGCCCTGTCGCGAAGACGCGCTGCACCCAGCGATGGAGCAGTTGCCGGACGGCGACGCTGTCGGCGACCCAGTGCTGGTAAATGACGCCGAACCGGCAGGCCTCTCCGCCGCCGGGCGAAACGAGAAACGGCCGGAACGGCGGCTCCTGCGGATCGGTGAACGGCCGGTTCAACTCCGTCGCGATGAACTGCTCGAGAGACGTTTCCGCCGGCAGCGATCGCACGGGGTAATTGGCCAATTCGCCGTTGAGGCAGATATGCCGATACGACCCGCCGGCAACTTCGACGCGGCCGAGTCCCGCTTCTTCCAGGGTCTGGCCCCATGCCGTGGAAGCCGCCGCGGGTTCGATATTCCGCTTTAGCTCCAGCACCTGCGCCGCGTTATACGGATGCACGCGGTCCCAGTGGCGCAGGATGCGCTGGAACGCGTTAAGCGGCAGGGCGGAAGATGTCGTGGATGAAGACAGCTCAGTCCTTCCAGCGAAAATCTGCAGCTATGTTCCGGTTCTGCTGGCCGATGGCAAGGGACCAATCGCCTTGCGCCAGCGCGACCCTGTCAACTCGCGCGGTAGGCCCGCAGCCCTCGCGGAACGATGCGTCCCACACGGCGCTGATATTCGCGATACCCGTCGCCATGCACCGCGACGAGGTGGCGTTCCTCGCGCACCGATTCCCAGACCAGCAGAACGATGTGGAGGCCGGCGGCGGCGATCATCAGCGGCGTCGGCAGCGCGACCGCCGTCGCGGCCATCATCAGCGCGGAAAGCGAATAGATCGGATGCCGCACGTAAGCAAAAAGGCCGTCGAAGACGAGCCGATTTTTCTCCGCCGGATCGATCCCCATCCGCCAGGCCTTGCCCATTCGCCGCCAGCATCGGCGGGTGACGACGAAGCCGAGGAAGACGATGCCGGCGAGCGGCCAGCGCGCCCAGGTGGAGTCGAACAGCGGTCGCAGAACGGCCGGCGGGTTTTCAATGAACGGCGCCGACAGCGGATGGGCGATCCAGACGACGATGACGGGCACCCAGACGATCCGAAGAACAAGCCCGAGCTTTTCCGCGGGGATGAGGTTCGCTGCGCGGCCGGTTTGCTTGCGCTGTTTGCGCGCCATGCGCAGAACGCGATACCAGTACGCGCCCATGATCGCGCCGATCAGGAGCAGCGGAAGATTGTCGAGCAAAAAGGGCATGACGTTGTCTACACTAGAACCCCGACTTCCGCGCCTTCTTCACTTCTTCAACAATCGCCGCATGAATCTTCCCATTTCCCGCGATGGTTTTGTGGCTCATGTCCGACGCGTTCAGGTCGGTCCGTTCGCGCACATTGATGTTCTCCAGGCCAGCCGGAATGCTGCCCTGCAGAGCTTTTGGATCATGCTCGACCGGCACGCCGCGCAGCCACGGGAAGACGTCCCACACGCCGTTGGGCTGATAAAAGTTCACGCATCGGCGGACGAATGGCACGTAGCCGGGCGTAACAGGATCGATCAACACGAGCAGCCGCACGGCGCGGTTTTCTTTCGCCAATCTGCGGGAAATCTCGATCACGTCGTCTGCGCCGTAGGAAAAGCCGACCAGGATGATCGGCCCGGCGAGCCGTTCTCCCTTCCACCGGCTCATAAGAACGTCGGAGACTTCCTGCCACTGCGATTCCTTGTAAACCTGCGCCGGGATTCCCTCTTTACGAAGTGAATCGGCGAGCCGGTCGATCCCATCCGAGTACAAATCCCGCCAGCCGCGGATCAGGATCACCGGCATCGGCGACTCTTCGCTCGCCGGCGCGGTCTTGATCGCCTGCACATCCCCAGCGGTGAGCGAATTGCATCCGGCGGCAAGGAGCAGAAGCGCGCAGACAGCGAGCGGCGTTGGCGTCCCGGGGAAGATGAATCGCTTCCGAAAGATCATTTGGCTGTCACATGTCCCGCGACGACCGCGTGCACGACGCCGTCCGCGCTGCGAACCCGCAGCCGGCCGATCTCGTCGAGCCCTTCGCACTTCCCGCTGATCGCCCGCTCGGCGGCCGGTTCCAGCACACTGACCCGCCGGCCGATCAACGCATGGTGCTCATCATACTCGGCCAGCAACACGCCGAAGGGATGCTGCGTGCGCCGGCGCATCGTTTCGCGCAACTCGGCCGCGAGCGCAATCACCACGTCGGTCATGTTGAACGATTTGCCGGCAATCTGCCGAAGTGACGTAATTTTCTGGCGAATATCCGGCGGGGCGTCGGCGGGATCGTTGTTCACATTCAACCCCACGCCAATGAGATCGACCTTCCGCATCCGCTCGCAAAGTAAGCCGGCGAGCTTGCGATCGCGATGGAGAAGATCGTTCGGCCACTTGAGCTGAATCGAGTCATCGCCGGCGATTCTTGCCGCCGCCCGCCGAACCGCGAGTCCGGCGAGCAGGGGAATCTGATGCGCTTCGACGGCATCATCGATGGGCAGGACAAAGGTAACGGTGAGCGATCCGTCTGCCGACCACCAGCGATGCGCGCCGCGGCCGCGGCCGGCGAGCTGATGTCCCGTTAGCACGATAGCAGGTGCGAAAAGATTACCACGTTCGCGCAGAACGGTGGCGTGGTCGTTCGTGCTTCGCAGGCGCGGGAACCAGTGCAGCCGAAATGGCTTGAGCCCCTGGCGGAGCCGCCGGAGGTTGAATGACAAGTCTCACCCTTCCAGAGTTACCAGCAGATCTCCGGCGCTGACCGCGCTGCCCGGCTTCACCGCGACGTCCTTTACCTTCGCATCGCGCGGGCAATAGACCGCTGTCTCCATCTTCATTGCTTCGATGCTCAGCAGCCGCTCGCCGGACTTCACGGCCTGGCCCTTGGCGACCGCGATGTTTGTCACCTTGCCGGGCATCGGCGCGGGGACCTGGTCAGGATCATCCGCGTCGGCCTTGGGATGGCGATGCAGCGTTGCTTCGAGCGATCGATCCGGGACATTCACTTCGCGCGGCTGGCCATTCAGCTCGAAGAAGACAGTTCGCAAGCCGTCTTCGCGCGGCTCGCCGGTCGTGAGGTAGCGGATGATCAGCGTCTTGCCCTCTTCGATGTCGAGCGTCACTTCTTCGCCAGGCTGCATGCCGTAGAAGAACGCCGGCGTGGGGATGACGCTGACGTTGTCGTACTGCTTCTTGAACTTCGCGAAGTCGAGATAGACCTGCGGATACATCAGGTACGACTGCACATCGACATCGCGCGGCTCTTCGCCGGTCTTCTTCGCCAGCTCGGTTTTCGTCGCGACCAGATCGACCTTCGGCAGCTTCGCGCCCGGACGGCCTTTGATTGGCTTGGCGCCGGCGGAGTCGAGGATGATTTTCTGCAAGACCTTCGGCCAGCCGCCTTCGGGGAAGCCGAGCATGCCCTGCATCATTTCGACGACGCTCTTGGGGAAGTTGTGCTTCTTGCCGGGGTTCAGGATGTCCATGGCCGTCAGGCCGTTGGTCACCATGAACAGCGCCAAATCGCCGACCACTTTGCTGCTCGGCGTCACCTTCACGATGTCGCCGAAAAGCTGGTTCACCTGCGCGTACGTGTCGGCGATTTCGTGCCAGCGCTCTTCCAGGCCCATGCTCTTGGCCTGCTGGCGAAGGTTGGTGTACTGCCCGCCGGGCATCTCGTGGTGATAAACCTCGGCGGTGCCGGCCATCATTCCTTCTTCGAACGGATAGTAATACTGCCGGACTGCTTCCCAGTAATCGCTCAGCTGATTGGCGGCGGCGAGATTCACCTGCGTGTCGCGCGGCGTATGCGCCAGCGATGCCACCAGCGAATTGAGATTCGGCTGGCTCGTCATGCCGCTCATGCTGGCCAGCGCTACGTCGACAACATCGACACCCGCTTCGCTGCCCATCAGCAAGCTCGCGGCCTGGATGCCGGCGGTATCGTGCGTGTGGAAGTGAATCGGCACATCGACTTCATCGCGCAGCGCTTTGATCAGCGCCTTCGCCGCAAATGGCTTGCACAAGCCGGCCATGTCCTTGATCGCCAGGACATGCGTTCCCATCTTCACCAGCTCTTTGGCCATGCGGACGTAGTAATCGAGGCTGTACTTTGTTCGCTTGGGATCGAGGATGTCCCCGGTGTAGCAGATCGCAGCTTCGCAGATGCTTTTGGTGTGCTCGCGCACCGTTTCGATCGCAACCTGCATGTTCTCGACCCAGTTCAGCGAGTCGAAAATGCGGAAGACGTCAATGCCCGCTTCAGACGCGGTCTTGGTGAAACTCTTGACGACGTTGTCGGGGTAGTTCGTGTAGCCGACCGCGTTGCTGGCGCGGAGGAGCATCTGGAAGAGAATGTTCGGCACCTTCTCGCGGACGGCGTAGAGCCGGTCCCACGGATCTTCCTGCAGGAAGCGCATCGCGGTGTCGAAGGTCGCGCCGCCCCACATCTCCAGGCTGAAGAGGTTGGGCATCAGGTGCGCGGTGGCTTCAGCGACTTTAAGGATGTCGTAGGTGCGCACGCGCGTCGCGAGCAGCGACTGATGCGCATCACGCATCGTCGTGTCGGTTAGCATCAGACGCTTCTGCTTGCGCACCCACTCAGCGAACTTCTCAGGCCCAAGCTCGGTGAGTTTGTTCTTCGTTCCCGCCGGCGGTGTTGCGACTTTGTCGAACGACGGGACGGGCGCGTGAGGAAGCACGCGCTTCTTGTCGACCTTTCCCTTCACTTCCGGCCGGCCGTTGATGATCACGTCGCCGAGATAGCTCAGCAGCTTCGTCGCGCGATCGCGACGCGCTTTGAATTGGAAGAGCTCGGGAGTCTTGTCGATGAAGGTCGTCGTCGCTTCGCCGGCGCGATACGCCGGGTGATGAATGAGATTCTCGAGGAACTGGATGTTTGTCTTCACGCCACGGATGCGGAACTCGCGGAGCGCGCGGTCCATCCGGTCGTTGGCTTCCAGGAAGGTGCTGCCGGAGGTGATAACCTTGACCAGAAGCGAGTCGAAGTAAGGCGTGATGACCGCGCCGCCGAAGCCGTTTCCGCCGTCCAATCGCACCGCGAATCCGCCGGGCGAGCGGTAGGTGGTGATCCGGCCGTAGTCGGGGATGAAGCTGTTTTCCGGGTCTTCGGTGGTGATGCGGCACTGGATCGCGTAGCCGCGCGCCTGGATTTTGTCCTGCTCGGGGATATTCAGCGGCGACTCGTGGAGCTTGTATCCCTGGGCCACCAGGATCTGAGACTTCACCAGGTCGACGCCGGTGACGACTTCCGTCACGGTGTGCTCGACCTGAATGCGCGGGTTCACTTCGATAAAGAAGAACTCGTTGCGGTCGATGTCGACGAGAAACTCGACGGTTCCCGCGTTGCGATACCCCGCGGTCGCGCACAGCCGCTTCGCGGCTTCGCAAATCGAAACCCGCAAATCCTGAGGAAGATCAATCGACGGCGCGATCTCGACGACTTTCTGGTGCCGGCGTTGCACCGAGCAATCGCGTTCCCAGAGATGCACGAGGTTCCCGTGCTGGTCTCCCAGGATCTGCACTTCGATGTGCTTGGCCCGTGCGATGAAGCGTTCGATGAAGACTTCCGCCCGCCCGAACGCCGCGCCGGCTTCGCGCTGGGCTTCTTCAAGCTTGCCGAGCAGTTCGGATTCTTCCTTGACGACGCGCATCCCGCGTCCGCCGCCGCCGAAGCTGGCTTTGAGGATGACGGGGTAGCCGATCTGCTTCGCCGCGGCTTTCACTTTCGCCGGGTCGGTCAGGCCGTGCTCCGAGCCGGGAACGGTCGGAACGTTCGCTTTCTTCGCCAGCCGCTTGGCGGCGGTCTTGTCGCCGAAGGTATTCAGCAGCTCGGCGGTCGGACCGACAAACGTGATGTCATTCTCGACACATGCTCGCGCCAGCTCGGCGTTCTCCGACAAGAAGCCGTAACCCGGATGAATCGCGTCGACTTCATGCGCCTTGGCCACCGCGATGATCGCCGGGATGTCGAGATACCCTTTGACCGGCGAGCCACCCGCGGCCGGCCCGATCGAATACGCCTCATCGGCCTTGAACCGATGGAGCGAAAACCGGTCTTCGTAGGTGTAGACGGCGACGGTCTTCAGGCCCAGCTCGGAGGCGGCCCGGAAGACACGAATGGCGATCTCGCTTCGGTTGGCGACGAGCAGCTTACGCATGGGCAAATCGGTTCCGTTTCAGGCGGGAAAACAGGGGAAAAACAGCGCGGGCGGTATTGTGGGGGACGAGGCGGGATTTGCAAGCGGGGGAGGGAATTTGCCGGAGACACGGAGGCACGGAGAGAATGAAGGATTTGGATCGGTCGTAACGAAAAGAAGCCGGCGGGACGATGGTCGTCCCGCCGGCTCTTTCTCTTCCAATCTATTCAATCACATCGCTCAGACCACCGAGACATCCAGGTGATACTTCGGGTTGTGCGTCCCGAAGGTCGAAACCTTGAGGAAGTAGGTTCCGGCGGCCAGGTTCGACCCGTCAACCGTGTCGACGTTGGTGCTGCCCAACTGGGAGGCGTCGATCTGCGTGCCGGAAGAGTTGAACAGGAACAGGTCCGCATCGTCGGTCAGGCCGTTGATCACGGCGTGCAGCGACTTGCCTGCAGCGACGTTGACCTTGTACCAGTCCTGCTGGTCAACCACACCGACGAACCCATTCGCCGCCGCCGCGCCACCGGCCAGCGTCAACTGCTTGGCAGTGGCCTGGGTGTTGCCGGCGCTGTCCTTCGGGGCAATGATCGTCAGCTTGTACGGCGAAGCCGAGCCGTTGGCGCCCGTGGTGCCCTGAGACACACGCACGTAGTAGACGCCACCGATCGGGTTCGACGTCGAGGTTGTCGCCAGCGCTCCGCTCTTGAGCGTTGTGACGGTCGATAGTTGGACGCCGTTCTTGTCCAGGATCTGCACCTTCAGGTCGCTCCGCTGCGTTTCGCAGTTGACCGTGATGGTTCCCTGTTCGGCCACGGTGAACTTGTAGTAATCGTCCGTGTCGAACTTGTTCACGACCCAGTCCGAGCCGGTGTACGTGCCGATGGTGCCGAGGTCCTTCGCGGTCGCCAGCGTGTCGCCGACCGGGTCGGCCGGAATCGCCAGGTTCGAGAAGTGCAGCTTGTAGTTCGTCGTGTTCTGGAGGAACTGGTAGACCTTGGCGAAATAGGTCGCCGCGCCGGAGCCCTGGTAAATCACTTCGCCTTTGGTGCTGCCGTTGATCGAGTACTTGATCTCGTTACCGCCGACATCGTACAGCTTCAGGTCAGCATCGGCGCTGAGCCCTTCCAGCCACACCTTGACCACGCCGTCCTTCGTCGAGTTGAACTTGTAGACGTCTGCGGTGTCGCTGTTGCCGACGAAGTCTCCAAAGACCTTTTCGGTGGCGCTGATGGCGCCGACGTTGCGTGCGGTGGCGAAATCGTTGCCGGCGTAGTCGGTCAGCACGCCGAGCTGATAGTTCGACTTGGCGCCGCCGCCGGCGTAGCGAACTTCCACGTAGTAGGTCTTGGCGCCGACGTTGGAGAGGTCGATCAGGTCGTCAGCGAGGCCGGCGTTGGTGGACGCGCCGATCTGGCTGCCGACATTGTTGCTGTTGTAGAGGAAGACGTCGGCGTTGTCGCCGGTCATCTTGGTCAGCGAGACCCGCAGGCGGCTGGTCTGCGTGGTGGTGAACTTGTAGAAATCCTTGTGATTGGCGCCATTGTCGACCGACCCGGTCTTGACGATCAATCCCGCGGGCTGGCCCAGCGCGACGGCCGTTCCGAAGGTACCGTCGCAATATTGACGCCCTTCGATGGTTTCGAAAACAGCCTGGCGAACCGCAGCGCGAAGCGGACGGCGGGAATCATGACGGCGAGAGAACAGTTTCGCGAACATGGCGAACTCCTTCGGGGTAAATGAACTCGTTTGGGGAAGAAGCACCGGTCCAACGACCGAATCCCTGTGTTGCTTCTGAAGAGGAGAACACGGTTGGGCGGGGGAACCCTCAGGTCCGTAGAAAAGATTTTGCGTAATGGCGATTTGTGAGATGCGTATCGCCCAGATGAAGCCGCGTATGCATGGACTCCGATGTATCATGTCGCCGATTCGCAAACAGGCCTCTTCTCATGCAGACAACCATGTGCGATCGCCTTTCTGGACTGGTTTGCGCGGCGCTGCTGGTGACGGTTGCGGTGTGCGCGAGCCGCAGCGCTGCCGCGCCGACCTCGAACCCGGCGATTGATGAGAAACAGGTTGCGGCCCTGGTGGACGATCTGGCGTCCGACGACTTTTCCGTCCGCGAAGCCGCCACCAGGAAGCTGCAGGAGATGGGTCCTGAGGTCATCGCGGCGTTAGAGCCTTACAAGCAGAGCGATAATGCCGAGATTCGCGGCCGAGTCGCAGGCCTTGTCCGCTCGTTTGGGTGGATGAAGCAGGGCGCGATCATCTACGAGGTCTGGCCGGGCCAGCTCGGCGAGAAGCTGGGATTTCGCGTCGGCGACGTCGTCGGGAAGATCAACGACACGCCAATTCAGCGTCACCAGGATATCACCGCGGTCGGCGACCCGATCGAGGGCCCAGCGACCTACTACGTTCGCCGCGACAACAAAGTCATACCAATCGTCGTCCCGCAAGAACGGCTCCACCTCAGGTTTGTGAACTGGAGTATCGAGCACGGTGGCATGGCGCAATCGCGCGCCTTCCGCGAAATAGAAAGCGCCAAACCCAACTTCGAGCGCGCCTTGGCGGACCTCACCGCAGCGAAAAACGCCGGCGCGAGCGACCCGTTTACGATGCTTTATCTCTCGTCGCTCGCGGCATGGGGCATGCAGCCTGAGTTTGCGGCGGAGTGCTATGGACTCAGCCGGCCGGGCAACAACCACTATTGCGAGCGAACACACAACCCGCCTTTTGGCGCGCTCAGCCGCCTGCCGTTGGACGGGCCGCACATGCAGTGGCTCCTGAAGCAATATCAGCATCAGCCTTATGCGCCGAGGTTCGCGCATGAGATGGAGGACTGGTGTGCTGTGAAGGGGCGCAACGGCCCGATGCTTCGGGAACTGCTGGGCAAAACACAGCCGGGCGTCTGGGCTTCGCAGCAGGCCGCATTTGCTTCCTATCATCACATGGCGGCGATGCGCATGGCGTTCGTCGAACGGCGCGATGAAGACGTGCTGGCCAGTCATTCGCGCGGGGAGTACAGCGATTTCGATCCCGAAGATGAAGCATCGATGATGCCAATGCAGTCGGCTCTACGGCTGGGAAAGACTGCTGAAGCGGCGCAGATCATCTTTTCGGACAAGCCGCGCCCGTCGGTGGGTCGGCTGAAAGACCACGAGATGTGGGCGTTTGCCGGCGCCTGCGCCGCGGACGACCGCGAAACCGTCGACAAGTTCCTCCGCCGATACAAGCAGATGGAAGCGAAAGAGGTCGATGCGCTCTTCCGCTCGTGGGGCGGCGTCGCGTTGCAGCATCCGGCGGTCATGCCGGTAATTCGCCGCTGGTGGGACGCAAGCGACAAGTCGAACCGGCGCACGCCGCTGGCGATTCTCGCGTTTGCCGCGATTGCGAGCGATCCCGCGACCACGGCCGAGGAGTTTGCGGCTGCGATTCCCCCGAAGCCGCAGAAAGAACTGCCGCATAACGAGGGGCTCTACATTGCGACGGGGTTGGTGCGTTTCGGAAAATACGCCGAGGCGACAGCGCTTCTCAAAGGCGGCAAAAAGGATGCATTCGGCCGCTTCGCACTGAACATCGTCAAGGACGACGCCGACTTTGCGGCCAGGCACAAAGACGAGCTTTCCGGCAAATGGAAGGAGCTCGCCGGATTTATTCAGGTCGCAAAGAGCAAGGACAACGTGACCTGGGTGATGCGCTTTGACGGCGCGGTCTTTCGCATTGACGCTGGTGGAACGCTCGCCGCGATGCCAAAGCTTCCGTCGTCGCCGTCGCTGCTGACGGTTGGCTTCGCCAGTCTCGTTCCGCGCGAAAAGGGCGTCTTTGTCGTACTGCCGCAGCCGCGGAAGGAAGCTGGCAGCAGCGATCTGCAGGTTTCCGATGTGGTTGTACTGTCCGATCCGTCTCAAACCAAATGGCTTCCGCTCGCTGAATGGGACGGCAAATACGATTTTACCGCGGACCATTACGGGTTGAATCGCTCGATCGTCCTGGCGACGGCCGATCGCGATCATCCACTGCCCGGCGGCGAGCATCACTTCCTTGAAGATGTCTTCGCGCCGATGTTCGTCTGCGACCGAGACCTGGTTTACGCCCGCAGCTCCAGGACGAGACAGTTGTTCGACCTGTCCGCGGAGATTGCCAAACGCGCCGGCCGCAAGGAACCCGCGCACGTCTACGCCCCCGGCGGAGCAGATGCAGAATGGCGGCTCATTTTCAGCGACTGTGGCTTGTGGAGCTTCAACCAGGACACATTCGAACTCCGCCGCATTAAACTCGGACTGCCGGATGAGAACGTGATGACGGTGCAGCTTCCAGGCGACAAATACGCGGCGAAAAAGCCGGGATATCAAATGGTCGGCGTTGCTCCGCAGCAGGGCGGCGAAATGTTTCTGGTCTCCCCAAAAACCGGTGAGATTGAAAAGGTCAAAGGTTTCTGCGGACTGGGTCCGAGAGATTACTACGCGCAGGAGCTCAACCGGCGCTTCGTCGATCACATGGCGCCGGTGATCCATTCGATTTATCTGCAGCGGCTCGCGAAAGCGGAAGGTGCGAAGGATTAAGTCGCCGGGGGCGGGCCATTGAACGAGATCGCCGCAGAAACACCGGAGCGGCGATCGGGTGATCAGCACCGCGAGCGCCATTGAAACCTGCCGCTGTCCGGGGCGGTTTCACTTTGCGACGACATCCACGGGGTTTCCTGAGATTGCTTCGCGACTTGCTCCACTGGTGGCTACATTCGATTGCCCCGCCGGGGCGAAATCCGTCGTACCATTCTCGTAATATGACTGCTTCCGCGCCTTTCATCGACGTTCAGCGTACGTATTGGCAACCGGCGCCGGCGGAGCAATGTGCCTTGCTGTCGCGTGGCACTGATTCGCTCAACTGGGCTGAGCGGCTGCGGCTCCATCACCTGCTCTGCATCGACCTTTTCCAGCAGCACGGCAAAGTCGGCTCTGAAGACGATGGCGCGACAGAGAGCGTGCCTGCCTCGCCGAGCGTCGACCGACTTCTTGAGTCGGCGGAGCTGCTCCTGTCGCCGGCAAGTCCCTATCGCGCCCGGTTCACGATGCTCTGGCACGGCGCCGCCGGCGAGTCGGAAGGACGCGATCCGGATCTTCAAGGTCTGGTCCGCAATGCGTCCCTGACGCACCTGGGTTGTCTGGAGGCGATCAGCATCGACGAGCAGATGCGGCCGCTGGAGCTGAAGTTCATTCCGTTCGACGATATCCGAGGCATCCTGCTCGGTCGTCCGAGCCTGTTCCGCGCGGCAAAGGTCCTCTACGAGTGCGGCCGCGATGAGGAGATGGTCTGTCTGCCACTCATCTACGGGCTTTCATGGCAGACCGGGGAGGCGATGCTGATGGACGGGCGAATCACGCGGTTCAACTGCCATCTGGCGGGAGCCCCACAACTGGGTCAGCTGGCAATTGGCCTGGGGCATCAGGATCTGTTCGTGAGCACGAGTCAGAATGAGGTCAGCCTCGTCGGCCTGGGTTCGCCTGGTGAACTGGCACTGGCGCTGGAGATAGTCGACCCGCGGTTCGATGAGAAGTGCCGGGGGAGGGGGATCGATCCGGACGCGGTGCGGAAGCGGTCGGAGGCGGCGGAAGGGAATGGGAAGAGTTAACGTGAACCCTAAAATCTGGCGTACTTTTTGGTTGATCCGGCAGCCTTGGATCGGTTAAAATACTGGATGGTGTGAATCGGGAACCCTGAGGTAACGCGAGGATGCTTCGCGTGACGCGTGGATTCTGCGCTCTTTGACATTCAAATCAGTTTGAAGAGGAGAGGGGTGTGGAACTGCCCCGATTATCGCTGGACTTCAGCCTTGAGCGTCACATGTAACTTAGTGTTAGACCCTCTCCCCCGATTACGGGGGAGAGGGGGTGAACGTTCTAATGCCCGGGAGCCGGCTGCTCCGGGTCCCACGGCTTGGGTACTCCCTAGCCGTGGTGGGGCCAAAAGGCCGAATGCGCTACGATATCCCTGGCCCATTTGTGTGCGCCTCGTCCCGATTTGTGTGTGGTTTGTGTGCGGTTGCGTGTGGATTGCGTGCGAAAGCGCGTACGCGCTCAGCGTCTCAGTAAATCACCGGTAGGTGGGGTGAGGCGGTATGCGTGTTACACATTGATACACGCGACGGTGCAAAGTTCGATGCCCGTTCAACTCCAAGACACGGCGTAACCTCTTGGCGTGCAGTCGTTTGGTTATTTATTGGTTTGGGCGGCCGGCGGCCATGTTACAAATTGCTACAACATTCGAGCTGTTAAAGGAGAGGGAGTCGCCTCGACAGCCGACTAGGTAATTCCCCCGACTAGCGGCGGATTTGTGTGTGGTTTGTGTGTGGTTGCGTGTGCGTTGCGTGCGTTTGTGTGGCGCCGCATTACAGGGCATCGTGCTGGATCGACTCCACGATCCGCGTCGCGACTTCGACCGCCGCCAGGCCGTGATCGACCGTGACTTCCGGCGTGGTTTTGTTCTTGACCGCGGAGATGAACGACTCGGCCTCGGCTCGCAGCGGCTCGATGTCGTCGATCTTCAGCTCTTCGATCTGCACGATCTCGTCGTACTTGAGCTGCGTCAGGTCCTTGATCTCGCCGGCCCGGATTCGCGCAACCGCGGTGCGGATCGCTTCGAGGTTTTCGCTCCGTCGCGCGACGATGCCGTAGCGCTTCTGGTAGTCGATCGAGACGTACGCCTCATGGCTGAAGACGCGCAGTCGCCGCTCCGTCTTCATCGCCAAGCGGCTGGCGGTGACGTTGGCAACGCAGCCGTTAGCGAATGTGATTCTGGCGTTGCAGATATCCTCGACGTTTCCGATCAGGCTCACGCCCGTGGCGTCGATGCGTTTTACCGGGCTGTCGGCCAGGCGCAGGACGATGTCGATGTCGTGGATCATCATGTCGAGGACCACGCCGACGTCGATGCTCCGGAAGGTCATCGGGCTGATGCGGGTGACCTCGATGAAGCGCGGCTTGACGCCGAGGCGGGCCATGGCGCGGACGGCGGGGTTGAAGCGTTCGATATGGCCGACCTGCACGGTCACGCCGGTCTCGCGGGCGATCGCGGTGAGCTGGCGGGCCTCGGATTCGTCTTTGGCCAGCGGCTTTTCGATCAGGCAGGAGACGCCTCGGCGCATCAGCGGCTCGGCGACCTGGAGGTGGAAGACGGTGGGGACGGCGATGGTGGCGGCGACGAGATCGGGGTTGTCCGCGAGCATCTCCTCGACGCTCGTGTACGGCCTGGAGTCGTACTGCTCGGCGACGGCCTTGGCGACGTCCTTGTCGGCGTCAACCACGCCGGCCAGGCGAACCTGAGGCATCTCGGAGTAAACGCGGGCATGCAGGCGGCCCATTCGTCCGCAACCGGCGACCGCAACTGGCATTCTGTCCGACACGTGGCCTTCCCGTTCCTGCACTGGACTGACTTTCTCCATGGTTGGTTGGCGGGGATGGTAGCAGGAGGAGGGCACGAAGGCACGAAGGCACGCAGGCACGACGGGAAATTCAGCGGAAAACGGGGAAGCCCGGATTTGAGATGAGGAATGCGAAATCGAAGATTTGGAATCTCAAATCCGAAATTTCAAATTTGAGATCTCAAATTGAAAAACGCCAGGAGCGAGAAGCTTCACCGCAGGTCATTCCGCCGCGGCTTACTGCACCGCGGGTTCTGCAGCGGGAGCGGTTGCCTCGCTTGGCATCGCAGCAGCTTCGCCATTGGCGGAAGGAATCGGAGGCGGCGCGGCGGGGGCTTCGACCGGCTTGTTCCGCTGCGTCTCCAGGTATCGGCCGTGCCGGCCCTGGTTGCGGCGATGGAGGAACTCGACCAGCTTGATGACGTTCGGATTGGCGCCTTCGAGCGATTCGAACTCGCGCATCGCCGTCAGAAGCGGGCGCTTCTTGACGAAGAGCTTGCGGTAGGCCTCGTCGACGGCCGCGATGTCGACAGCGCTCATGCCGCCTCGGGCCATGCCGACCTTGTTCAGGGCGCGGATTTCGTCAGCGCCGTCGATCTTGCAGAAAGGAGGAACATCGTGATGCACGCGGGCATAACCCGACAGGTACGCGAAGTCGCCGATCGACACGAACTGGTTGATCCCGACGCCGCCGTTCATGATGACAAAGTCGCCGATCACGACGTGGCCGGCGATCATGACGTTGTTCGCGACGACGCAGTGGCTGCCGATGAACGCGTCATGGCCAATGTGGCTGTTGACCATGAAAAGGTTGTCGTCGCCGATCTTGGTCAGCGAGCCGCCTTTTTCCGTGCCGACGTGAACAGTGCAGGCTTCGCGGAACGCATTGCCGGAGCCGATTTCGAGGCGGGTGGCGGCGCCCTTGAACTTCTTGTCCTGCGGGGCGGTCCCGATCACCGAGTTGGGGAAAAAGATGTTGTCGCGGCCGATGGTCGTGTGGCCGGAAATCGTGACGTTGTTATGGATCGAGCAGCCGGACTCGATCTTGACGTTGGGCCCGATGACGCAGAAGGGGCCGATTTCGACGCCTTCGGCGATCTCAGCCTTGGGGTCGACGATGGCTTTATCAGAGATCTTGCGGGTCTCTTCGCTGAAGAAGCGGAAGCTGAAGAGGTTGCGGAACCATGCGGGGCGCCTGGTTTCAGAGATTTTCCCGTTTTTTGGTTCCATCCGCGTGTCGGTCCGCTCCAGAGACGAGTCCGAGGTCAGAGACGAGAAAGGCCGCGCTGCGCGAGTAAATCCCAGCACACCGGTCAGATCGGCCTTCGATGTCCTCTGGCATCAAAAATTATCGGGCGTAAACCCTGCTGGCCCCGGAGGGCCGCGCGCCACTCCGCGTGGCGCTGCGAAACGTCTAGTACTGCTTTGCGCCTAAAGAGGTTCAGCGTCTACCAGCATGAACTTAATGTCCGCCTCGCACGACAGCTTGTCTTCGACAAAGGCTTTGCACCGCACGTGGCCGGTCCGGCTCTTGACGCGGACGGCGACCGCCTCGAGGAGCAATTGATCCCCAGGAACCACTGGATGGCGCATCTTCACCTTATCCATACTCAGGAGAATGGCAAGCTTTCCCGTGTGTTCCAGCTTCTGGCTCAGGAGCAGCCCGCCAAGCTGGGCCATCGCTTCGACAATCAGCACGCCGGGCATGATTGGCGTGCCCGGATAGTGCCCCTGGAAGAAGATATCGTTGAAAGTGACGTTCTTGATGCCGATCGCCTTCTCGCCGTTCTTGCTGATTTCCAGCACGCGATCGACCATCAGCATCGGATAGCGATGGGGCAGGATGCGCTGGATGCGCCGGATATCCATCTCCGCGCCGCGATGCACCAGGTTTTGCCGCGAGTGGTTTTCGTCCTGCTCGAGCAGGCGGCGGGCCATGATGTGGTTGAGCTTATGGCCGCTCTTGCACGCCACAATGCGGCCGCGGATCGGCCGGCCGGTGAGATACAGGTCGCCGATCAGGTCAAGCAGCTTGTGCCGCCCGCATTCATCGGCGAAGCGAAAGGTGTTCTCGATCGGGCCGTCGGGCGCGATGACCAGCAGTTCCTTGGGCGTCAGGTGCTTGCCGAGGCCCCGGGCGCGAAGCTCCTTGGCCTCATGTTCAAAGACAAATGTCCGGGCCGGCGCGATGCGGCTGGCAAAGTCTTCATCGCCGAGCCGGAAGCTGACGATCTGCCGGCCGACCGGCGCCGGGGCCTCGAAATCGTAGAGAATCTCCAGGCAATCGGTCGGACCGGGCAGCGCGGCGATCGTCGCGCCTTCCAGCGATACCTGGATCGGCTGGCGGATGATGAGCGGCTGAACCAGCTCATCCTGCTCGACGACGCCGGCTTCCTGAATGCTCTCGACAAAAGGCTGGCTCGAGCCGTCGCCGCCGGGAAGCTCGCCGATGTTTCCGCCGGTGACCTTGACGATGGCGTTATCGATGCCGAGGCCTGCGAGCGCGGCCATGCAGTGCTCGACGGTTTCGACATGAAGCGTCCCGTTCCGCAGGCAGGTCCGCCGGGGGCGGTTCATGACATTGCAGACGCGGGCCTGAATCGTCGCGACTTTGCCGTCCTGTTCGCGCAGGAAAGTAATGCCGCTGCCGGTTTCGGCGGGGCAAAAGGTGAGCGTCGTCGGTTCCCCGGAAAAAAGCCCCGGACCGGCGAAGGTCACCTCGCGGGAAATTGTGCGTTGTCGGTTCGTCACGACCTGGGGATGAGGAAAAACGCCTCGCTCCGGCAGAAACGTGATGATAGCGGACAGGGGAAAGATCGGAAAGGGCGAACTCTGTGCCGCCAGTGCACTCATGGGAAGGATCCGTCAGGCAATTTTGGATTTTGGATTTGTGATTTTGGATTGAGAGCGGCTTCCCAATCCAAAATCAAATCCAAAATCCAAAATCGCGAACGTTCCGCCCGTGAGGGTGCCGGCGGCACTTGGATGCGTCCTACTTGCTCTTGATCTGCATCACCGCCGCGCCGCCGGCCATTGCGATGACGCCGACAATCTTCCACCAGCGGATTGGTTCGCGCTCCATCCCCAGCGCGCCGAAATGATCGATGAGCAGCGCGGCAACCAGTTGCCCCGCGACAATCAGCGCCAGCAGCGGCCCGGCGCTTTCCTGCTTGGCGTTGATGATCTGGATGACGATCGCGAAGACGATCAGGACCGCCGGCACCCACGCCCACCACGGCGCTTCGGCCGCGCCCGAGAGCTCGCCGCGTGCTGGCGGGACGGTGAAGGAGATGATCCACGCCAGGATCGCGCCCAACGTCAACACCAGCGCCACCGCCAGTGCCGGCGACTTCACCGCTTCGAAGAGGCGTTTGTTGGCGGCGATCTGGATCGGGATCGTCGCGCCGGAAATCGTCACCAGCGCCAGAAGGAGATAACGCATCGCTCAGGCCTTTCGTCAATTCACTTGGCGGACGGTACTGCAACCGCCGCGAGGTTGGGGACCGGGAAAGTGATGCGATTCATTGCGGGTGCTGCAATCACAACGTCGCCAGGCCTTGCGGGATAATGCAGGTGTCATATTCAACGGAGGTTTGCTGTGAAGATGAAAACGGTTCTTGCTCTTCTGGTCGCTGTCGCATTTTCGGCGGCACATTCCTTCGCCGCCGACGCGCCCTTCAAACCGCCGGCCAAGGAGAAGTTCATGATCTTCCTGCTGGTCGGGCAGTCGAACATGGCGGGTCGCGGGAAAGTGGAGGAGCAGGACCTCAAAGCACATCCGCGCGTCTGGAAGCTGGACAAGGAAGGGAAGTGGGCACCGGCGGTCGATCCGCTGCACTGGGACAAGCCAGGCGTCGCCGGTGTCGGCCTCGGCACGACTTTCGGCAAGACGATCGCCGAGCAGTATCCGGATGCGACGATCGGCCTGGTCCCCGCGGCGTTCGGCGGGACGTCGATCGACCAGTGGTCGCCGGACAAGGAGAAGGGACTCTACGCCGACGCGATCCACCGCGCGAAGAACGCGCTCAAGGACGGCACGCTCGCCGGTATCCTCTGGCATCAAGGCGAGGCCGATGAGAAGAAGGCCGACGCGTACACCGAGAAAGCGAAGAAGCTCTTCGACGCTTTCCGGAAGGACCTGGGTTCGCCGAATGTGCCGGTCGTCGTCGGCGCGGTCGGTGAGTTCCACGCCGGAAGTGAGGAGATCAACAAGGTTTTGGCGGCGCTGCCGAAGACAGTCCCGCATTGCGCGTTCGCCGCCAGCACGGGGCTGACAGACAAAGGCGACAAGACGCACTTTAACTCGGAGTCGTATCGCGAGTTCGGCCGGCGCTACGCGGCGGCGTGGAAGAAGTTGGCGGCGGAGAAGCAGTAGGAAAGATCACCGCAGAGACGCAGAGATCGCAAAGGGAAGATTTTGGATTTTGGATTTGGGATTTTGGCTTGGAGAGGCACGCCTATGAGCAATCCAAAATCACAAATCCAAAATGCAAAATCGCATTCTCCGCGATCTCTGCGTCTCTGCGGTGATCCTCATGCTTCACTCGCGCGGTTGGCTTTCGGCGGGCGTGACATACGTCGTCAGCCGCTCGTTGTGCTGGCGGAGCAGGATCAGCGGAATCCGCACGCCGACCTTTTCTTCGGTGAGGATTCGCTGCAGGTCATCGATGCTGGTCAGCGGCTTGCCGTCGAGCTCGACCAGGACGTCGCCGGCCATCAAACCCGCGGCGTGCGCCGGGCTGTCAGGCTCAACGCTGATCACCAGCACGCCTGCATCCGCGGGCAGATTGTGGTAGCGAACGACACGCC
>JADMIO010888920.1_pt1 | contig 26588 bp, 24 predicted proteins | sample 8958161 | NCBI WGS metagenome assembly JADMIO01 (sample SAMN16585339, study PRJNA669376) | soil metagenome | isolation source: Crop rotation soil | place: USA: Cullars Rotation, Alabama | collected 2011 | reverse complement strand
GCGACAACTTGTCCACGTGGAATTCTAAGCTTAGGATCCCAATGTGCTGGAAAGCTTCGCCTGCACCAGGTTGAAGTCGTGGTTCCACTACGATGACGCCCTCGACACATTCGGCGTGCATGCGGTGGGCGGAACACTGGGCGCTTTTTTGACCGGTGTCTTTGCCACTGCAAGCGTCAATCCGAACCTCACGAAACTGGCCGGGTATAGTCTATGGTTTGAACAACTTAAAGCGATGGGGTTCACCATCGCTCTCGCCGTCACCGGAACTATTGTCCTCGGCGCCGTTGTTCGAGCCAGTGTCGGATTACGCACCAGACCCGAAGTCGAACGCCAGGGTCTCGACGTCAACGAACACGGCGAGGAAGGTTACCGAACCGGTGGAGGCCACCGGACCTCCGGTTAAGGATCTTCCAACCTCGCCCGGCCGACCGCTATGCTCCCGGGCGAATACCGATTAAGAAGGCCTAGAAGCCGCTGCCCGCTGAACTCCGCGTGGGAGTCTTGAGATTCTTAAGGGCGCGCCCATCCAGCGTATTCAAATCATCTGACCGGGAAGTGCCCTGGCCGTTATCATCGACTTCAACCCAGCGCCCGCCCATATGGCTGCCGGTGCTGGCCGGGACCCAGACAAAATGCTTTCCGTTCTTGCCGGTCGTCGCTTTCGCCGCGGCTGCCGCGGTCGGCTTAATATCAAAATCAACCCGGGTGGCGCCGTTCGAACGGGCCGTGACATTCTTGGCCGTCGTCGGAACATTGTTTACCCACGCCGTGACCTTGTATTTTGCGTTAGCGAGATTTTGAAAAACATATCTGCCCTGCTGATCAGTCTTCACGCTTTTCAGCGCGGTTTTTGAATCGGCCTGTTCAATCCGGACTTCGGCGCCGCGGGCTGGCTTTCCATCCGGACCTTTGATCTGACCTTGAATTGTGCCTGCCCGAACCAGGGAAATACTGGCAAGAAAGAGAAGACCCACCGACCCTAAAGAGAAAATGCGCGAGGTTGACATAAGGACGTATATTTTAATCGATCGAAGCAATTCACGCAAATTGTTTATGAAGGCGTAAGGACGATTTGCCGGCCCAACGCGTGGTCCACCATCAGTGCCGCATGCGCGTACCGCCTGATTGCGCCCCAAAGCTCGCGCCCCGAAATAACCGCCTTAGGTGATCCCCGTCGACAGTCTCTATTGGTAGTCCTGAAGCGGGTAAACGTCCATTCTCGTCAACTTCGACCCAACGGCCTCGAAGATGACTACCAGTTGTCTCCTGAAGGTAAAAATAATGCCGGGGTTTCTTGGCTGTCCCGTTCGCACTGATGTCGAAGTCGATCCTGATCGCACCTGCCGCACGTGGAACCACGTTCTCAATGGTGGTACCAGCACGATTTACCCACGTCGTAATTTTATAGCTCTTCCCGTCGGAGAGATTCTTAAAAACATACTGTCCATTTTGGTCCGTTTTGACTTTTTGGAATGCGCCCTGCGCTCGGCTGTAGGCAATCTGGACTTCCGCGCCGATGATGGCTTTTCCATCCGGGTCGGTTACCAGGCCCTGGACCGTGCCGGCATTGACCGAGCCGCTCCCGATTAAAGCGGCGGCAACCAGGGGAACAACGCTGATCCGTGAAGCGCTAAACATAAGGAGCCGAGTTTAGACGAAAATTGTGTATTCACGCAAATACTTTATCAAGGTGGCGACAATTTTTGCGATGCCGGCGGAGGGGATCGAACCCACACGATCTTGCGATCACTGGATTTTGAGTCCAGCGCGTCTGCCAGTTCCGCCACGCCGGCGGCGGGAGACTGAAATTACAAGGAAGCGCCGGAAGCTCAAGCGCTTCCGACAAGATCGAACGGTTGCAAACTGCGCGGGGCGCCAAAAATCTCCCGCAAAATGATCGCGTTTCGGAGATCGGTTGAGGATCGAAGCAGGCTGGCAATACTTCCGTCCGAAATTTGGTGGGCCGTATGAAGTTCGGCCGCCAATATTCCTGTCTTATCAATGGGCTGTTCCTCGGGCCGAACGCTCTTATAGGTCTCGAACACAGGAGATTCCGGAACGACCGGCTTTGCCATTTGGGCGGCGACCGGTGCTGCTGGCACTACAAGTTCAGGTTCCGGAAGCGGACGCGCAGTCAGCGGTGGAAGGGGGGAAGGGAACGGCGGAACATGTCGAGCTACGATCGGCCTCTGGTAAGTCGGGCGTTGCCTGACCGGTTCCGGCGGCCGCGAAGAGGGCGGCTGCCCAAGCGCTTCCATGAATCGTCGAATCCGTTCTTCGTCGGAAATCTCGGGACGCGGAGGAGGCAGATTCGCGCGGGGTGGAGTGTTCGATCGCGACGGCGGGCCGGGCCGGTTCGTCTCCCCTGCTTTCTTCGCCAATATTCTGAGGAGGCCGGCCACGCCAATGAGCAGAGCAAACAAAATCCCGTCCAAGTGCATCGCGATTATTCCCATTTTTCTTTCAGTAATGTGGTCGGATTCGCGTACTCGGCCAACTGCTGTCCATTTTGATAAAGCCGCAGCCAGATCCCGGTCAAGGCATCCTCAACTTTGATTTTGGCGCCATCGATAAAATAATAGTCACCCACCAAGCTCGCTTTGGTTAGCTGAACAGATTCAGTGGTAACGACCTTCTTTTCCCGCGACCTGACCAGCGGCAGCATGGCGCTCCCGGTGCGACGCTTCGCTTCGGGCGCCCCTTTCTTACCCAGCTGCTGTTTGCTGAAAAAAATGATGTACTTCACCTCGACATTGGACAGGTCGTGAAATGTCTTGTTTTCGACCGTGATATCGTAGGCCCAGTCCTGTTTAGTGACCGCTTTGCCGCCTTCCCCGGCACCCGGATTGGTTTTCTCGGCTAATTTTTTCGCAGCCGAATGGATATCTACATCCTGATTTCCGGCCTCGGACCGAACAGACAGGGTAAACCAGGCCAGGGCACAAAGAATTATGGTTAAGCGTCTCATGGAATCCTCCGACAGTTAAATACCTTACCTAACTAGTCCGGCCAAGACTGAAATTTGGTGGTTTACTCCGCCCGGCCACAGGAAATCCGTGATCCTTCGGCGCTTGTCACGGCCATTGTATCGGCAGTATTCTCTTCGAATGGATTCGCTCTCTCTCGTCGGCGTCGCGGTCCTCGCCGTTGTTGCCTTCATCCTGACCATCGTCGTCTCGAAATATTTCATGACCTGGCTGCGAGCGCGCGTCGCTAATGCTCCCGTCGGCATTGGAAAAATGATCGGGATGAGCCTGCGTCGCGTGCCGGTGGGATTAATCGTCGACAGCCGGATTACCGCGGTAAAAGCGGGCCTCGATATCCCAAGTGATCCGCTGGAAGCGCATTATCTGGCCGGTGGCGATGTCACCCAGGTGATCCTGGCTCTGATCGCCGCCGATAAAGCCGGCATTTCACTCGAATTCAATCGAGCCTGTGCCATAGATCTTGCCACCAAGGGCACCGGCAAGACAGTTCTGGAGGCAGTTCGGACCAGCATTAATCCAAAGGTGATCGATGTGCCGAACCCATCGATGGGCCGCACCACGATCGATGGCGTGGCCAAGGACGGTATCGGCGCGAAAGTGAAAGCGCGGGTCACCGTCCGATCGCATCTGGATCGATTCGTTGGCGGTGCGACGGAGGAAACAATTATCGCCCGGGTCGGCGAAGGTATCGTGAGTGCCATCGGCTCGGCCGACTCATATAAAGATGTGCTGGAAAATCCGGACCGCATTTCCAAGGCCGTCCTGGCCAAAGGACTCGACAGCAACACCGCGTTTGAAATTCTCTCGATCGATATCGCCGATGTCGATGTGGGCGACAATATCGGCGCGAAATTGCAAAGCGAACAGGCCGACGCCGACAAACGAATCGCCCAGGCCAAAGCGGAAGTACGTCGGGCCGCGGCGGTGGCCGTTGAACAGGAAATGCGGGCCAAGACCCAGGAGATGCGGGCTAAAGTTGTGGAAGCTGAAGCGCTCGTCCCGCAAGCGATGGCCGACGCATTCCGCTCGGGAAATCTTGGCATAATGGATTACGTCCGGATGAAAAACGTCCAGGCCGATACTTCGATGCGCGAATCGATCGCCGGCAGCGACAAACCGGCCAAAGGCACGTGACCGCCTTCGGGAAAGCGGTCGCCGAACACTGGAGGTAGACAGGATTAACAGGATTGGATGATTTTTCCGAGACGAATCAGTCTTGGGTCTGGTCAATAATCGGGTAAATCCTGCCTAGCCTTCTAAGATTTTCGCCTTCCGCAACCTCAGCGCATTCGCGATCACCGACACCGAGCTGAAACTCATGGCCGCGCCGGCGATCATTGGGCTTAGCAATATTCCGAACACCGGATAAAGCGCGCCGGCGGCAATCGGGACGCCGGCGACGTTGTAGATAAACGCGAAAAAGAGGTTCTGCCGAATATTGCGCATCACCGCGCGGCTTAAGCGAATCGCCCTGGCGATTCCGAGCAGATCGCCTTTCACCAGGGTGATGCCCGCACTTTCAATCGCGACATCCGTGCCGGTCCCCATGGCAATTCCCAGATTGGCGGCGGCGAGCGCGGGGGCATCGTTAATCCCGTCGCCAGCCATCGCCACAACCGCGTTGTGTTCCCGCAGCTTCCTGACCAGCTCGATCTTGTCGCCCGGATTTAACTCCGCTTTGAATTCGTCGATGCCCAATTCTTTCGCGACCGATTCGGCGACACGGCGATTGTCACCGGTGCACATGATCAGCTTCAATCCCATCGCGTGAAGCTCCCGAACCGCCTGCCGGCTGCTTTCCTTGATCGGATCGGCGATTCCAATCACACCGATTGCCCGACCATTCGCTGCGACCCAGACCGTTGTCTGCGCCTTCTTCTGCAACTCCGCCGCCTTCAGTTTCAGCTCGCGCGAAATTGGTATGCCGGATTCGGTCAGCAACATTTCTTTTCCGACCAGGATTTGTCGGCCATCCACGATTCCGGAGGTTCCGCCCCCGGTTATTGATTCGAACTTCATCACCTCGCGCGGTTCGACCTTCTCTCTGGTCGCCGCCGCGACAATGGCCCGCGCCAGCGGATGTTCGCTATGCATTTCCAATGAGGCTGCTACTTCGAAGAGTTGACGTTCCTCGCCGCCGGCTTCAACAACCCGACTTACCACCTGTGGTTTTCCCGCCGTTAACGTTCCAGTCTTGTCGGTTACCAGATGCGAAATTTTTTCCGCGACCTCAATCGCCTCGGCATTCTTGATCAACACTCCCGCCTGAGCCGCTCGACCTACTCCCACCATGATCGACATCGGCGTCGCTAACCCGAGGGCACAGGGACAGGCAATGATAAGAACGGAAACCGCGCAGACTAACGCATAACCCGGCGGTCCGAACATCGCCCAGACAAGAAACGCGATCAGGGCAACACCGATCACCGCGGGAACGAAATAGCTCGCAACTGTGTCGGCCAGTTTCTGAATTGGCGCGCGGCTACGCTGAGCCTCTGCGACCATCTGGATGATTTGAGAGAGCAATGTTTCCGACTCAATCTTTTCTACCCGCATCACAAACGAGCCGGTCTGATTGATTGTTCCCCCGACAATTTCGTCTCCCACTTGTTTGGCCACCGGCAGTGATTCGCCAGTGATCATCGACTCGTCTACGTTGCTCTGCCCTTCAATGATGACGCCATCGAGCGGCACTTTTTCTCCAGGGCGAACCCGAAGCAGGTCCCCTTTGCGAACTTCAGGCAATTCGACCTCTTCCTCCGCGCCATTAGAAATGCGATGGGCAGTCTTAACCCCGAGCTCGACTAATGCCTTGATCGCCTGGCCCGTCCGGCTGCGCGCTCTCGCTTCCAGCAATTGCCCTAACAAAACCAGCGTGGTGATCACTGCCGCCGCTTCGAAATAAAGATCGACCTCGCCCCCATGACGAAGCGACTCCGGAAAAATGCCGGGAGCGATGACCGCGATCGCGCTGTACAGAAACGCCGCGCCGATTCCAATCGCGATCAGCGTCCACATGTTGAGGCTGCGGTTCACGATTGATTTCCAGCCCCGCACAAAAAAGATCCCGCCGGCCCAGAATACCACCACCAGGGTAAGCGCGAATTCGATCCACTTGGAGATTCGCTTCGGAAAGATCGAACCGTGCTTGCCGATCATCGGCGCCATGGCCATCAAAAACACCGGCAAGGTCAGAATGAGCGCGAACCAAAATTTCCGCCAAAGTGATTCTACCTCATCCGATTCTGCCGGCTCCGGCAACGTCATTTTCGGTTCCAGGGCCATCCCGCACTTCGGGCAGTCGCCGGGATGATCCTGCTCGATCTCTGGGTGCATCGGGCAGGTGTAGATCGCTGCGCTCATGAACAGACTATGTCACGTCTTAAGAATTCGGGCCCACTAAACACGCGAAATGATCGAAAGTTCGAATCTGAAACCCAGCCTTTCTTACTTCGCGTCCTTTCGTGTTTTTAGTGGGTAACTTCACCGTCCGGCGATCCTCGGATCAAAGCGATATGCGACGGGCTTTGCGATCTTGATCTTCTTAAAATCCGGATGCCTGGGGTTGAGCAGGAAGTTTTTCTCGGTCGTACTATGCACACTGGGCACCGCCAGCACCGCCGAACGCATTTGAGCCAGCCACTCGTCGCCAATTCGACGACTTGATGCGGTCGGGATTTGGGCGTTCCAACCATCAGGAAGTTTCGTAGCCGGAAGATGCTCGGTCAGCTCGTCAGGCCATTCGACCCGAAACGAGAAATAGCGTTCGGTTGAGGACAGTGGCCTGGTATGAACAAGAATCTCGAGCGCAGCAAGCGATTCGTGTTCGGCGAGATAAACGACAGCCTTACCAGGCGAATGCCAGCGGCCTGGCAAACGCCGGCTACCTTCTCCGGCAAACGCGCTAGCGACGTGCGCCGCGCGAACGATTCTCCAAGCCGAGGCCATCAGAATTGTTAGCCAAATGCTGACAGGATTTGCGGGTTGCTAGGCAAGAATACCGTAGTCAATGCGACCGAGCAGATCTTCAACTTCTCGCGCGCCAATCTCTGTTTTCGCAAACTCCAGCGGCACAGCGCCACCCAGGCCGAATTGAGGAAACTTCAGCCACTGACGGGCCCGATCCGCCGTGCCGAAGAGCTGCGTAGCATATTTGACGATCCGTGAGTATCGCATGACCCGCTCGGATTCCTCCGGCGACAGCCGGCGCTCAGCTTTGCGCCGCTGCAATGTGGACCTTGAAATGGAAAGCTGCCGGGCAAGAGCTTCCATTGGTTCATCGAGTTGGCTTCGGAGGTGTTCCAGTTCGCTGAAGGGCAGACCTTTCGTGATCCGTTGAATGGTTTTCGCTAAATAAGGTTCCGGTCGGTTCATGACCGCCATTCCCCCACTGCGACTTCCGTACGCCGGACTCTCCTCGCGGACAACGCTTATGGAAGTCTGGCCCTTTTTCTTTGACCGCCCCCGCGGGTTCATATGGGTATATTAAATGATTCAAATGAACCAGTCAAGGTGACGTAGTCACAACCCGCCCCAGGTAACTGGAGGTTGAGGTTTCGGGAGAAACCGAATCAATCGAACCTCAACGTTGATCGACCCTTCAGCGTTAGAACGCTTGGCGTTTTGATGAACGTCCCCGGCGGGAATCGAACCCACATTTAAGGTTTAGGAAACCTCCGTTCTATCCGTTGAACTACGGGGACTTGGCCAGAAGTCAGATATCAGACATTGGCATTCAGATTTCAAACTCGGATCGCGGATTGGCTAGCCCGATTTGGCGAGAAGGCCTAGCTGGAAAATGAGAGAGCGGCAGAGGCCTTACCCTCTGCCGCTCCTGCTCTCGATGCCGTCGAGAGCTCCCCTAACCTTTTTTACCCTAAAACTATTCTTGAGGTGATAGAAATACTATAGATTCTATAATTCGGCAAGGCTAATTTTGCGGCCTTTTCCCGGCCTCGAAACGTATCTCTATTGAGACTATTTCACTCCCGAGCCGGCTGGCCTCCGGCAGCATTACCCACGAGCACCTTTATGAAAACGAAAACGAACCTGTTTAAACTCCCGCCAATAATCGCGGCCTTCGTCTTGACCGTGTTATTTCTGACCGGATGCGGGAGCACCTCAAGTTTACAAACTTCCCAGGGCTCTACCGTCAGTTCAACCCGGAAATTCTCCAAGGTCGTGGTCCAGGACTTCCAGGTCTCGGTCGCAGAACACGCGACAAAGGCGGCGGTCACGAAAGGCCGGTTCCCCGAGCTAATTGCCGGCGAGCTTCGAAAGACCGGGCGCTTCTCAAGCGTCGCGCGCACGGCCAGGCCCGATTCCAATACCCTGGTCATTTCCGGTGTGGTTACCAAGTACGACGAAGGAAACGCGGTTAAGCGCGGCCTATTGGGAATGGGATTTGGAATGGCGTTCCTCGAAGCCGATGTAGAGTTTCGCGACAGCAAGGGCGCCAGAATCGGGACCATCAAAGTCGATAAGAACAGTTACCCGCTCGGCGGCTGGATCGGAGCCACTCAAAATCCGGATGGATTCATGGAAGGCGCGGCCAAAAAAATCGCGGAAGAAGCGGTTAAGCTGACCAAATAATTTGGGTCCAACTCTTTCGGCGCTAAAGGCCGACCGCGTCGCGGACGCGCTTCATCACCTGGTTCGCCACTTGGTTGGCCCGCTCGGCGCCGCGCTTCAGAACCTTGTCGATATAAGACTTGTCGCTGACGATTTCCTCCCGGCGTTTTCGCATCGGGGCGAAATATTCCCACAATTTTTCGAACAACTGTTTCTTGAAATCGCCGTAACCGGTCCCGCCTTTTTGGAACCTTTCCCGCATGTCCCTTATCTCCTCCTTCGACGCGAACAGGGAGTAGAGCTGCAAGATCGTTGACTTGTCAGGGTCTTTAGGCGCATCCACCGCGGCCGAATCAGTTACGATACCCATCACGCGCTTCCGCATCGTTTTTTCATCGCCAAAGATGTCGATGTTATTGCCGTAGCTCTTGCTCATCTTTTGGCCGTCGACTCCGGGAACGGTTTCGGTTTGCGGATTGATCCGCGGCTCGGGCAACTTGAAAATCTGCCCGTCCGGCGAGGACTCGCCATAAGCTTCATTGATTCGCGTCGCGATATCGCGAGTGATTTCAATATGCTGCTTTTGGTCCTTGCCGACCGGGACCGCGTCGCTGTCGTAAATCAAAATGTCGGCCGCCATGAGTATCGGGTAGGTAAAAAGCCCTGCGTTCGCTGCCATTCCGCGCGCGACTTTATCCTTGTAGGAATGGGCCAGCTCCAACCGGGAGACCGGGGTAACCGTCGACAAAATCCAGGCAAGTTCGGTGGTTTGCGGCACATCGGATTGTCGAAAAAGCGCGCATCGCTCGGGATCCAGACCACAAGCGAGAAAATCGAGCGCGACCCGTCGAGAATTTTCGCGGAGCGCGCTCGGATCTCGAAGAGTGGTGAGCGCGTGATAATCGGCGATGAAGTAAAACGTTTCCCCTTCGCTCTGCAATGCGATTGCCGGCCGCATCATGCCGAAATAATTGCCGATGTGAAGGACACCGCTGGGTTGTATGCCGGATAAGATGCGCATCGTTCTTGGCAAGGGTGATAGCAGGCGACCGGTGACACTCTTAAATGACGAATGAGGAATGTCGAATAACGATCAGACGCATTCCTTTGTCATTAGTCCGTCGCGCTGCGTCATTCCCACGGTGGACACGTGGTGATGTTTCGGCAAACTAATTACAATGCGAGTTCGAAGGGCGTTACCGTTAGTCTGCGCCTCGATCGCAGTCGCGATTGGCATTCTTACATTAATCGGATGGATCTCTGGATTGTCCGTCCTGGCGAGCGTGCGGGCCAAATACATCCCGATGGCGCCAAGCACGGCGATTTGCTTTTCACTTCTTGGCATCGGCCTGATTATCCAGGTTACGCGCTCCAAACTTGGGTGGATGGCCCAGGCATTGGCCATCGTCGTGCTAATCGCGGCCTGCGCTAAACTGGTTGAGTTCGCCCAAGGACTTCATTTCGGAATCGATGCCTGGTTCGTGCGAAATCCGGGAAATTTTGGCGCGGTGCCGACCGGGCGAATGTCGCCGATCACGGCGTCGAACTTCGTTTTGACCGCGGGCGCACTGATGGCGCTGAGCTCGTCGCGATTTCGTGCAGTCTCCGGATCGCTGGCCGCGTTGGCCACCATCGTCGCCAGCGTGGTGCTCGTCGGCTACTGGTATGGAACTCCCCTGCTCTACGGCGGCACGATTATCCCGGTCGCGTTTACCACCGCCTGTGGATTTTTGTTGTGCGGAGTGGCGATCGTCGCCGCCGGCGGCATCGAACAATGGCCGTTGCGTTTATTCCATGATGATTCCACCCGGGCGCTTTTGCTTCGGGTGTTTGTCCCAATCATCATCGCTGCCGCGCTTATCAACGGCTGGATCAACACCGCGCTGCTTCAACGTTTCCGGGCCAACCCCGCGCTTATCGCCGCGCTTTGCGCGGTGATTTTTGCCGCGTTGATCGGCTGGATCATCTCCCAGGTCGCGCTCGTCGTCGGTGGGCGAATCGATCGGGCGGAGGCAGCTCGAAATGCCGCCCAGGCCGAGCTGGTCGCGCTGAATGCGGAACTGGAGAAGCGGGTGGACGATCGGACCCGCGAATTACGCCAAAAAAATCGGCAGATGGAGAGCGAACTTCGAATGGCGCGTGAACTCCAGTTCGCCCTGCTGCCGCAACAATTTCCGACCGTTCCAATCAACGCCGACCCTGAAAGCAGCGCGCTACGTTTTCTGAGTTTGTACTTTCCGACCGGAGACGTCAGCGGTGATTTCTTCAGCGTTTTTCCGGTTAACGAAAAAGCCGCCGGCATTTTCATTTGCGATGTAATGGGGCACGGCGTGAGATCGGCATTGATCACGAGTATGATTCGCGCGCTGGTGGAAGAACATGTTCGGATCACTCATGATCCGGGGGAATTGCTCACCCGCGTTAATTTTGCCCTCTCTGGAATTCTCAAACAGGCTCGCACTACCATGTTCGCCACCTGCATTTATCTGGTGGCTGACATTGAGAACGCCGAGCTTCGCTTTGCCAATGCCGGTCATCCCTGCGGCCTTCACATTCGAGACAGTTCGGCGCCGGCCGAGAAACTTCACGGTGCCGGACGGATCGGACCGGCCATGGGGCTGATTCCGGATGCCACCTACCGGACATCGAGCCGGGCCATGGCTGAAGGCGATTTGGTCATGCTTTTCACCGACGGCTTATTCGAAGTCGAGGATCCTGCTGGAAATGTTTTCAGCCAGAAACAACTGCAAGCTACGGTCGATCGGCACGTGGCGCTGGCGCCCGACGATTTTTTCCAGCGCGTCCTAAGCGACATCAAGAATTTCTCAAAGCGCGAATCGTTCGACGACGATGTTTGCGTCGTAGGAGTGCAAGTCCAGCACATCGACGCGGGCAATTCCTGACAGATAGCGGGAAGAATCTTCCTCGCTGTTGGGCCGGATGATTCACTCCGTCGCTCTATAAAACGTCAAAGAGCAGTTTGTCCTTGACCCTGCACCCACTCGCCATCATTTCTTCGACCCACATGAAGAAATCCGCTTTCAAGCCGGTTGCCCTCCTGCTTCTCTTGATACTGCTCTTTGTCGCTCTATCAACAGGCCTGCATAAGAGAGCCGTTAAATCCTCCTCCAGCGCCGCCGGTGTCCTGCAGTTCACTTCCGGGGGACATGTGCTTCGCTTTGGCGAAACCGGAATCTACGCGGCCGCCGGGTCCCACATGCTTCATGTCGAATTCGTAAATTCGGCTTCGGCCAAGCCATCCAGCGCGGTCGCATCCAAAAACGGCCGGGGCACATCCCAACTATCCCAGGTAAAGTATTCCAATCTTTGGAATGGCATAACGCTTACCTACGACGCACCGGATGGAGCAATCGTCCGCAGCACTTATCGAATCGAACCAAACGCAGATGTAGATCAAATAGGGCTGCGCTATAACGGCCCGGTTTCCCTTCAGCCTAACGGATCGATTGATATCCGATTCCAGACCGGCTCGATGAATGAGAGTGAGCCGAAAGCGTGGCAGGAACAAGATGGGCAACAAATTCCGGTTCGGGTTGCATTTGCCCGGCAGGGTGAGCGCGAAATAAAATTCGTGACCGGCGAATACGATCGAAACAAACCACTTTTCATCGATCCAACGCTGGTTTGGAACACTTTTCTCGGCAGCAGCGAAGACGACCAGGGTACTGCGATCGCGGTGGATGGAGCTGGAAATGTTTATGTCGCGGGCCTCAGCAACGCGACCTGGGGAACTCCGGTTCGGCCACTTGCCGGTGGATATGACGCTTTTGTTGCTAAGCTCGACTCCGCCGGCTCGCTCATATGGAACACATTTCTGGGAGGCGACAACAACGAAGGCGCTCAAGGCGTAGCCCTCGACGGCTTGGGGGACATCTGCGTCGCGGGTTTCGCCACCGCGAGCTGGGGTTCGCCGGTTCGCGCTTTCAGCGGAGGCAATGACGGTTTTGCCGCCAAACTGGATCCCAACGGTAGCCTGATTTGGAATACTTTTTTGGGCAGCAACGCCGACGATTCAGGGCAGGCCGTTGCCGCCGATGCGATCGGGAATGTTTACGTTTCGGGTTACAGCGCCGCCAGTTGGGGAAATCCGGCACGACCGTTCAGCGGTTTCTATGATGCTTTCGCGGCGAAACTCGATGCGGCCGGAAATCTGGTCTGGAACAGTTTCCTCGGGAGCCCCGCTACCGACATGGGCCGCGCGGTTGCAGTGGACGCAGCCGGAAATGTTTATGTCGTTGGCTTCAGCACACAGAGTTGGGGCTTACCCGTCCGCCCATTTAGCGGCATCGATAACGCTTTTGCCGCGAAGTTGGATTCAGATGGCAACCTAACCTGGAATACTTTTCTGGGTGATCAGCATGCTGCCGGCACCGCAGTGACAGTGGACCTGGCTGGAAATGTTTACGTTGTCGGATTCTGCAATGGAACGTGGGGCACACCGGTTAGGCCTTTTGCCGGCATCCAGGACGCTTACGCGGCCAAACTGGATTCCAATGGTTCGCTGACCTGGAATACTTTCCTCGGCGGCGCGACCAGCCAGGATGTTGGCAGCGGTGTAGCGGTGGATCTCACTGGCAACGTGTATGTCGGTGGAACCAGCGACGCATCGTGGGGATCGCCCGACCCCGCATTCGCCGGAAACATCGACGCTTTCGGCGCGAAGCTCGATTCCAACGGAATCCTTCGTTGGAACGGATTCGTCGGCAGTGGCGGCACCGACCAGGGAAATGCGGTGGCTATCGATTTGTCCGGCAATGTGCATTTGGCCGGGATTAGCGACCATAGTTGGGGAACGCCGGTTAGGCCGTATACGCCGCCGTTGAACGATGCATTCGTTGCAAAACTCAATCCCAGCGCCGCGGCCAGTCCAACGCCCACCGCGACGCCTACTGCAACACCAACGGCGACACCTACCCCCACCGCCACGCCGACTCCTGCGCCAACCGCCACTCCAGTCTGCGATCTCCCGACTTCAATCACGTCAGAATTCAACGGAACGCCAATCCGCGCCGGCTCCTATATCTGGTTTAGCAGCGTACTGAAACCGAACGGTATCGGAACGCGAACCGTAACCTTCCGATTCACACACCAGACCATTAGCGCCTCGGCATTCACCATCCCGGTGCCAGACGCAGAGGTGACCTTTGATCCGTCCGCCGTTATCGCGACCACTTCTTTCGTGGGCAATTCCTGGGTGACCCGCGTACCATCCCCCCTGATGTCCGGCAATGCGTTCTTCTCCGGTGTGACCTTTCAAGTGCCGGCAAATATTCCCGGAGGACTTCACGACATCACATGGAGTGGAACGGTCACTCCAGACGCGCCCGGGGCCAGCCTGCAGTGGAAATGGGGCGCCGCCGTTTACAGCAATTTCGTGCTCGATTACAACCTGTTGGGAGTTAAGCCGATCGATAATCCCCTCGGAAGTTTGTATCTGAACTCCGATCACGCCGGGACCCCGGAGAATTTCAAATTCTTCGTAATGGGTGGAGGCAGAGGTGGTGGAGGGGCGAACTATACCGGCAGTTACAGCGGCACCGTCAAAGCGGGACCTTGTCCGTGATAACCACCAGCAGGCAGGAAAAGTCGTTTCTTGCTGGAAATTTCTGACTCCGCCGCTAGATAAGAGCGCGCCATGGTCGCTCGTTCTCACCCCGTTTCAGTCGTTACCGGCGGTGCCGGTTTCCTCGGCTCGCATTTGACCGATCGGCTCCTAAGCGAAGGCCATCGGGTTATCGCGATCGATAACCTGATTACGGGCAGCCCGGCTAACATCGCTCACCTGGCCGGGAACGAGAACTACCGGTTCATCAAACACAACGTTTCCAATTTCATTTTCCTGCCCGAAGAAAAAATCGATTACGTTTTTCACTTCGCCTCGCCGGCGAGCCCGATTGATTATCTCGAGCTGCCGATTCCCACCTTGAAAGTCGGCGCACTGGGCACCCATAACACGCTCGGCCTGGCCAAGGATAAGAAGGCGTCATTCATCCTGGCTTCGACATCGGAATGTTACGGCGATCCGCTGGTTCACCCGCAAAAGGAAGATTACTGGGGTAACGTTAACCCGATCGGACCGCGCGGCGTTTACGATGAAGCCAAGCGTTTCGCCGAAGCAATGACCATGGCCTATCACCGCTATCACGGCGTGGACACGAAAATCGTTCGCATCTTCAATACCTACGGACCGCGGATGCGCCTCCGGGATGGGCGGGTGGTGCCGGCCTTCATCGGGCAGGCCTTGAATGGCCAGCCGCTGACTGTTTTCGGCGACGGCTCGCAGACTCGCTCGTTCTGTTACGTGTCCGATCTCATCGACGGCATCTTCAAGCTCGCCATGAGCGACTTCCACGAGCCGGTGAACATCGGCAATCCCGCGGAGATGACGATCAAACAATTCGCCGATGAAATTATTCGGATCACCGGGGCGAAAACGGAGATCGAATATAAACCATTGCCGGTCGACGATCCCAAGGTTCGTCAGCCCGACATTTCGCGGGCCAAGCAGATCCTGGGCTGGGAACCAAAGGTGAAGTTCGATGAAGGGATCAGGAAAACGATTGAATATTTCCGCGACTCATTGCGGAGTTAGCGGTTTAAGGGTTGAGGACTTCAGCCATTTGAGCAAGACTTCTATTATGACAAGGCTGGGATTAGCGGTGGTAGCCGGTTCACTGATGCTTGGCTCCTCGCTTGTGGCCTCGGAGACAACTTCGCCGGAAAATGCGAGCAGCAGCTTCGCCCTCTATCACCCGGGTATATTTAACACAGTGGACGGTTCCACGCTCCTCCGGCGGCTGCCCGTGCGGGATTTTCTGGACGGCACCCGTCTGCCATTTTCCACCGCCCTCGGCCGAATGGGAGCGGCACCGGTCGAATTTCCTCCAATCATGTTCGCCGACCTGGCCGAGGTGAAGACCCGGACCCGGTCGCCCAGGGCTGATGGCAAAGATTATTCGGACGGGAAAGAGTCGTCCCAACAGTTGATGGTTTCGCAGTCGAGCCCGATTCATTTTGGCGGCGAACTCGGAGTATTCTACGGCCAGTACAGCGGCAAGTACGAGGGCGATGCGTTCGGAACTTATCTCCAGGGAACGGTCGGCAACGATCACTTCCAATTATCGGTCGGAGCCGAACACCAGGAGTGGAACACGCGGCTCTCCCACGGCCGTCATTAATCCGCCGGAGTTATTGCCGGTCGATCACTCGACAGACGAGGACCGGAAGCTGCGATTTCTAGGTGCAGCCTCGGAGGAGGAAGAAGATCAGCAGCACTGGGATCGGCACCCCGAGCAGCCACAGTAAAATCCATCCGATTTTTCCCGCCGTCTTAAAGTGTTGATTGAACTTCATATTTCCCAGGAATTCGCAGGACGGACCGGAATCGCGCGTAAAAATGCCAAGCCCTAGTCCCGGATGAAATCGCCTGAAACTCAACCCGCGGAGAGCGATGGAAACCCAGAACAGGTAGTCACTCCGCAAGGTCCAGCTTGCCCGGTCTGCGGCGCGCCTGTCATCCAGGAAAAATGCAAACTGATCTGCCGCAGCGAAATTTGCCGGGGCCGGGTGGTCATGAACTGCTCCGAGTTCTGATTGAAGCGCGGGCGCAAGCACCGCGAGCCAAAAGATCCACCAGAGAGCGCTGTCAAACTTGACTGCTTAAAGCAGTCAAGTTTTGTGAGACTGGGAAAAGAGATGCCAGTTGATCGCGCGCTCTCCCGGCAAGTGCGAGACGCGCCGCCTGCGAGAATGCCGGCGAGATGCCCGATCCAGGGCCGACTGCTTCGTTGGGGGGAGTCGGGAACTTACTTCCACAATCCGTCCTATCTCGGAAAATAGCGGATGCGCGCGATTCGGCTGGTAGAAACGGTGATATTTGTTCGACCAGCTAATGATCAATCCCACGGCACTCAGCTTGCGGAGTTCATCCTGAATCGTGCAAAGGGCGAGCTCGCTCTTGGTCGCCAACTCCCGCACCTAGCGTTCTCGGTGAGGCGTTGTAAAAAGCAAGCGCAAGATCTCAGCCCGCGCCCTCGGAAACAACACATCGAGAAGCGAAAAGCGTTTGGTGAAACCTCGATTGATCCATCTCTGGTTCTTCGGCATAGCTGCCTTCTAAACTGCGTAAAGCAGTCAAGTTTCAAGGAGATCAAAATGGTGAAAGCATCAGAATCGACGGAGTAGATCGAAATTTTCGCGCGTTTCCGCTGGCCTCGGGAGCCCTGATTGTGGAATCCTATGCCCCTCGACCGGGTCCGCCCGATTATTGTACATTTAGAATTCCCTATGAAACCAAAGTCCTGGATCGTCCTGTTCGCTCTTGTCATGGTACCCGCCGGTTTATTTGCCCAAGGACGCGGCCCTGCTCCCGAGTTTGTGATCAACAAGATCACCAAGAACCTGATTACCACGCCGCAATTCGGTTACACCGGCGCGCAACAATACCGGTCCGACCAGCGGGAAATGTGGCTCGAGGTGGAAGTGGAATTTTCGGCCGCGCCGGAATGGACGGACGAGCTCACGTTCAAGTACTACATTCTGTTCAACGGAAAACTGCTGACCGGCGAAGTGACGCACACGAACATTCCGGCCGGTCGCGAAAATCGCTCGGTCATGTACGTCGCTCCGCGCACGATGCTCCGTTTTGGAAAGAAAGCGGTGGTGACGGCGAACATGATTCAAAATGTCGCGGTGCAGGTTGTGCAGCAGGGCGCGGTGAAAGGCGAACTCAGTCTTCAACGCGCTCCAGCCCAATGGTTCGCCACGATCCCGCAGGTGCCGGGATTTGTTCTAAACAAAAGCGAAACGCCCTTCGCCCAGCTCTACTGGGATCGTTACGAGCAGATAAAGACCACCCGGTAAAGGCTCGATCCGGAATTCGAATCTCGAAGTCTTAAACTAATGGCAGCACCGGCGCGAATCATCAGTCTCAATCTCGGATCGCAGACGATTGGTCTCGCCGAATTCCAGGTCCAACCGCACGGTGGTCTGGTCTTGCACAGCTACCGTTTGCGCGAGATTTTGGTCGAGCCATCCGGCGAAGGAATGCGACAGGCCCAGGTCGCCGCGCTGCTGCCGGAAATGATGAACGAACTGAGCATTGCCCGCGGCGGCGATGTTCATTTCGCGGTGGCCGGGCAGTCGGTCTTCACTCGATTCGTAAAACTCCCGGCCGTCGAGGAGGAAAAAATCGAGCAGATCATCGCCTTTGAAGCCCAGCAGAATGTTCCCTATCCGATCGACGAGGTAGTCTGGGATTACCAACTGGTGGGCGCCAGCTCGGACGAACAAATCCAGGTCGTGCTCGTCGCCATCAAGTCGGATCTGCTCGATGAAATCAACGAATCGGTCGAGGCCACCGGTCTCCGAACCACGATTGTCGATGTTGCCCCGATGTCGCTCTACAATGCGTTTCGTTACAACTACAGCGACCTGACCGGTTGTTCGCTGCTGGTCGACATCGGCGCCCGGACAACCAACCTGCTCTTTGTCGAGCCCGGAAGGATTTTCTCGCGCAGCGTGCCGATCGGCGGCAGCTCAATTACCGCGGCAATCGCCAAGGAATTCGGCGAACCTTTCAGCGCGGCTGAAGCGAGAAAGAAGCGGGACGGTTTTGTCAGCCTGGGCGGCGCTTATGCCGAGCCATCGGATCCGGATATCGCCCGCGTATCGAAAATTATCCGGACTACGATGACGCGGCTGCACGCCGAGTTGATGCGGTCGATCAGCCATTATCGAGCCCAGCAACAGGGCAATGCGCCCGACCGGGTCCTGTTGTGCGGAGGCAGCGCGAGCATGCCCTACATGCGCGAATTTTTTCACGAGAAGCTGCAGTTGCCGATCGAGTTCCTCAATCCGCTCCGCAACGTGGCCGTGACCGATACCGCCCCGGTGAACGAGCTGATGCGCTCGGCTCACTTGTTAGGCGAACTGGTTGGCCTGGCCCTGCGCAGCGTCACCACCTGCCCGATGGAGTTAAATCTTCGCCCGACCAAGGTGAAACGGCGCCAGGATCTCGAGAAACGGCGGCAATTTTTTATCGTGGCCGCAGCCTGTTTCATTCTCGGCCTGCTCGGCTGGACGTTTTACTACGCCCGAGCCGCCCAGGTGATGCGGCACGGCACGGCGCAGCTTCAGGAAAAAATCGATGTGATGCGCGTGGCCGAGGGACAACTCGACACGCTTCGCAAGGAAACCAATGGGCTCGACAGCGTTGCCATGCCCCTCATTTCCGCGATCAATGACCGCAGTTTCTGGCCGCAGCTACTGGAAGATCTCAACGCCCGTTTGCCCAAGGAAAATATCTGGATCACCGAACTGGTCGCGACCTCGGGCGGCCGGCCGATTGCCGGGGATCAAAACCGCCCGGGAGCGACGCCGCCACCGACTCCCCCGCCGGCCGCACCAGGGACACGAGGACGGACCACGCCCGGTAAACCGGCCGGCCCGGTGATCGACGGCATCCTGGTGAAAGGCTTGTATTTATTTAACCCGAAACAGCAGGAGGTGGTGGTCGAATACTTCAAGAACCTGGCCGGGTCGCCGTTTTTCAATGTGGATCCGAAGAATCAGTCGCGCGTAATCAAGTCGACGATTCCGAACAACAAGGAGTGGGGATTTAGCTACGAATTAAATCTCGAGCTGCGCAAACCGGTGCCTCTGCCATGAAAGAATGGTTTCAACAGAATCGGTGGCTGGGGACATTCCTGATCGTCCTCGCCGGAGCGACTTTGATCTCGGTGGTCCTGCTTTTCATGGCCAAGGGAAGTTATGAGGAGGCTTCCGCCCGCTACGGTGAAGCGTCGGCCGAGCGCAGCCGTCTGGAACGGTTGGATCCATTTCCGAACGAGGCCAATTACAAAAAAATGAAGGTGTTCGTCGAAAGCTACAAAGACGCCCTCGAAAAATTCAAAGCCGATCTCAAGACCCATGCCCTGCCGGTTCCGGCCGAGATGCCGCCGAATGAATTTCAAACGCGATTGAGGCAGGCCACGACTGAGACCATCGACAAGGCGCGGGGGGCGAACGTGAAATTGCCGGATAATTTCTTTCTCGGTTTCGACGAATACACCGCCGCGCTGCCCAACACCGCCGCGACCCCGTTACTGGGGCAGGAACTGGCCCAAATCCAGATGCTGATGAACATCGTGATCGACTCCCACGTGGATAGCGTAACGGTTTTTAAGAGAGCATCATTAACCGAGGAACGCTCGGCATCTCCCTCGCCGAGTCCGGCGCCGGGGCGCAAACCGGCCGAGCCCGCCGCCACCGGCCCGAAGCTTCTGGAACGCCATACCGTTGATATCACGTTTGTCGGCCAACCGTCGGCCGCGCGCAAAGCGATCAACCAGATCTCGAGCGTCGGCGAACAAGTTTACATCATTCGAACTTTGCGGGTGTTGAATGAGAAACTCAAAGGGCCGGAGCGCGATCAGCGGCCCTCCGGGACGGCGCCTGCCGCTCCGGCAACAGAGGCCGCCCAGGCCACGCCGAAGCAGGCCAGTGGGCTCAATTTTATTGTCGGAAACGAGCACATCGAGGTAGCCGCGAAGATCGAGATTGTGCGGTTCACTTATTGATATGACATAATCATGGACTGGATCAAAGCGAATCATGATCGGGTGGCGGTGATTGTCGCTGCCGCTTTCCTGTTTTTGTGCGCGTTTTTCATCTGGCGAAGTACGGCGCAGTTCTCGGAAAGCTTTATCGATTCTCAAGGGCGCGGCCGGCCGAAGGATGCAACTCCGCCGGCGGCAGCCATTGCGCTGGAGGAAGCGGTGAAGAACCTGAAGGCCCCGCCCCAGTGGGCCTTTGGCGGACACTCCGGCCTATTCGTGCCGGAGAAACATTTCGTCGATGCCCAGGGCCAGTTGGCCACCTTGAAATCGAGCGAGGTTCATCCGCCCGTGCCTAACGAATGGCTGGAGCAGTACAATTTGCCGATCGCCGATGCGGACGTTCTGGAACAGGACCCCGACGGAGATGGGTTCACCAACCTGACCGAGTGGCAGGGAAAATCGAATCCGACCGACAAGGATTCGCATCCCGACTACATCGTTGCGCTGCGGCTGAAGACGGTGAAGAACGAACCGTTCAAGCTTTTGTTCTCCGCCTGGAACCCGGCGACGGAGACGGCCCAGATCGAACCGATCAACTTCAAAGCGCCGACGCAATTCCTGAAAGTGGGCGACCTGATCAGCGGAACCAAGTTCAAGATCGTTAATTTCGAGGAGAAACATCAGAAAAGCGCTTCCACCGGTGGTGACGTGGATGTGTCCGAACTGCAGCTGGAGCATGTAGATACGCACGAAAAGCTGAGCCTGGTGAAAGAAAAAGTCGCCATGTCTCCGGAACCGGTTGTCACGTTTGTTTATACCTGGCCGGCCAGCTCGCCCCCGCGGACCATTCAGGTCCGAAAAGAACAGGAATTTTCATTGAAACCGAACGAGCAAATCAAATATAAGGTGATTGACGCCCAGCCGACCAAGGCCGTGATCGTGAACACAGAGAAACCGGACCAGCGGATAGAAATTAACCAAGGTCCATGACGACATCTTATAACTGCCTGTCCGGCTCGGAAATGCCCGTCCGGCTCGGACCGAAATCCTAACAAATCCCAATGATTAACAACTCCAAATCGCTGTTTGTGCTGATCGCATCGGTGGCTCTTTGCTCCACGCTCTCCGCCCAAAACGTGGAGCGAATTTCCCAGCGCGAAATTCAACGGCGGCAGGCGGCCGTGACCCAGGGGCAGGAAGCGATCGCCCGGGCCCAGGCCGCAGTAGCGGCGAACGATTTGGCCCTCGCTCACGAGCAATACCGGATCGCGGTCAATTTTCTGCCGGACGGCGCGGTGTCGGGCGACTCCTACAGCGGAGCGATGGAAGGCTTTTGCGATACCGGAATCAAACTGGCTGAGCAACGAATCGCCGAAGGAAAATACGACGAAGCAGAAGTGATTGTCCGCGAGATCCTGGATCCACGTTACAACCCGAATTACAAACCGGCGGCGGAGATGCTGGTTCATCTGCAAACGCCCGGGTACTTCAACCGGACAATGGGGCCGAAGTTCATCGCCAAGGTTGAAGAGGTTAAGAAATTGCTGACCGAGGCCGATGGTTTTTACAACTCTGGACGGTTCGATCTCGCGTTCAAACGATACGAACAGGTTCTGGCGATCGATCCTTACAACACCGCCGCGCGGCGCGGGCAGGAAAAGATCGATCACACCAAATACCAATATGGCGAACAGGCTTACAACGAGACCCGGGCCCGCCAGCTCTGGCAGGTGGAAAAAGGCTGGGAACAACCGGTCCGTAAGTATGGCGAAGCGTCCGGCGGAATTACCGATGCGTTTCAGAGGGACGCCGCCGGCACCGCGCGTATTTCGACCAAGCTGAGCACGATTATCATCCCGCGGGTTGAATTTCGCGATGCCAGCATTCGTGAGGCGATCGATTTCCTGCGTCAGCAGGCTGCCGCGAACGATCCGGCCACCGAAGGGCGCAAAGGCGTCGATATTGTGTTGAGGATATCGCCGCTCGGCACGGTCGCTCCTCCGCCGCCGGCACCGGTTGAAGCCGCTCCCCAGCCTGAAGGAGCTACCGGTGAGACGGGCGCGCCTGAAGGAGGCGTCGCTCCGGCGCCGGTTCAACCGGTCATCAGCACGCCCGCCGTTTCCCCGGCCAACGCGCGCATCACCATCACGTTGAACCAGATTCCGTTAGGCGAAGCGCTTCGTTACATTGCCAGCCAGGCCGGGCTGAAAGTAAAAGTAGAGCCGTATGCCGTGCTGGTCATTCCTATCAGCGAACAGAGCGTCGATCTGATAACGAAGGAATATCGAGTCCCGCCCGGATTCATCAGCAGCTCGGTCAATGTCGGGCCGTCCTCATTGAGCGTAGGTGCATATAAGACCGCGGGAACCGCAGCCGGTACCGGCAAGGACACCCAGGAAACGACCGGCGGCCAGCAATTGGTAACCCGCGAAGGCGCCAAGGAATTCTTGGAAAGCCAGGGGGTGCCATTCCCTCCGGGAGCCAGCGCGAATTTTCTTCCCCAGAGCAGCCGGCTGATCGTGCGCAACACTGCTGACAACCTCGAGCTGGTCGATGCCCTGGTTGAACAGGCGGCTTCATCGGGACCGAAGCAGGTCGAGATTGAATCGAAGTTCATTGAGATCACTCAAAACAATCTCAAAGAACTCGGGTTCGACTGGTTGCTCGGCCAATTCAATATCGGCAACCACAAGGTTTTCGGCGGCGGCGGCACGTCCGGCTCCGCGCCAGTACCAAATTCTCAGAACTTTCCGTTCTTCGATCCCGGTAACGGCAATTTGCCGGTGGGACAATTTCCCGTCACCGGTGGCAATCGGAGCGGAAATCTCGCCATCAGTGGCAACGCGATCGACGCGTTGCTATTTGGAACGCCGGCCGGTCTCGCCCCGGGAATCTTCGGGCTAAGCGGCGTTTTCACCGACCCGCAATTTCAAGTAGTAATCCGCGCCCTGAATCAGAAGAAAGGCATCGATCTTTTATCCGCGCCCCGCGTGACCACCAAGAGCGGCCAGCGCGCCGTGATTGAAGTGGTGCGCGAATTCCGTTACCCGACTCAATTCCAGCCGCCGCAAATTCCCCAGACGTTTCGGCAGGACGAACTCAATTCAGCGCCCACCGCGGGAGTGACGCTGGTGGCGGTGAGCGGAGGCGGGTTTCCGGTCACCCCGACGACCCCGATCGCGTTCGAGACGCGGAACACCGGTATTACTTTGGAAGTCGAACCGGTGGTGGGACCCGATGGAACAACGATTGACCTGAATCTGGTTCCGCAGGTGGTCGAGTTTGAAGGGTTCATCAACTACGGCAGCCCGATTCGCGCAACTTCGTCCTCATTTTTGGATCAGCTGACCGGAAATCTGATCCAATCGCAGCCGAGCGTTCTCACTGATAACGTGATCAATCAGCCGATCTTCAGCTCGCGCAAGATCACGACGAGTATCAGCGTGTGGGATGGTCAGACCGTCGTTTTGGGCGGCTTGATCCGTGAAGATGTGCAGAAGGTTGAAGACCGGACCCCGATCATCGGGGATATACCACTGGTGGGACGGCTGTTCCGAAGCAACGTCGATCAACATATCAAGCGTAACCTGATCATCTTCGTGACCGCCCGCCTGGTCACGCCGGGCGGACAGCCGGTGAACTCAACCGAAGAGGAAGAGGAAGCGCCCGAGCTGATCAATCCGCCGGTGCTGCCGGAAGTGCCGATGTACAAGAAGTAGGACGACCGCGGTTGCGAGCAGGCAGCCAGATTTCTTACAGACGGTAACGAAGGAAACAAAGGCTGGTAGCAAGCCCACGGCTTTCCATTCAAACATTCCCTCTTGTAAAAATTCGTGGGACGAGACTACGGGACGTAGTGCCAACTCCCCCACCGATCGACCCAATAGTGATAACCGTACCGATCGATACGGATCGAATATCGATAGGGATAGCCGTATGGGTACCAGTACGGGTAGGAATAGGTTTGGTTATAGGCTTCCCGGTCTAACGGATTGAATCGATGGGCACGGGATTCGGCTTCGAGTTTGCGACGCTCGGCAACTCGGTGATCCTGCTCATCCCTCCATTTTGTATCCGTATCATTAGCTGCTTTCTCGGCATCGTGCTGGTCTTGCAAATAGTCTGCGATAGCTTGCTGCGAGGCCAAGTCGGCCCTTGACGCAAGCCGGCCGAGATAAACATCTTCCGTGACCTTTTCCCTGGAGACATCGAACGAAGTACCCCCTTCCTCTTTAACCCGGAGCATATCATCCTTGGCAGAAACAAGGCGCAGCCGCGCACCGGGATTAATCCCAATCACGCCTGAGTCTGTGGTAACCGAAACCCGTTCCAAAAGATAAAGCGCACCCTGTGGCGTTGGAGGGTGGCTGGATCGAGGATCAATAGCAGGCATCACGGAACCGCGTGGCGCCTTAGGCTTGGGTGACATCTCGGCCGTCTTGTTAACCTCACTTTTCCGACAGGCGGAAGCAGCTGAGAACAGAACAACGAGCAACACAATCGCAATATTCCTCATTGGACCATCAGAGATAATGGCGCCCGCCCAACGTATCGACCCAAAAACGGCGCCCGTATTTGTCTATGTAGATAGTTTTTCCAGTCACGTCGTCGGTTTGATTGTAGGCTGGGCGCGAAAGGATTGTAGACCCAGACTTCTCGCCTTCCTTTCGCTTTTTCTCGTGCTCTTCCATTTTTTGAGCACTCTCCAAATCCTCCCTGCGCTTCTTCTCGTCCGCTTTACGTCTGTCCGTTTCGATAGCGGAATCGATGTGGCTTTGGTTTTCATTTTCGTTCGCAGCGAGTGACACGCCTAAATCCAAATCATTTGTTAACTGCGCGTCAACTAGCTCGAATGTTTCACGACCGTCGCTAACGGTTAGCAGTTCGCCGTTCTGTGAGACTCGATGGACCTTCGACCCAGCAGGCAATGAATAAATTCCGTAATCGACCTGTTTCGAGATGCGCTCGGTCAAAAAGAACGTCCCTTCTGGCGCGAGGCGTTTAGCAGTCGCATGCGGTAGATGCGGCATGGCATAACGCCAAATCAGCCCTGCGGCGACTGCCGCGCAAACAATTATCGCCCCCACGGCTCGCATAGCGAAGTTATGCGACAAGCCCGGATATTTTACAATCCATTTTGGATTGGCAAACTATACCACACATCCAACGCCCATGATCACTAATTTAGTTGATGGTGAATGTCGCCGTTGTGACTGTGCTCTGCCCCGTGCTGCTGAATGCTCTCACCTTCAGCTTCTTTGTTCCGTTACCGGAAATCGTGAAAGGCGCGGTATACTGAGTTGAAGCCGCAGTCGGATCTGGTGGATTCGTTCCAATCTCGTAACGAAGCGTCACGCAAGGCGTCGGGTCGTCCAGCGTTACGATCACCTGAGTATGAAACGTGCCCCCGTTAGGCGAAATCGTGGGCGGATAAGGATTCGATCCGGCCGCTTTATATGTTGTGTCGTACGGAGGGTTATACCATGCCCCGTTCACTTTGGCCCAGAGCCGGACATAAAGTGTCCGCCCATCTGTCGGTAGCTGGCCCACCGTCCAGAACAGGCCGCCGGTTTGACCGGAGCTGAAGACATTTGAACTGCCAGCTTTGCTCGGATCGTTTCCGCATGGACCGGGCGCCGGCGTCGGAGTTGCCCCGGTGCCTTTGTCATCACCAATCATGAGCCAGTAGGCTTCCGGGGTCTGGCCATTGGCTGGAGCCCAGGTGAACTTCACAGTCGCACCAGTCAATGTGGAGTTAGGGGCCGGACTTGAAATCGTGGCGGCGGGAGGGCCGGCCGGAGTTGGAGTGGGTGTGGGGCCACCCGGGGTCGGCGTGGGACTTGGGGTTGGCGTCGGGCCTCCTGGAGTCGGCGTGGGGGTTGGCGTTGGCGTAGGGGTCGGCCCGACACATGCGAATGGGGCGAATGAAATTCCCCGAAACGCCGTATTCGTAGCCGCGGTAGCCAAAGGCGTTAAAGCGCCGTTAATATTCGCATTGTAACCGCTGCTATCCACAATACTGAAGAATGTGGCCGCCGTCGTGCCGTAAAGCGTTACGGTGCCTCCGGAAACCATTCCGGTAATACCTAACGGATTCACCGCAGCCGTCGAGACTGTGTTGTTAAACACCCAGTTACCGCCAACCAGGGAATATTTTGAAATACCGATAGCGGTTTGATCAGCGACATAAAGCGTATCGACACCAGGAACACCGGCATTCAGATCGGCGAAGAAGAAACCATTGATCGTTTGGGTCGCGGGAAACCCGGGCAGGCTGGTTATTGTTTGACCACTGGTGGTCGGAGTACCCGTTCCCACGCTACCCATTCTAATCGTTCCAGCCCCCGAAGAGACATACAATTGCCCATCGAAGATCGCGATTTCACGAAGGTTCGTGGCGGTGGTTGAGATCACCGTACTTGTACTGCTGCCGGCGGGGGCGGTAACA
>JADMIO010607142.1_pt1 | contig 26589 bp, 17 predicted proteins | sample 8958161 | NCBI WGS metagenome assembly JADMIO01 (sample SAMN16585339, study PRJNA669376) | soil metagenome | isolation source: Crop rotation soil | place: USA: Cullars Rotation, Alabama | collected 2011 | reverse complement strand
CAGCAGCAGGGCGAGCTCTTTCATGAAATCGGCCGGGCGGCTTTTCAGTCGCTCGAATAGAAGAACGTGCACGCGCTCCGGCCCGAAGCGCTCACGCCATTTCTGCAGGTGCTCAATATAGCGACTGTATTCCAGGTCACGACTGAGGACGTAGGCACTGTCGCCCGCATAATCGCTACTCAACGAGTCCCCATTTTTGCACTTGAGCAATTCAATAAACCGCGCAAACGTGACGTCGGCCCTCACGTTTGCGAGATTGTGCTTCGAGTACTGAAACGACGAGTAAACTCGCTCGGAAGGTTTGCGCAGCACAAAGACAATTTGCGGCCGGTCGGGAAACTGTGAGAGCACATCGAGCGCGGTCTGCTGATAGATGTAGTGCGTAGTCGCTTCGAAAATAATTTTGTGCTCGGCCCGACTTTCGAAATAGCTCCGATAACCCGCGAGTCCGTGCGCATGAAAATTTGATTGGCTGCGCAGCAACGGATGCCCCTCATCCATCAGGTAAAACGTCTCTTTCACTTTCGCTCCGCAGACCTCCGGATGATCAGCCAGCCAGCGGAACAGTGAACTCGTCCCGCACTTGGGGGCGCCCGCAATAATCAAGTTGGGTAATCTCAAATGAATCTTCTGGAGAAGGTCAAACAGCCGGTAATGCGCAGCAGGACCAGCAGCGGCACCAGCAACAGCAGGCAAACCACGACCGCCGGAGTACTCGGATCAACGGTAAACATGATCGTCAGGTAGATCAGAATCGCGGCCGGATATTTTCGGTAGTGAACAAACCATTGGGCCAGCCACTTTTGGAACACCCCGAAGATAAAGAAGACGATGATTACGCCCGGAATGTGAAAGTTCCAGTAGGCTTCACCAATCGGACCCGGCGGCGTGCCCGAAGGCGAGTTAAAAAAAGTATCGCCGACTAATCCACCGATTTGCCCGGGTTTATCCGGCCAGATGGTGCGCGGCACCGGCAAGGTTACAAAGGCCAGGTACGAGCTGCCGTAAAGCAGACCGACCTCGGTCGGGACGCGCGCCAGGATGGGCAAAAGACCGTTGCTGGTCCAGGCGCGCTCGGCCGATTCCACCGCGCCCTGTTCAAAATATTCGGTGAGCGAAATCTCTTCTCTCTCCGGCATCAGAGAGACCTCACCTTTCCAAATCCTCGATCTGAACCCGCCTAAGAAACTGATCAGAATGACTCCGATCACCCCGACGAGAATGATCCGGGTGGGGGCGAACTTTTGTTCGCGCAACATCCACACGAGCATCGCAATGATGAAGAATATGATGATCGTGGAGCGCGAACCGGTTGAGAGAAAGTTGATCAGGACCGAGATCAATGAACAAAGCCAGAAGAGCGGCTTATAAAATGAGCGGCGATCGAGCGCGAACCACAGCAGGACTGCCAGGGCCGAAGCCTTAATCAGCAGCACCCAGTAATACTCGCCCGCCAGCGCTTCGTGGCGGCCTTCCTGCCATGAGAGAAGGTGCGCGTTGAGCCCGCCCTTGCGCTCGACATAAATCCAGAAAACCACCAGCGAGGTCAGCACCACGGCCGCCGCCTTCAAGGGAAGTTGGGTGGCGGCGTGGAACTTCATCTTAATCAATTTGAAATTGGGGCCTATCCAGAATCCGAAGTACCAGGCCAGGGTGCTGATGGCGTGCAGCGTCAAGGCAAAGGCCACCAGCGAGACGACATCTTCGACGCTGTAGTCCGGCAAAGCTTTGTGATGGCTGATGCCCTGCAGGTAAGTAGCGAAACTGCGAAATTGGAACAAGAGGTACTGGCAGGTGTAGAAGACCAGCGGATGGAACCAGCCATAGTCAGGTTTGTAAAAGACGATCGGCAGCAGGATCACCGCGAAATCAAGCACCTGCGCCAGGCACAGCACTACGAAGGCAGGAGCTTTTTTGTTGACTTCAACATTGAGCACAATCGTCAACAGAATCGCGAAATAGGTAACCACGATCGCCGCCCGGTAGACGATGTGCATCGGCAGGAACACTGAACCAGTCGGTCCCAAATCGCGGAACGCCACGTAACGAACACGCGCTCTGTTAACTGCGAGATTGATGCGATCCGTCGCCTGCATTGCTATTGCTCCTGCAAAGAGAGGTACATGTCCTCGTATTGGCGCACCAGCTTCGCCGGCTCGAACAACGTCCTGGCCAAAGCCGCTGCTCGATCGCCCAACCGCCGGCGCTCCTCTGAATCGTTAGCCAGCCGAACTATTTCTCCGACCAATTGCTCGTAGTCACCGGCCGCCACGACCACGCCGCAACCATTTCCGGCGAGGATTTCCCCGGCCGAACACACTTCGAATGAAACCACCGGCGTTCCACAGGCCAGGCTCTCGATCATGCAACGCGCCAGGCCCTCGTTGCGTGAGGCAACTACCACTAGATCGAAGGCCCGGTACCAATCCGCCATTTCCGATTTATAGCCGACGCATTCAAATCCATTTTCCAGATCCCGACGCCCCAACGCTTCCTGGCACGATCGCGCATAGTCGTTCTGCGCCGGAACAAAGTCGCCGGCAAAGTAAACCTTGGCCGAAGGCAGCCGGTCCTTCAGCAACCTCCCCGCCTCGTTAATAAATTCCAATTGCCCTTTCCTTGGTTCGAAGGCGCCGACATAGCCGATGGCAAAGCAGTCTGCAGCGACTCCCAGCCGGCTCCGCAAACCTGCCCGCGTCTGTTCATCCACCGCCGACATGTTTGCGGTATCGACGGCGCTGTAGATGTAGCTCATTTTTTCCGCCCGGGCCGACGCGCGGCGGATGCCGAGACGCGCGGAGAGTTTGTCTCTCATGTCCTGCGACAAAACGAGCTGCCTGTTGCTGAGGCGCAGAGCGATTTGCCAACGCCAACCGTAACGCTGGCCGTCGGACTTAATATTCCGGACATTGAAAACTACTGAAGCGCCGGCTAAGCGCGCCCCAAACGCAGCCAGCCACAACGCCATAATGTCGTTGCAATGAACCACCCGGCACCCGAGCGAACGCACAAGTCTGAAGGTGCGCAGGTTTGCTCTAATCAGAGAAATGACTCGCGCAGTCGAATTGGGCCAAACCAAAACTTCCGCGCCGTTACTACGCCAGCGCCGGCTGGCCGCCGAGTCCGCTTGAGTAACGATAATGGGCCTGATGCGAGTCAAATTGCTGAGCACCTGGCTGACACTCTCGACGCCGCCGTTTGCGCGGTTATCGCTTTGACTGATCACGAAGACCACCGGCACCGGCAGGTCTTCCGCCGCCGCGTCGGCTGACATAACTAATTTGGCTGCGGTCGCGGTCATGCCGGCTTTCCGTTAATCCCTCGCTTCATTGCTACCACCAGGTAACCACTCGGCATGTGCGAATCTCCGTTGGCAGTCGCGGCGGAACCGTCCTGGTACGACTTAATCATCAGGCGCCAGCATCCCGACCAAATCAGTTTGGGCAGCTTCCAGGACAGTCCTTTTTTCTTGAATAGCCAGTGATGAAAATAGGTCGCCAACATAACGCCGCCGGTGGTCGTCTCGGCCACCGACTTCACTTCCCAATCGCGCAAAAGATGTTCGAGGCCGAAACGCGTGTAGCGATAGTAATCCGTCGGCGCATAGTGAATTGGATAAGCGAAGGGCGTAGTCAAAAGCAGTTTGCCTCCGGGTTTCAGCACCCTGCTGATTTCGACCAGAGCCTTCGCGGGCGTGTGCAGGTGTTCCAGGACTTCGGTGCAAACTGCGACTGCGAAACTGTCATCAGGAAATGGCAAGCAATACGCGTCGGCCTGAACCTCGCAATGCGGGTTGGCCCAAATGTTGATGCCGACACGATTTGGAAACCAGTCACGATAGGCTGAGTCTTCGGCGCCAATCTCGAGTGTCAGTAAGTCAGTCGCATGCTCTCTCAGAAATGATTCCAGCCTGAGCCGGGCGGGGGTCGTTTCGAGACACTTACGCGCCATCTGTAACTTTCAATCCGCCGGGAAAGCCGGCCGGACCATTAAGCGAAAGCAAACTCCAATATTCGTGACACGCGCCGGTCCCACGAATACTGCTGCACGTCGACGCGCGCCCGCGCGCCCAGACGCGAGGCCGACTCAGGATCCGCCAGCAGCCGCGAAATTGCCTGCGACAGTTGTTCGACATCACCCGGCGGAACCAGCAAACCGTTTACCTGATCGTTGATGATTTCCGGAATCGCCCCGACCTTCGAAGTCACGATCGGTTTTCCGGTCGCCATGTACTCAAACAATTTCAGCGGCGAGGCGAACGGCATGATGATTTTGCCCGCCACGTCGCGGCCGTCTTCGGTGAAAGGCGCCACCAGCACGTCCGCCGCCAGCAAATACGCCGGCACCTCTGTATGCGGCAGGCGCCCAGTCAGCGAGACGTTTGCCAATCGTTGCGCCTGGATTCGTTCGCGAAGTTCAGCGACTTCGGCTTCACCGCCGCCGAGCAAGACAAATTTGGCTTGCGGCAGACGCTCGGCGGCGAGCAGTACCTGCTCGCAACCCTTGCCTGAATAAAAGCTGCCGGCATAAGCAATCAAAGGCTCGCCCGCTTCGGCCAATTGCCGGCGCAAGGCCGCTACCGGATGACCGTTTTGCGTGAACTGAAGCGGATCGACGCCGCTGTGAACGGTGATGATTTTTTGCTCGGGCCAACCTTTGCTCGCCAGCAGATCTTTGTGCACCGTCGAGATCGCTGCGATCCCTTTGAAAGAGTCGCGGGCCAGCATCGGCCGGGCAACTTTCCATTGCCGCTCGTTCAACGGATGGTGATGTTCGATGATTGTCTTCAGTCCGAACGCCGAACTATATCGCGCGGCCTGAAACTCCCGGCTCCACAACAAATCGAATTTTTGACCGCGCGCCCAACCGGCGGCCAACAAATCAAAGCTGCGCCGGCCGCGCCCTTTCACTACCGGCCGAGGCACCAGTTTCAATGGAAACCTCTCCTTGATCCCAAAGTCCATCAAGGCAGCTTCCAGATCTTTCTCGGCTGCGGCCTGGGCCCGGCCTTCCCGCGGAATGATCAACGTGACCTCGTGACCGAGACGTTTAGCCGCCGCGATGTTTTTCAACATCGAAAAGCGGTTTGCCGTCCGGTGCCGCGGGTCACCGCGATAAATGAATCCAATCCTCAACGTGAAATCTCAACCGCCGATGGGCCGGCACACCGCACAAATCCTTTTCGCGTCGGCTTCGCGCGCGTTGAGCAGCGAACCTTCGTAATGCCGGTAGAGCGCATTCAAAATCCGCCGCTCGTTCAGGATGAAGAGCCGGTTGCTCAGTAACGCTTGTAGGATCTTTTCCCGTCGTGAAATCCGATTCAGGAAATAACAATCCTCGATCTTGAAATCGTTCTTCAGCGCCGCTGCCAGCGTTGATTTACTGAAGTGCTGGTAATGCTTGGGCACGAGATTCAGATTCTTGCTGGGCACCGTGATCACCAAGACTCCGTCACGTTTCAAACGGCCGCGCAGGGAGCGAACAAAACTCGCAACCTCGTCCGGGGGCACATGCTCGAGAGTTTCAATCAGCGTGATCACATCGAACTGCTTTTCAAAAAGCTCATGGTTCGCGACGTCCCCGCACAAAAACGTCAGGTTCGGATTAAGCAGCTGCGCGTACCGGATCGCCCGTTCGGAAAAATCGATTCCGACCAGCTCTTTGCCGGGAAACCTTTGCTCCGCCTCACGCATAAAGCGGCCTTCGCCGCAGCCCACATCCAGAAGCGAATCGAATTTGATTTCCCCAAGCTTGTCCAGAATGAAACGGAGATACGAAAGATACTCGTGCGCCCAGCGCAGCTTTCTCACCAGCGAAAAGTTGCCGTTCTCCAGGCTGGGGATGTAGTGATACGGAAACCCATACTCGGTTTCCTGGATCAATTGCTCCGCGCTGAGCGACGTCACCGGAGCAGTCCCGTCTCCCTTCGCAGCTGTCTTCATGCTCTGAATTAACGTAGCCAGCTCTTAACCTCTCGAAGGCGAAACCAATCCCCGCTCAAGACTCTGCCGCCAACGACTGATCAGGAGGAAACGCTGCGGCGCTGCTTCAGTGATGCGACAGAGAACCCACAAGCCGTCTTCACCAATCACCAGTTTGGGGTTGATAAGCAGCAACACCATAAAACTTGCAACGCACACTGCGACGGTGATCAAAACCACGACCAACGGGGCCGCACCCATGCGGCGCATCATCGTTGCCACCGCCCAAATTTCGATTCCGCTCATCAACGTGAGAAACACTGCCGGCAAATGGGCGGTCGCATAATCGCGCCACGAGATCGCCGTCAGTCGCACACTGAGTTGGTCCATCAAAAGGAAAAAGCTGAACAGTGCGATCAGCACGCCCACGGCCACGCCCGGCACGCCCCAACGCTGACCAATAAATCCGCCGGCGATTACCAGCACCGCATAAACCGCCTGCCGCCACGCCGAGCGATAGACAGCGCCGGTCGCGCGGGCCACGCTGGCCGTCACCTTATAACCAGTGCGGAAAAGCATCCCGATGGCGAGGATCTGAAAAGGCACGACCACCCCAGCCCATTTTGGACCGAGCAAAACCTGTATGAGTTCGGGCGCCAGCAGAAACATCAAGCCGCTGATGGGCAGAACAATCAGCGCTATCAGCGCCACGCTGCGCCGAAACGCCAGCGCCAGCCGCTCCGACTCGTGCTGAAGTTTGGCCAGGGACGCGAAAAGCACGCGATCGAAAGCGCTGCCAAAAATCGTGACCGACATGCTCATCAAGCCGTAAGCCCGCGTATAAAGACCTAAAGCGCCGGCCCCGAGCCACCTGCCGACAATCGCGTTATCACCTTTGAGCGCGATGTAATTGAAAATCTGCGCGGCGCTGAAACCGGCGCCGGTGTAAATCATTTCCTTCAGCGTTTGCGCCTCGAAGCAAAGTCGCTTGGCGTGTCGTCGCGTGACCAGCAACGTGATACTCACGATCAAAGTCTGCGCCAGGTAAGCGCACACCAGCGCCCAAACACCGAACCCCAGCAGCGCCATCGTGATGCCGACAAAACCGTAACCCGCCACGTAAGCTACGACACTGATCTGCGCCAGCGTTCGGAACTTCAGGTCGCGTTGCAGCAGCGCCGAAGCAACCAGCGACAGACTGTCGATCGGAAAGATCAGGGCCATCACGCGCAGCACCACGGTCATCTCCGGCATGCGCAGCAACTTTGCAAAGAGCGGCGCCGCAATCCAAATTGCGGCCGCCAACAAAATGCCCAGCGCAGTAGAGATTGTGAACCCGGCGCGCACATGACGTTCTTCCAGCTGCGGCCGCTGCACGATCACCAGGCCAATGCCCAGGTCGGCAAACACCTCGATGAAGTCTATGAGGACCAGCGCCCCGGCCACCAAACCGAAATCCGCCGGCGACAGCAGGCGGGCCATCACTACGATCACGCCGACGCGCAGCACTGCCTGCACGCTCGATCCCGACAGCAACCAGAACACCCCGCTGAGGGTGCTGTGAGTCATCGACGGCGTAACCGGACCGTTTTCCACCGGCGTTATTTCTGAGGCGTCCAGCATTAAATTCCGGAAAACTTTTTAGTGGCGGTGACCACGAACGTGCTCTTGTAACAGCTGCGATACATCCGGTAGCTGACGTTCAGTAACCCGCTACGCTGCAGCATCCCTTTCCAGCCGGACAGCGGATTGCCAAGTTTCGACTCGCTGATATCGCAGGGCTCTGACAATCCATGACGAGCAAACAGCTGTTTGAATTTTCCGTACTGGTAATAATGCATTTCCGTCAAAGTCTGCCGATCGACGAAACGTGAGTTGTCTTTGACCCGGCCGGTTATGCGCAAGTAGGAAGCTGACCAACTGCGCGGCAGCCAATTGACGAAACGCGCGTGATAATGCGGATCGCGAAAGGCAAAGCGATTTATCGCCGTCACGTAAACTATCCCGCCGGGCTTCAGACACCGTTGGATTTCGGGGAACAAGTTCTCAGGCTCGCGCGCGTGTTCCAGCACATCAAGACAAAACACTACATCGAATTGGTCACTACGAAATGGCAGGGACTCGCCGGCGGCATTCACGGCCGGCAGGTCAAGACCGTAGCGACGTCCACGCAGACGCGTGATGGCGCAATACTGTGAGTTGAAGTCGAGCGCATGAACCTGCGCGCCCGCGAGCGCCAGAGCCGTCGCCAGACCTCCCATCCCACAACCGAGGTCGAGAATCGATTTCCCTGCCAGAATGTCAACGCCGGTTTTGTCATTACCAGACCCGTTGGTCTTCGCCGTCCTGCGTAGAAAACTACGCAGATTGTTCAGCGTGCTTTCCTGTTTCTGCTCCTGCCACAGACGGCGCTGCCGCCACTCGGCAAAGTCGTGACGCCAGCGCATGTGCTCCAGCCACGGATCGATCGCCGCCGCCAACTCCGCCTCAATCTCCGGCTCAGGTTTTGGCGCAGGTAAGGACACAGGATCATTTGTTGGCAGTCACGACGTATCCCGTCGTCATGAAATCCGACGGCACCAGTTTCCCCAGGAGCAGCACCGCGGGCAGTCTGCAGAAGGCCGCCAGCACAAAGAGCGGCGCCCACAATCGGGCGCTGCGATTCCGCTCGACCACCATTCGCGCTGCGAGCACGTTGACCGCTTCGGCCCACGAATTTCGTTCGCGAATACGCACCTCGCGGAACTCTTGCAACAGGAGTTCGAGGCCGTAACGTGTATAGCGAAAATAATCGCGCGGCCTTTCGTGGATTGGAAAGATGAATGGGACCGTCAATATCAGCCGGCCGCCCTGGCTCAGCACCTGGTAAATATTCCTGATTGCCAGCTGCGGCGAGTGCACGTGTTCGAGCACTTCGCTTAAGACAATCACGTCGAACGAGCGCTCACCAAAATCATAAGTACAAATGTCGCCGAGCAAATCCGGCAGGTATTTCTCGTCAATATCGAAAGAAGTAACGCTGAACTTCTGTCGCCGCGAGTGTTGCTGCAGCAACTCGCCGACTTCGCCCCCGGCGCCCACCGAAAGCACTTGCTGATTGGTTTCGATATTCGAGAACTCACGTCCCAGAAACTCGTACAGCCCCTTCCGCGAAAGCTGCTTGGACCAGCGCACTACGTTACGCATTGCTTCGGACTTCGTGTAATTCACCCGCCAACAACCCGCCCGGCGACGGCTCCCAGTTTGGTGCAGGCTTCGTTTTCGCCGGCCACAATCGTTGTCGCCACGCGAGGAATGGACGCTCGACTAAATGAGAAAGCAGCACGCCGCCAATGATCGAGGTAAGCAAAAACAGAGCCCGCGCGGGCCAAATGCGTGGCGCGCTTGATGGCTGGCCGAATGCCGGAATCATCGACAGCGCGCTGTGGGCCAGGTAAATCGTGTAAGAGTAAATCCCACACCAACTCAATACCCGGACGACCCAAAGCTCTTTGCCGGCCTCGGGATAAGTTGCGGCGACCGTCACCAGGGCGCCGTAGGCAAGGTATAAGATTGTGAAACCCACGGTGACTGCCGGCATCGACGATTCAATCGGAAACCACACGGCGATACCGACGAGCGGCAGCATTCCAATTAACAACGGCCAGTACCGGCCGATTGCCAGAAATTGTTTTCGTTTGTAATGGTGCGCATAACCCAAGAGCACCCCAAACGCGAGCGCATCCAAGCGTAGATGAGTCGGGTAGTAGTAACTTTGCCAGTGAAGCCAGCCACTGAAATACATCAGAACTCTCATGGACAGAACTGCGGCACAGACGCAAACAATCAGCAACGGCAACCTGCGCCCAAGAGACTTTCGCACGGCCAGCAGCACCAGCGGCAACAGGAGATAAAAATGTTCTTCAATGGCGATCGACCAGGTGTGCGGCCACCAGTAACCGGTATAGTTTTGGATGAAGATCAGATTCGGCAGCGACGCCAGCAGGCGCTTCAAGGCTGCCTGGCGATTTCCGCCGGCCAATTCCATCGTCGCCGCGATGGCCACCGCTAAGCCGAAACAGGCAAAGTAACTCGGCCAGATTTTCAGCCCGCGGCGCAGCCAGAATCGGCTCAGATCTATTGTTTTCGATTCATCCAATTCCTGGTAGAGCAGGCTGGAAATCAGGTACCCGCTCAAAACAAAAAAGAGATCAACTCCGGTCCAACCAAGATCGAAGAGTGCGCGCATCACGCCGTTCGTGGGCTCGCCTGGTAAATGACGGATCAGTACCAGCAGGATGGCCAGACCGCGAACCGCATCAAGAGAAACGTTGCGGCGCTTCATTTTGAATCAACAGCCGTAACCGATTTCAATTCTGCTGCGCGTTCATCTGGCAACACTCGCATCGCGCAGCCTGGCTTTTCATGACTAATTGCTAACGACGGCGACGTGGCGAGCGATCCTTTAAGGCGTGTACGGCCCGCCTGATGCTGCTGCTGAGCAGCGCGAGAATAACTACCACACCTGCTCCCAGCAGCACGGCCACTGAGATGGTGGTAACGGTGTCCCAGCTGGCGCCATCCTGAATCTGCGTCCTGAACAAAGCCGCCAGCATTTCAATTTCTCACCGTCAGCGGCAAACGAAAGAAGCCCTTGACGAACTCGACTTCAGCCGGAGCCACGGCCCTCAACAAATAAAGAGAAAGCAAATACACCAGGCCGCCGGCCAGCACGGTCGGCGCCAGCGCGCCGGGCAGAAAAACTGCCAGCGCGCGCAACGACGCGCCCATCAGCAGTGACGCTGCCAGGCATTTCAGAATGTGACCCCAATAGAACTGCACGCGCGCCAGACTGCGGCTGAAAGCATAAAGCGCAAAGCAAGTCAGGATGTAACAAACCAGCGTGCTGAACGCCGCCGCATTTACACCCCAGGCGGGCACCAGCGCCAGGTTCAGGATTAAGTTCAGCGCTGCACCGCACACTGTGACTATCCCAACGATCATCGTGCGCCGGGCGCCGTAGAAAATGTGGGTCTGCATCACGCTCACGCCCCAGAGCATCACTCCGGCCGACACCAGAAAAGTCAGCCTCCCGCCGGCCGCGCCAATTTCGGCATTTCCCAAACGCGACAAAAGCCCACCCGCCAGCATGGGCACGCCGACCACGAATGGAATCGCGAAGGTCAGAAAGATTTTGTTTGAGACGCTGATGTAACGCAGCGCCTCCTGGCGATTTGTTTCCCAAAGCGCGGACACCTTCGGCAGCAGGGTCATTTGCAGCGGAGTTTGAAACAGCATCAGCAGTCCCGCCAGTGCATAGTTTGCCGAATAGATTCCCACCATTTTGGGACCGAGGTAATGACCGATCACCAGTCGATCGCCGCGATCCAGCAGCCAGATCGAAAGCCCGGCAGGCAAAAGCGGCAGTGCATATTTCAGCGCGCTGAACAGAATCTCCTGGTTCATCCGGCCCCATCCGACGAGGCGCGCGATATGCGAACTCAAACTGAGCGCGAACACCGTTTCCCACCCGCCCATGAAAATCAGCACTGCCAGCAGCCCAAAACCTTTCCACAAAAACAACGCGATCCCGAGCAGCTGCCCGAAGGTGGAAAGCAACTCGATCACGGCGCGTTGTTTCAGGCGGCCCAGCGCGCGATAGGCGTTCAGGTTCAGGAGCCGAATGTTATAGCAAAGCATCAGCAGCGCGCCGACGCGAACGTGCCAAAAGTACTCCGCCGAACCCAGCATTGAATTGCTGATCGGTCCCGCGATCAGATAAATCACGATCCCGCCGGCCAGACTGACTGCGACCGTGGCCATCCAAAGCGTGCTGTAAATCGATCGACCTTCTTCCGGCTTTCCCGCCAGGAAGCGCACCAAAGGATGATAGAGATTAATGCCCAGCAAACTTCCGGAAATATCCACCAGCGCCAGGATCTGCACCCAGACACCGTATTGCGCGGTGCCCAGCATCTTGACGATGAGCGGAATGGCGATGAGCCCGCGAAACTTGAGCAGAAATTGAGTAACCGCGACCACGGCAGTGTCCAGCGCAAAATCGCGAGCCCCTGCTCGTAAGTTGGGGTTAGCCACGATGGTGTCGATGAATGGATTGCGGTTAGAACGGCCGGCTACTCGCCCGCGCCCAACTCGTTCCCGTGGGAAGAGCCCTGGTATCCGCGATAGTAGCGATAGTGATGGTAGTAATATTGGTAATCCGCCGAATGCAGATCGATCTTGTTCAGCACCACGCCCAACACCTTCACTCCGACATTCCGCAGTTGCTGTCGTGCATGTCGCACGACGGTGCGCGAACTCTTGCCGCCGTGAATCACCAGGATAGCGCCGTCACTCATCAGGGAAATCAGAATGCCGTCGGTAAAAGATGCGACCGGCGGCGTATCAATCACAATGTGATCGTATTTCGATCGCAGAAAGGTCAGCAACTGTCTCATTTGATCTGAACCCAGCAGCTCGGCCGGGTTGGGCGGTACCGCGCCGGAGGTCAGCATGTAAAGTCCGCTTTCCTCGTTGTGCCTGATCATCGCTTCAACTTCTTCATCGGTGTGCTTGCGCGAAAGGATCGAGCTGAGCCCGTCCTGATTGGAGATTTTGAAAATCTGGTGAATTCGTGGACGGCGCATGTCACCGTCAATAATCAGCACCTTCGATCCGGTCTGGCCCAAAGTAACTGCGACGTTAACGGCGGTGGTGGTCTTGCCCTCGGCCGGTAAGCTCGAGGTAATCACCAAAACTTGCGGCGCTTGCCCCGGTGTCGACAGCAGCACCGAGGTCCGCAGTTGCCGGTAAGCATCGGCCAGGCCCGACTTCTCGTCGGTGTTGAAGAGCAGCTCGGGCCGCGCATCTTCGTGATGGTTGCCGCGCCCGCCCGGCAAAAGCTTGCGCCGCATCAGACTGCCAATCAACGGAATCACGGTGAGCGTGGGCAGCTGTAGTCTTTTCTCAACGTCTTCGGTTGAGCGAATGGTATCGTCCATCCGTTCCAGAAAGATGGCCAGACCAAAAGCAAATGTAATGGACAGCGCAAACGCCAGCGCAATTCCTCGCAGTCGCCGCGGGCCGACCGCTGCCGCCGGCGCTACGGCGTAATCCACGACATAAATATTATTTGGCGTGCCGGCTTGCACCACATCGTTCTCTTTCGAACGTTGCATCAAACCTTCGAGCAGGGTCTTGTTGGTTTCCAGTTCCTGCTGGATCAGCCGGTAATTGATCGACGCTTCGTTCTGCGTCACCGTCTCGCCTCTTTGTTGATTAAACGCGCTGCGCAGCGCCTGCTCGCGTTCCAGCGACTGCTCGTAACGCGTTTTGAGATTCGTCAGCACGGTGTTGCTCGAACGTTGACGGGTGTCGCCCAGGTCTTTCTCAATCGCCTTGATCTGCGAGTCGATGGTTTTTACTTCCGGCCAGTCTTCGGTGTTCTCAATCAGGAGTTGCGCGCGCTGCTGGCGCAAGCTGGTCAACTTTTGTTCGAGTTCGTTGATTTGAGTTCCGGAACCCTCGGCCAACGCGGTGGCTGCGCCCGGACGCGAGGCCGCGCGGTACGCTGCTTCGGCCAGCTTCCGATCATTTTCCGCCTCGAGCAATTGCCGGTTGAGACCGGCCAGCCGCTCGACCACCGTATTCTGACTCGAGTCCAGCGAAAGGATCTGATTGTTCCGGGCGTAGTTACTCAAGCGCTCTCCGTCAGCGCGAATTTGCATCTGCAACTCGGCAATTCGTTTTTGCAGGAAGTCTCCGGTGGAGCTGTTTGCTTCGGTCTTCTTTTCCAGGTTGCCGAGGGCAAAAGTATCGGCAATCGCGTTGACAATCTTTGCGGCGATGCGCGGGTCGGTGTGACGATAATTGACGTCGATGAGCCGCGTGTCGCGACCTGAAAGGCGCGATTCTTTTACCGGCTCGACGGTCAGGTTCTCCTGCAAGGCGATCACGTAAGGCTCAAGCCGCGTCGCATCATCAAGATCCTCGCGCGCGGTCGCCGGCGCCACTTCAGTCCGCAACGGCAAGGCTTCCGGGTCAGTTGGTTGCACCCTCGGTTTCTTTTTTATCTGCAGGATTCGCAGAATGTTTTGCCAAACCGACTGGGCTTGCGGTGCATCGGCGCGCACAAAGGCCGAGTTGTGTTCCAAATCGAGCGTCTTCGAAACCCGGCGCAGCAGGCCCGGCCCCGTCAGTATCTGCAGCTTCGTGGCAAAGTAAGTCGGATCGTTATAACTATTACTGACTACCACCGATCCGTTCTTTGAAGCCGCCCCGAGTGCCGGATTGGGATTTTCCAGGTCCACCTGGATCCGCGCTTCGGCTTCGTAGATGTCCGGCTTGCTGGCCATGTAGACCGTGGCCAGCACCGTCACCAGAAAGGTGATGCTGAGTATCAGCCAGGCCCGTTTGCGTGCCGCCAACCAATAGTCGCGCAGACGAAAAGAGTCTTCCACCTCGGCCCGACCGGTGAGGTGCGAATAATAACCATGAGCGGGGTGGTCGAAACCTCGCTCAAGATCGTCAGCCTGCATAGGAATCAATTCGAGATTTTCTTTCACAATGATCTTCCAAATTCTCCGGGACGAGCCCGGCCTTGAAATCCTTGTTACCTTGAGCGCCGGCAGTTTGCGCGAAGCACTCTATCTGATAACCCTCACCGTCGATTGAGAGAGCGTCGGGGCAATCGAACTCAAAAGGCCGCGCAGGATCTTCCCGCCGGTCGAAGCGGGCACGTCCACAATATCGCCGGGCTGCAGCACAACGTCCGCCGCCTGCTGTTTCTTGATCGCGTTTAGATTTACGATCAGCACGTCTTTCGATCCGCCGTCACTCTTTTGTCGCTCGATACGCACCTGATCGCCTTTGGTCGCTTCCAGCGTACCGCCGGCCATGGCAATCGCCGTGGTCAGCGTCGTCTTTTCTTTAAGGGAAATGCTGCGCGGGTCACGCACGTTGCCAATGATGAAAGCCTGCGGCGCTTCCGAGACGCTAATCACATCTCCCGGCCTGACGTAGGCATTTGCGTCTTTGCCCAGACGCAGGTCATCCCATTTGTACGACGCCGAAATCAGCTCCGACGGATTCGCCGTGTTGCCCCCGGCGTTGCACATCTCGGTGTGCGTGTGCACGACTTCGATCCGGCCGTCTGACTTCTCATCAAGTCCGTTGGCGTAAAGAGCCAGCAACTCCAGCAAACGAATTGGGCGCCGCAATTCGAATCGACCCGGAGACCTCACCGCGCCAATCACGGCCACTTGCTGCGAGCGATATTCGCGGACATTTACCATCACGTTCAAAGGCTCGCGCTTGTAACGCAAATAACGCGTTCTGAGGTTGGCCGCGAGTTCGTTGGGCGTTAAGCACGAGGCACTCACGCTGCCGTCGAACACGAGGATTAGTCCACGTTCGTTGACTTGCACATTCTCGGCTGAAAGCTGCGGGCTCTTCCCGAAGCCGGTCGTGACTGTGATGTCCAGCAGGTCAGAGATCCCGATCCGGTAGGACTCGGGCGACGGCTCTTCAACCCGCGCCGGTTCGGCGGTATTGGGTGAACTGAGTGGATTCGGCGCTTGCGCCTGGCCCAACCCGAAGGTGCCCAGGACCAGGGTCGTGGCGCAACCAATTACCGCCAAGTATTTTCTCTTCCTTGATAACTTCATATAGAACCTTCTTTGCAACTACGTTTAGCTAGCAGACGGATTCGGGCTTCCGCCAATTCCTAAATCGGAGACCGGTGGTGAACAAACCTTGCGACCGGTATCCGATTATTGATATAAGCCGTGGCATCTTCTTGCGAAGGGACGTCTCCTCCATGACATCGATCTATCGAATCGTAATTCTCTTGTCCTGGATTTTGGGTTTGCTTAGCCTCGGGGTGGCGGTGATCAGCAAGCTCGCTCACCTGGCTCCAAAATTGAAGGTCGGGCCGGGGACATTTTTGCTGGCCGCCTCGACTTTCTTTTTGTGCACTCTCGCCACGCGCGCGCTCGATCGAAGTTAGCTTTGACCCGGACGGTTACGGCCTCCGGTTAACTATTTAAGGCACCACCGGAAAGCAGAAGTCCCGATCTACGCTGTCTGCAGACTCGGCGAAACCTCCGCCTGATCCTCGCCATGAAGCATCGGCAGGACAAAACCCTGCTCGACCAGGAAAACGACGATTCGTTCGGCGTTTGCCTCGGCCGTGCAGTTCACGGTGTCCAGCGTCAACTCCGCGTGCAAAGGGTCCTCGTAGGGATCGTCCACGCCGGTGAACCCTTTGATCTTCCCTTCCCGCGCCAACGCATACATGCCTTTTGTATCGCGCTGCTCGCAAACGGCCAACGGCGTATCCACAAAAATCTCGACGAAGCGGGTGTCGCCGACCATCGCCCGGCATTCATTCCGCGTGGCGCGATAAGGACTCACCGCCGCGCAAATGACCACGCCCCCGTGCCGGGTAATTTCAGACGCGACAAAACCAATGCGCCTGATGTTGGTATCGCGATCTTCTTTGCTGAAACCAAGCCCCTTCGAAAGATGCGTCCGCATCACATCGCCGTCGAGCACCGTGGCCTGGCGGCCGTGCTCGAGCAGCTTGATTGCCAGAATCTCAGCGGTGGTGGATTTGCCCGAGCCGCTCAATCCCGTAAACCACAGACAGAATCCCTGTTGATGGCGCGGCGGATGCGCCTGCCGGAGGATCGCCGCGACTTCGGGGCGGGTAAACCAGGCGGGCAATTGCCGGCCGCGCTGCAAATAGTCGCGCCGGACCTCGGTCCCCGAAAGACTGACGGTGCGTTTGCCGGCCGGGATGCGCGAAGACTCTTCATAACGATCGTCTTCGGGGAGGTAGAGCAATTCAGAGAACGGCAACGGCTTGACTCCCAATTCCTCGCTGTGACGAATCACCAACTCCTGCGCATCGTAAGGACCGTAGAACGGCTGGTCCTTCGAATCTTTGCCGGGGCTGGCGTGATCACGCCCGACGATGAGGTGATTCGCGCCAAAGTTGCGGCGAATCAAGGCATGCCAAAGCGCCTCGCGCGGTCCGGCCATCCGCATCGCCAACGGCAGTAACGCCAGCATCGTGCGCGTCGGATCGTAATAACGATCGGCCAGAACTTTGTAAGAGCGCACCCGTGTGTAATGGTCGATGTCGCCCGGCCGGGTCATGCCCACGACCGGATGAAGCAACAACGTGCCGTCCACCGACTGCGCCGCCCGGGACGTCAACTCTTCATGCGCGCGGTGCAGCGGATTGCGGGTCTGAAAGGCGACAACATTCGGCCGGCCAATTTCGGCAAGACGCGCCCGTACCTGCCGCGGCGTCAGACGCAATGAGTTGAAATCGTAATATCGAGGAAGTTGCAGAACGCGCAAGGGACCTGAGATGCACCACTCGCTCCACGCATTTAACTCTGCCACTAGAGGGTGTCGTACGTCGGTAGTGCCGTAAGCCTGGTGTGCTTCCCGTTGCCGGTCCCAGACAAAGACTTCCTCGACCCGCATCACGGCGAGAATGTTATTGAATTGATCGGCCAGGGCAACTTCATCGTCGAGCTTTACCGGCGCATCACCCGCGACCGTCAGGGTGATAGGCAAAGGAAAGAGATCGTTTGCAGCCAGTCGCATCTCTTCCAGCGTGCGTTCGTAATCAGCCTGGCCCATAAAACGATCGAGCGGCGAAAAAGCGCCGGTGGCCATCAGCTCCAGGTCGCAAATGTTTCTCAGCGATAACTGCAAGCGCGGCAGTTGAGCTGCGCGGGCTGCCAGGGACTCGTGCTCTTCACCTGTTACCAGTAGATCGATCAGCCGTCCTCCGTAGGGGCTGATCAAAGTGTTCTTATCAGTGATTTCCGTATCCATTAAAAAGTGCTTCCTTCTATTTATTTTTGTTTATTTACCAATCCTGAATAATTTGGGTGATTAACTCTTGATCGCGGCTGGGGCACTGGAGCCAGTAACATCCGCGCTAAGCGGATGGGATCAGGAAGAACCCAACGGGAACCAAAGCCGCCTCATTATCCCATCTGCTCACGCAGATGGTACTGACTCCAGCGCGACGTTCTCCTCCTACCGGCTGACATTTCGGCGTTCAGACACGATTCCGTGAGGGAAGAACGCGTCAAGTACATGATCTCCCTAATTTGATTTCACCTGTCACCTGGCGGCAGGCACACTCCGGCGCCCGCATGGCTCTTTGCTTTTGGACCTACGCCAAAAGCAAGTCATGCCCGACCCGTCAGGGAAACCTCTAACGCGAGGCAGCGTCTTAATTTCAATAATCCGTCCGCAATCTACGGCGAATACTGCATCAGTAACTTCGAGATCAGTTCTGCGCGGCGCTTCACTCCAAACTTGATAAAGATGTGACGCAGGTGAAACTTCGCGGTTTCCGCCGAGACTGACAGCAAGGCGCCGATTTCGGCGTTGGTCAAACCACGCATGCAAAGCAGCGCCACCTGAGCTTCGCGCCGCGACAGTCTCTGGTTTTCCACGATTCGTTCAATCGTGAACGAATTTGAAGATGCCTGTTCAAAGCCCTCGGCCTCTTTGGGAAACGGCAGCAGTCCGCTACTCAGGCGCCGTTCAAAAATTTCCTCCGGCCGATAGACCAGAAAGCTCGCGCCCTTGCCGAGACGCCGGTCGGTGTCGTCGTCGCGGGTTTCAATGCTCATCTTGAGCTCCAGCCCTAAAAGGCCCCGCCGCACGCTGCTGTAGCTCGTCAGGCCCGTTAATTCCATCAGGCGTCGCACCGTAAATTGCACGGCGCCGTTGCCCGTGGCCCGGTGCTCCGCCAGCATGGCGAGATAGAGATTGTGTTCCGCATGAGTGTGAGACAGCGCGAGCAGACTCATCACATGCTCCCGTTTTGAGGGTACATGCGGCTTACCTAAAGGGGAGTTAGTTGAACTCTCGTAAGCGAGCTTATGCCTGACTTTTGGCCTGGGGGACATTGTCTTTACCTATTGGAGAACCCGGAATGTCGTCTTCAAGGTCACCTTCAAAAACAATTCGGACTCGAGAACGAAGCAAGCTGCTGAGAACCCTCTACGTATCGGTTCTCTCTGAGCACAGTGCGGATCGCAGGAAGGACGGGGCAAACCGAGGCAGAGTGTTCCCACCCAACACGCAGAGCACGGTCACAGGACCAGATTATTTCAACAACCTCGCGATCAAAAGAACTTGTCAGTAGGGACGGCATCATAAAGAAAACAGATGCCGTCCGCAAACGGACAAAGAATCGTATTGATCCTCGACGACGAGGTCGACTGCGCTTTCAATAAATCTAATTGTCGGGACGGGCCCAGCCGGGGCGCCGCGCAGCGCGCCCCTCCCGCCCCGACTTTTCTTTCCGTCGACTATGGCGGACAAACACCGCTGCCGACGTTGATGGTCAGGTTGCGCGAAACCGCGGTCATGCCGCTACCGGCGTTGACCAGGCCAACCTGTTTCGTGGCGACCGGCGATGTCGTCACCGAGAAGTTCGGGCTGACAGTCGAACCGGCCGGTATCAACACACTCGCCGGCACGGTCACGCCGGCCAGGCTCGTCGTCGAGAGCGGAACCAACAGGCCGCCCGGAGGTGCGGGACCCGTCAGGTAAACGTTACCCGTCGTGTTCTCGCAGCCGCCGATGAGTACCTGCTTGGCCAGCAGCACCTTCTGCAACAGAACGTCCTTCACGGTAGTCACCGAACTCGCGGTGTTATTCGCCGGAGTCGGGTCTGTCTCGGTTCCCGTTACCGACGCCGTGTTGGTCACCAGGCCACTGATGGTGCTCTTGGTCGTGATGGTGATGGTCGCCGTAGCGCCCACGCCCAGCGAGCCAATGTTCGCCGTCACGATGCCGGTCGATCCGACCGGCGGCGTGATCAGCGATCCCTGACTCGTCGTCGCCGAAACAAACGTCATGCTGGAAGGCAAGTTGTCCGTCATCACGATGCCGGTACCGCCAAGCACCGTGCTGTTGTTCTTGACCACCATGGTGTAGACCGTGTTCTGACCAACGAAAATCGGATCAGGCGCATTGGTCTTTTGCACCGAGAGGTCAACCTGCTTAACCGCGGGAATTCCATTAACGGATGCTGAAGAATTACCCGTCGCCGGATCCCACTGTCCTCCGGTAATCGAGGCCGTGTCGTTGAGCGTGCCCTCGCTGCGAGGCTTGACGGTTATTTGGACATTAACCGTCCCGCCGGCCGCGATGGTGCCGATGTTGCACGTAACGGTCTTCGTCGGCAGGTTGTACGAACAAGTGCCCTGCGACGTAGTGGCCGCCGTGAACGTCGTGATTGCGGGAATCGTGTCGGTCAGCACGACGTTGGTAGCCGGAGCGTTCCCCGTATTCGTGATCACCGGTTTGTAGTTCATGTTCAACTCGACTGGCGCGGGATTTCGGTCCGCGGTCATCGAGAGATTAAGCACCGCCGAAAGGATGTTGAAGGATCGAGCTACATCCGGCGCTGCGTTATAGGTAGCGTCACCCGCCTGATGCGCAGTGACGGTACAGGAACCCGCGCCAGTCAGATGAATCATGTCGCCCGTGTTGGTGCAATTCCCGGACGTCGTAAAGCTGACCGGCAAGCTTGACGTGGCCGTAGCGCTGACCTGGAAGTCAGCGTCGCCGTAGTTCTTGTCGGGTAGCGGGTTGAACGTAATGGTCTGATCCGTCTTGCAACCGAACTCCAACGAATCGATGCCGATATAGTCGGAGCGCGCCGCATCAGGCCCGCCACCTTCGACGAAGTAACGGAACGCCAGCCGCCCGACCGTCGGAGTGCCGATCCCGCTCAGCGTGATCGTGTACTTCGTCCAGACGTGCGGGTAAGCATCCGTGTAAGTCGGATTGATGTCGAGCAGGAGGTTTGAAAAGTCGCCCACGCTCGCCGCCGTCGCGCCGACATTCGTGCTCGTGCCGTTCAGGCTCATGCGAACCTGCAGGCGGTCGGGGAAGAGGTTCGCCCCTACGTCGGTCGTCCTCGTCCAGAAGCTCAGGGTATTGCCGTCACGCAACGTCATCGTCGGCATAATGAACCAATTGCTGATGTCGTTGGTGCCGGTCGTGCTCTGGAAGTTGACGCTGGCGTACGAGTCAGTCGCGCCAGACTGTGCTGTAAACACCGCCGGGTTGCCCTGTCCCCAGGTGAACGAGCCGGTGGTCGTGCTGTTGTTGATATTGACCCAGCCGCCCGTGGCCGTCAGGTTCCCCACGTTGTCGAAGGGTTCGCTAACCGGAGTACACGGTCCGGGCGTCGGACTCGGACTCGGACTTGGAGTGGGCGTCGGCGTCGGAGTCGGGAAGGCCCCAATGGCGCCGTCGAACTCGTCCGCACCGATGTCCGGCGCGGTGGCGCCGCCATTCACCGATCCCGGAGGTCCGGGTCGCGTCTGGTTATCAATGTCCGTCGTCACGCCGACTGCGGCCGCGCCCCCGGATTCGAGCGGCGATGTCGTCCCGTTCGGGATGTGCAGGTCCGTGTTCGAAGTGAAGGGCGGCGCCAACACTACCGCGAACGAAGCGTTGTCGTTTGTACCCGCAGCCGAAAGCGTGCTGGTGTACGAGCGCAGGTTAGTCGCGGGTGTAGTGGCCCCCGCGTTGAAGTCCACCGCAAAGAACTGCCCGGTGCCGGCGGCGGTGCCGACCTTGGCGAGCAGACTGAGAGCACCAGTGACGGCCGGCCCCTGAAGGTAAGCATTGTTATTCAGGGTCAGGTTCATCGCGCTGGTCGCGCCCGACGGCAGAAAGATCGCCGCGTGACGCGTGTTGGTGGTCGTCGGGTTACCGCCCGTAAGCTGGTTCGAGAAGATGTTATTCCTCACGTCCATGCCGGTCTGGGTGGTATTGACGATGATCAGCGCGACCGTCAGGTTGGTGCTGAGTGCGCCGGGGATGGTGCCAAAGAGGTGTACCGAGTTCTGGTAAACCTTGTGGCCAGTGCCCGAGGCGGCGCGAATGCCGTAAGCGCCGAAGGTCGTGCCTCCGCCGCCCGCGCCTGCGACCTGATTGTTCGTGCAGTCGGTGACGAAGTTGTTTTGGACGACGTGGTTGTTGCCACCGCCCAGGTTGATGCCGACGGCCGGCCAGGTGTCGGTCGCATTGTTACGAACGCGCACGACCTTGTTCTTCTCTACCGTCACACCGCTCGTGTTCGCGCTCAGCACGCCTACCGAGATGGCCTGATTCGCGCCGCTGGTGCTGGACGCGAGGAAGCCTTCGAGGTAAAGCGTATTGCCTGAGACGATGCCATTGGCCGTGCCGTTGACCAGGATGTCGCTGGCGTAGACCTGACTGGTCGCGCCCGCGGTCGGGTTGCCGATGACGTTGTCCTTGATTTGCAGACCGGCGAAGACCGTCGTCGCCGCGCCCTGAGTCGAGACTGCGCGGGCAACGTTGCTGACGCTGTTGTTCTGAATCAGCAGGTTGGTCGCAGTGGCCGGACTGCCTACGGTCGCGGACACTGAGGTGACGGCCGCGGGCGCCGCAGTCACGCCCGTAGAACCCGAACTGGCAAGAATGCCGTAGGTCGTGTTCTCAGAGCCCGTGGTCGAAGTCGCGGCGGCGATGTTGCGGCCGCTCGCGCTGCCCACCACGATCAGGTTCTTGATCGTGTCATTGTTCGCAGCGGTCGCGCCGGTAGTGGCGAGAGCGATGCGAATGACGGAGTTGAAGGTCGTCGTGTTGGTGGCGGTGTTTTGGAACGTCAGGTTGCGGTTGGTGCCCCCGGTGTTCGGGTTGTCGCCGTCAATCGTAACGTTGCTGGCCCCATTCAACTGCAGCAAGCCGAGGCCGCCGGCGGGGTTGCCGCTGACCGTGACTCCGTCGTTAACCGGACGAATCAGGACCGACGTGTACGAGGCTGCGCCCGCGCCGCTGCCGTTCAAAGTGGCCGGCGTGGCGCCTTCTGTCGTGCTCGAGTTGATGCTCACGGTCACGGCGCCCTGGTGGGTTCCAGCATTAATAGCGTCGAGTGCCGCTTTGAGCGTTGGGTACGAAGTGGGTCCGGTGGTCGCGGCGGTTGCGGTCACTACGACGACAGGACATACCGTAAAGTCGTAAGTGACGTTGCCGAGATCGCTGGCCCCATCCTGCAAGTGCAAGGTCGCCGTCAGCGTGCTGCCACAGGTGAGCCCGGCACTTGCGGTGAACGAGATGGATTGCGATCCGGTGCCGCCGTTTGCAGCCACGACACCATAGTTCGCCGGGGCGCCCGGACTGGTAACGCCGCCGGTTGCCTGGAGCGTGCCGGTAAGTGCGGTGGTGGCGCCGGCGCCGTTGTTCTTCACGCCGAAGCTGACCGTAACTAACTCACCCGGATCGATGGCCCCGTTCGCGTTCGCATCGCTGACCAGCGACGCGCCGTTGGCGACCATTTGCGCAACTCCCGTCAAGCATGCCGGAACATTCGTCGTATTGCCGTCGGTAATGTTCACGCTGTTCGACGTCGGGGCAAAGCCCGCCTTCGTGATGACGTAGTTGTGGCTTCCCGGCGCGAGCGCGACATCCAGGGTGCCCCCGGCATTCGTCGTCCCGGCCGCGTTGCCGTCGACCGAAACGCCGGCTCCGGATACTGCCGCTGCCGACGTGCAATCGGTCACCACGAAATGAGCCGTGCCGCTGCCGAGACAAATCGGAACGTTGGTGGTGGTGGCGTCCACGATGTTGAAGCTTCCGGTAGCGATCGATGCGCCGGCCTTGGTAACGCTGTAGTTGTGCATTCCCGGCGCGAGCGGCGCGTCGAAGGTCCCGTTCGCGGCGCTTACGCCGTACACGTTGTTGTCGATCGTGACGACCGCATTCGCCATATTGGCGGCGCTCGCACAGTTGGTAACGGTGAAGTGCGCCGTGCCCCTTGCGGGCGCCGTACAGGTCGGGAACTTAAAGCTGCCGATGCGTGTCTGCCAGCCGACCGCGCTCGCGGCCTGTCCGGCCGCAGTGTAGTACTCACCCGTGTACCAGAAGGTGCAATCGTCGGACGGGTCAAGCGTCAGCGCGTGGTAGTCGCCCCAGCGGCTACCCGTGCTCGTCTGCACGCCCGTGCCCGCAACTAGAGTCGCCTCGCCCTGTGCGAGCCCGCCCGGCGGGTCAGTGGCGAGTCGGCCGGCGTAGCGCAGGCTTGGAAAGACCGAAGTGCTCGACGCGCTGAAGCCGACGGCGAGGTTTCCCTGATTGTCTTCGGCGGCGCTGCCCATCCAACGGCTGACGCCGTCGGCCGGAGCGAAGGTGGCCTGCTCAAAAACAGAGAAGGGTCCGCCCGCGGTGCTGCGCAACTCGTAATAGCGCGGCGCGGCGCGATAGGTTCCGAAAGTAGTCGAAGCCGGCGCGCCCACGGTGTGCGTGAACACGAGCGTCTCGAAGCCGCCGCGGTTGCGGTACTGCATGCGAAACATGATGCGGTCGGCGATGGTGTCGAGGCCTGCCGCGGCCGTGGCCGGCGGTGGCTGGGGAATGGCCGCGCGGGTAAATGCAGTGGCCGGGTTGACGACGCTAAAGGGCGCGACTGCGATCGGCGCGGCGTAGGTACTCTCAGCGCGCTCGGTAAACGTCGAGTTCGCCGGCGTCGCAAAGTCCGAGTGAAAATCGAATAGTCTGATGCCGTTCGCCGGATCGCTGAAATCAGTGGTGGTGAAATAGGCGAACGTGTTGGGCCTGCCCGGGGGCGGCGGCGTTATGCCGTCGAGATCGGAAGGCATCATGCCGCCGATCGCCTCGGGAAAAGCAGCCAGGCTCAGGCTGAAGTAGATGTAGTTCGCGGTCGGATCGCCCGCCAGCATCTTGAGCCGGTTGAACGAGAAAACACCGACGCCGTTGTAGACGTCGCCCGGCTCGGTGAACTGGTGATCCATCATGTAGTAGCCGTCGGGCCATACGCCGAGGTGCGGGTAGTCCGGGAACTCCGCGCCGGGAGTCTGGAAGGCGTAGAGGTAATAGGAACCCGTCGGGTCATTCGTCTGCGAGATAGCGATGCACTGGAAGAAGGGCGGCGCCGTATCAGACACGTAGCCGAACTGGCTCAGCATCCAGCGATCTGCGAGTTGGTCATAAAGGACAATCGGATCGCCCTTGTCGGAGGCGGCGCAGGTCCCGCCGAGCGGCGTAAACAGACTGCTCAGCTTGAAAGGCGCAGTCAAAGGCGTGCCCGCCTTATCCCAAACGCGCACTAGCAGGTTGGTTTGCTGGACGTAATGATTCGGGCCGACATCGCCGACGGTGTCCGGCGGCGAGAGACTGCCGAAACCTGCGGCAATGTTCTCGGTACGGCCGAGACCCTCGAAGGTCGTTATCGTTGCCGGCATGTTGGGTTCGGGAAGGCGGGTCTGGATCGCCGTGTCCCGCGTCACTCCTTTGGCGGCGGCCTCGTCGGCCTCAGCCTGTGCCTGTGGTGAGACGCGCCGCGTCACGTCATTGTCGGCGGCTTCGCGCTCCTCTTCGTCACTCTCGACCCGCGTGCTTTTCTTCTGGTTGCGCGCGACTTCCGCTAACGGGCGCGAAATAGCGAATCCCGCTGCCTGCTCGGACACTGGTCTTAACAATGCGGCCTGCCCCGGCTGAATTGGCCGCGGATTGCTCGCTGCGGGCGGCGCGGCCGGCTGAGTTCGTTTAGTTTCCTTCCGGGACTTTATTTCTTTGCCCAGCCGGCGCTGCGCCTCGACGCCGGTGAAAACCAGCGCCGTCGCAAAAATGAAAACAGCAAAAATCAAGAGGGGTGTCCGGTAACGTGCGAAGTGTCTAAGCAAGGGAATTCTGTTCAAGTCTTTTCTCCTGTTTGTTTCTGACAGTGGTCGGGGTAAGCCAGTCGCGCGTGTGGCTCATCCTTTTAATTGAACTGCGTTGCTTCTTAAAGATCTGAAGCCGTAGATTGCCTGGCCTGCCTGTCCGGCGTATTCTCAAGGGGTAAAACGCCTCAAGGACAAGTGGCCAAATATGAAGAACACAAATTTCGGCGCCAGTATTTTTCTGCTCCCGCTGATACTGTTTGCGCTTTGGCAAAACGGTTCGTGTCACAGTGATCCAACCATGAAACACGCCCCGCAAAATCGCGTGGCCGCCGGCGAATGGGGCGGTCAAAACGTCCGCATGACAGTCACCGGCAATGGAGCGCAGCTCGAGTTCAGCTGCTCTCGCGGTACCATCGACGAAGCCATCGTGGTCAACGATAACGGCGACTTTTCAGCGAAAGGAACTTTTATCGCCGAAAGACCGGGACCGACCCGCGAAGATAATCCGCCTGCCAGACAGCCTGCGACCTACAGCGGTTCAGTCAAAGATCAGGACATGACCCTGACGGTCACGATCAATAAGACCAAAGAGCAGGCCGGCAGTTTCACACTGAGCCTTGGCAAGCCGGGACGCATCCGGCGGTGCCATTAAAATCTCTTTCTTAATTATCAAAGAGCCGACCAGGGTTTGATTACGAAAGCGCCGCTCGATTTCTCGAGCGGCGCTTTTATTCGCACCCAACTATGGCGGGCAGACGCCGCTGCCGACGTTGATGGTCAGCCCGCGGCTCACGGTCGCCGCGCTGTATGTAGCATTGACTGTGCCGACCTGCTTGGTCGCCACGGGTGAGGTGGTGACGTTGAAGCTCGGGCTCACGGTCGCGCCGGCAGGAATAAACACGCTGGCGGGAACCGTCACTCCGGCGAGACTGGTAGTTGATAAGCTCACCGTCGCGCCGCCAGGACCGGCTGGACCAGTCAGG
>JADMIO011283435.1_pt1 | contig 26593 bp, 19 predicted proteins | sample 8958161 | NCBI WGS metagenome assembly JADMIO01 (sample SAMN16585339, study PRJNA669376) | soil metagenome | isolation source: Crop rotation soil | place: USA: Cullars Rotation, Alabama | collected 2011 | reverse complement strand
GACAACTTGTCCACGTGGAATTCTAAGCTTAGGATCCCAATGTGCTGGAAAGAGTGAAAATCTTTCACCAATCTGCCGCCATTGATAAACATGGCTATCAGCACTAGTTCGCAATGCTTGTCGGCGGCAAGATCCGGGCAGCGGAGAACAAAATTGCCCTGCTTATCAGGAATCGCCACGCTCGTGTGCGTCTCGTAGTCGCTGGTGGCGTCCGGAAAATGATACGCCAGGACCGCATAGCAGGGGATGTCGCTGTCGACCCGGCCTTTGACCGTGAATGCTTTTTTTGTGCCTTCCGCCTGCACATCACAAACCCGAGCCTTGACGGGATCGTGAAAGCGATGCTGAGTGCCGCTGAACATGGGATGGGAGGCCAGTCGCAAGGCGTCGGTCAAGCTGAGAAATGTGCCCCGGCCCTCGCCGCGCAGCGAGGCTGCAAAGGTGTGGTTTCCGAGTCCTATCAGGGAAGTTCCACGGTTGTGGTCGGCTGCGTTTTCGCGATTATGCGGGCAGCCAAAGGCGTGACCGATTTCGTGGATATTTCCCCCTACGCAGCAACCGGCGAATTCGCGCAGCATTCGCTTGGTATCGTTCCACATGACCGGCGCATCCTTGGCGTTGATATTCAGTGGGTCAGCCTGAGGAAATTCCCCGACGAACGACGTTCCGGTTCCGTGCCTCCAATTCGTAACACCGCCGGCTTCGCCGGTGATCTTGTTTCCTTTGACCAAGAAGAGGTTCATGAAGATGATGCAATAGCTTTCGTCCAGATTGATGCCTTTCTTGACCAGAGCTGGCCGGACCTCCTCGACGATGCGCTCCTGGCTTTGCGCCTGGTCAGAGCCCACGGTTCCACCGTAATAATCGCGTGGTTGTTTCCCTTCCACGTAATGAATGACAAGCTTTTTGTCCGCACCCTCGTCGAGAGCAATCGTGCGTTTTCCGAACCCGTAGCTGTCCATTTGCGTCGCGAAGAAGGCGCGGGCGGCTCCCATGTTGCGACCGATGCGTTGCCGCCAGCCATCGAGTGGCGCGAAGCCCTTGGGAGTGAAATAGACCACATGCAACTTCCCGTCATACGGGGCCTTTTTCTGTGGATCCAGGCGCGAAAGGATGGTCCGCGCCGCGGCGGCCTGGTCGAGCTGTTCCTGGGGAGGTTTCTGCGCCAGCACATCTCCGGAACTTTGGCCGAGCAGCACTGCCAGAAGCGCCGCGAGGGTGCCTGTCCGTTTTCTCCCTGCGTTGTGAGACATCGCGGGTCTCGACACTTTGGTTGCCGGCTAACTTATGGATATGCAGAATCCAAATTCTGCCTATCACAATGGAGTATTCTGTCTATCCAGAAAGCAATTCTGTCTCGGTATGCGTCACAAAGTCAATCACCGGCAACTATTATCACGGGGCGGCGACATCCCGCGTGAACAGGGAAATGTAGAAAACAAACGCGCCTCACGATTTAGCCGTTGATGAATGCCATTGTCCTTACATCTTTTTGCCACATCGATGCGAATTACAAAATCACCGATCCGTCACAAAAAACGACCTCCCATCCTCCATCCGCGCAATATTCGTCCGTCGCTGAACTTCCGAAAACCTGACTCGCCGCGGTTTCGGCTTCTGTGCGGGGCCAGTTTCCGACAGCGACACACCCTGCATCGATGCGGCGACTGCAGCACCGACCAGACAATCCAGCCAGTGATTATCCGCACGTTCTGGCCGAATCTTCCACTCGTCCACCGTACGACCGCGACCTTCCGTCTTGATCTTGTATTCCGCCGTCAAATGTTCGGCGAGCATGCGGTGTTGATTCGTGCTATTGCCATAAATCGAGAGACATCCACGATCACCCATCGCCACCGCGAGACGAGCATGGACGAATGACTTCCAGTAATTTGCGTCGAATGACACATGCCGGATGGCACGCTTCGGTTTCACGTTCGGCACGTACCAGTTCAAACCGAGCTTCTCACCGCCGGCAACTGTGTATTCAGAGAACGGCCGGCTTGAAGCGCCAACATACCTGCCGTGAGACGGCATCAGCACTGCGGAATGTGTCGATTGGCGGCAGAACTGGTAGATGACGTCGGTCGATGTGCCCCAGTTCGCGTCGATCAGGCACTTTCCAATTCGAAGTTCCGCACCGTCATCACGCTTCCAGGCATGGGTGAGGTAACTTTCAGTGAGCGCCTTCAGACCGGAATAAATCGAGCCCTCAACGCCGGCCTCTTTCGTGACTGACGCGAGAGTGACGCGAGCATCCCGGAGTGTGAAGTACGAACGTTTTTGATCTGGAAATGCTCCGTAATCAACGACATACCCCGTGAAGTTGTCCTCCCAGGCGGCGACGAGGTAATAGAGCAGGTTTTGTTGAATGTCGATAAACATCGTGACCTGCTGGCACGCAATGGGGATCACTCCGTGCCCCAAGCCGTTCGTCTTGGCGGCAATCTGGTCGACGGTCAGCAGGTCGTCATCGAGTTTCAGTTCCGGCAACGGTTCGTTCTGATATTCTGCAAAGAACGCGGCTTCGTCCTGCAACTTGAGATTCATGGCATGTTGCAGTGCCGAAATCTCGTCCGGATTGAATCGCTCAGGCCAGGCGACCTGCGCACATGCGTCCATTTCCGCCTGGTGTTCTTGGTAGAATTCGGTGGCTTCTCGGCCTTCATTTCCACTTCGGAAACTTTCCGAGCGGATCTCGGCGTATTGTTCCCATAACTTCTCGTTCGTCGGGAACGAATAGAGCATTTTCGTCCGTTCGCCATTCCACTCCGGATGGGATTTCGTATCGAGGATACGATCGGCCATGTCGTCCGGTCTGATGATCGTGCATGGCATGACGCCCGAGATTTTCTTGCCGGGTCCGGCGAGGCCCAAAATGGCACCGGCCAGGATGCTGTGGCGGGTGGCACACTGAGACAGCGAACGCGCCGATTCGTCTGTTTGTGGGTCGTCCAGGACCACGAGCGACGGCCTGACCGTCCGACCATCGGCACGTTTGTATTTCATGCCGCGAATTCGGCCCGTGATGCCGGCGACTTTGATGATCGCGGCGCTCGCCGGGCTATTGGGAATCGTGGGGAGCACGACTTCCCTGCACGTCCAGCCGATATGTGTTCGCTGACCTTGATAGAGTTGGCCGTTACAGCGGTTTGCGATGCCGTCCAGACAATGGATGGGGTAGGCGACCTCCGGAAAATCCTCAAGCAGCAGGTCGTTACCGTCGAGTTCCATTTTGACTGCGTCCAACATGTCACCGGCATGGCCTTCGTCGGAGCCGATGAGCGCCACGAAATCCCGGTGTCCGAACAAGATGGCCCACAAACAGGCACATTCCGCGATCGTCGACTTACCGCTGCCGCGCGGCATCGCCATCGCAAAGAGCCCACCTTCCAACACGGCTCGTTCGATCTTACTGATGACCTTCAGGTGGTCGGGCGACCAGGCGAGGTGGAACGTCAGCGGGAAATACATCTGGCAGAAGAACTGGAAATCCTTCCTCGCCTTGGCCTTCCTGTCGGGGTCGACAACGGCAGGCAGCTCTCCGATATCGCGGCCGGCCAGCGACAACGCCATGTTCCGCGCACGGGCGTTCTCCTTCAGCGCCTCATAGGGATCACCGGTAGGCTCAGGAGCCGGTGCATCGTGGACTTCGATCAGCCAACCGACATACCGGAACAGGTCGACCCGCTTGCTGTCGCCGATTCGAAACCCCGCGCGCATCCGATGCCGATACAACTGCCGCTCGTCGATCACCGTGCCGAGCGGCGTCGAGTTCAGCAGCCGTGTCAGCTCAATCGGCTTCAGTTGGCGAGGATCAATTGCCATTCGCGATTTCCCGGACCAACCAGGCGGCGTAATTCACCATGTTCAAGGTGCCGTCAGGGTTCAGCGGCGTTCCGTCGTCCACATGTTGTTGCAACATCGCCACGGTGACCGGCGTGGGGCTCGAACGGGACAACACCGCCGCTGCGTCGGCCAACGACAACGCAGCCGGGTTCAACGTCGGTTTTGCGGTCTCAGATTGCATATTCAGGCCGTTCCTTGGCGTTCAGAAAACCTGTGAAAAAGACTGCTTTTTGAGCAAAATGTGACTGGATGTGTGTTTCCGACAGAGGTAACTGTGTGACCGTTCGATGACGATTCGCAGACACGCAGAAACAGAGGAGACCACACGATGACGACCAACGACGACCTCGAAATTGGCGAAGACTTTGCAATCACCAAGATCACGCGGCAGGCGGCGGGATCCGGTACCTGGGTGATTGGCACCCTGAACGGCCACCGGTTTGACGCCCTGGTGTTCACCGACCACGCCGAGAACCCGGATTACGAAATTGGCGACAGCCGGATTTCGAAGCTCTGGATCCAAAGGTTGTCCGACGGTCAACAGGTCTACAACTGGGACCGCGGGGCGGACGTACCTGCCGCAGACGCGATCACTGAGGCCTTGGTTGATTTCTTGGCCGCCGGGTTGGCCGAATACATCGACGCCACGAAATAGACGACGGGGAGATGCACCATGCCCATTTTGATGTACCTCGCGCCGGGAACGCCGTTTCGGTTGGCCGAATTGACCGACGTGACCGGCGTGCTGGTGAAGAACACCGAAGGCCGGTCGGTGGTTCGGCTGGACCGACCGGTACGGGAAGTTGAGTTCGTAGGAAGCAACGGAGAAGAGCGGCACTTTCGCTGCCGCGGAACACATGTGACGAGTTGGGCTCGGACCACAATGGTCGTGCCGATGACTAACCCCTGTTTGGAGATTAATCCCATGACGAAGAAAACTGCGACCAAGAAATCGACTGCAACCAAAGCCGCACCTGCGAAGAAGGTTGCCGCCAAGGCCAAACCTGCCAAGAAGAGCGACGGCCAGATGAGCGCTCTTGATGCCGCTGCCAAGGTGCTGGCCGAGGCGTTGGAAGCGATGACCACGACGGAGTTGGTCGACGCGATGGCGGCGAAGAAGTATTGGACGAGCCCCGGTGGCAAGACGCCTGCCGCCACGTTGTATTCCGCGATCCTGCGGGAAATCCAGACCAAAGGTAAGGACGCCCGTTTCACGAAGACGGAACGCGGCAAATTCGCCATCAAAGGCTGAGGCGGAGACGCCTTTTATCGCCCTCAACGCCCCACGATCGCCACGTGTGGGCGTTTTGTCGTTGGTCGCCGGAGTGTTCAAGATTTCCTCCCGTTCGCAACGTGGGCCAACTTGGGTAGCGACAGGCCGTCTGCGGCGCGATACCAGATCGGCTTGCCTAACGAATCAGCGATTTCGATCTCGGCCAGCACGCCGACGCTTTCTTCCCAACCGTCGAGCATCAGGACAACGACCTGCTGGCAGGCTTCCAAATACTTGCGGCAGAACGGGGACCAGAACGACCAGTCGGTTGGTAGCCCGCAGGCGACCAAGGGGTGCCCGTGTACGACTGGCGAGAACACCGGCTCGCCGCGAAGTAATAAGCGTGCGGCGACCCGGCAGACTGCTTGGAACCGCTGCGCGCGAACGGCGGCGTCGGGGTGCGTGTATGGGCCGGCGAGGTAGATCATGCTGGGTCGTCCACTTAATGAATTGAAAACGCACCGGATCGACACAGTGCAATCACGTCAACGAGGAATTGGTTGGAATAGGAGAGTATCTCTGGCTGGGGCTTTGGAACGCTTTGGCCTTCGATCACATCTAAGGCGATTGATGAACTTTCATTCGCATCACACTTCAACGCATCCTGCCGAACCAACTCGAGCGCATCGGCAATGCCTGCAGCGTCCTCTGCAGTCACTTGCTGTCCACTGTTCCAACAATATCCGCCGCCCCAATCTGGGTAATCTTCATTTATTGTGCCCGCCGGTTCCCACCCATACTCCTTCGCAGTTGTCAGTAATAGTGGCAACATTGAGCATGTCATTCGAATGTCGAAGCGTCCGTTTCTTAGGCTGTAACTCATTTTCGCTCTTCCTTGTTTGGGTTGATAAAAACACAGTCCAATTTCGAAATCACCCGCATCACGCCACAGTCTCCTCGAGTTCACGTGCCATTCGCCTGCGCGCCACCCGCCGTTGTTTGGCTTCCACAGCGAGTTCACTGGCACAGCGCTTGCAAACGCCCATCACGCCGTTTCGGCCGGGGTACTGATAGAACTCAGTGTCGATGGGACGGAACCAGCGACAACGTCGGCAGCGTTTAAACCACCTGTCGTTGAATCGCAGGCACCCGCTGTGGATCCGCTTGTGTTCAAGGCGGGTCAACAACTTCAGGTTCGAAATCCGGTTGTCCAACTTATTCTCATTGATGTGATGGATCTCGTAACCCGGGGGGACGGGGCCAAAGTGGGCCTCCCACACCAATACGTGCTCGAAGCGGAGTTGGCGTGACTTGGTCCGGATCCGTCGGTAGCCGAACCGGGTGACGTAACCGCGAACTGGAGGATACGTTCTCATCGCATGCCCTCCTCGCGGGGCTTCATGGGAATCGGCGACTCACCGGTGCGTTCGAGCACCCCTTGCTGGCCAGTGAACCTTTGGAAGCGATCGACGATGGTGTCGCAGTACAACGTGTCGAGCTCCATCAGGAATGCCTTGCGACCCGTCTGTTCGGCGCCAATCAGCGTCGATCCGCTGCCACCGAACAGATCGAGAACGTTTTCGCCCGGCACCGAGGAATACTGCATGGCACGAACAGCCAGTTCTGCGGGCTTGGCCGTCAAATGCGACATTTGCTGTGGCGGAATCTTCTTGATGTGCCAGAGGTCGGTGGCATTGTTCGGCCCGTAAAAGCGATGCGCGGCCCCTTCTTTCCACCCATAGAAGCACCACTCGTGCGCGCCCATGAAATCTTTTCTCGTGAGTACGGGATGCAACTTGTCCCAGATAATTGCCTGCGAGAAGTACAGCCCGTGTTTCTTGAGGAACGGAGGGTAGTTCGCACAGTTCGCATATCCTCCCCAGATGAAAAATCCACGTCCCGGCTGCAGGACACGTGACGCGTTTCCAAACCAGGCGTCGAGCATCTGGTCGAAGTCCTGGTCGGAAAGGAAGTCGTTCGCCAACGGTCGATCCTTGGCCCGCAACTTCTTTTGCGTCGGCTTCGACTTCTGCGGATGACGCGCGACATCCAACGATTGATGGTGGGTTGTCCCTTGGAACGACGATAGACCCGCGGCGATGGCGTTGTTAGACCGCGGTTCAACTTTTACGTTGTACGGCGGGTCGGTGTTCACGAGGTGAATCGGTTGCCCATCCAGCAACCGGTCCAAGTCCTCCGGCTTACTGCTATCGCCACACAGCAGCCTGTGATTTCCAAGAATCCACAGGTCACCAGGTTGAGTGATCGCCGCGTCCGGCGGCTCAGGAATTTCGTCGGCATCGCACAGACCTTCCTTACCCTCCGGGTGCATCAGGTTGTTCAGCGCATCCGGGTCGAACCCCAGCAGGTCGAGGTTAAACTCCAGCGCCTGCAAATCGGCGAGTTCCAACGGCAACAGGTCGTAGTCCCATTGCGCCAGAGTCGCTACCTGGTTGTCGGCGATGCGAAACGCCTTGATCTGCGCCGCAGTCAAATCGACGGCGACATGCACGGGGACTTGCTGGATGCCAAGCTTCTGTGCCGCCTTGTATCGGGTATGGCCGCAGACGATGACGCCATCGGTGTCGACGACGATAGGTTGACGCCAGCCGAACTCGCGAATTGACGCCACGACCGCATCCACAGCACCGTCGTTCATGCGGGGATTTTTGTCGTACGGCGTAATTCGCGACAGGTCCCAAAGCTCAATCTTCATTGCAGTTGCATCCTTTCAAAATAACCGGACAGCCAAATAAAACTGTGTCATCAACCATCGGTGATCCCCCGCTACCCAGCTTGCCCAAAGTGCCAGGAAGGAACCATTGAATTCTCAGGGGGGTCTCTGCACTGCGGCTGCGTCGGTGGGTGGCCAGCACGCCGAGCAGTAGCTACCACCAAGTACGTGGTGCCAACACGCCGTTGATTGGCAATCATCGCGCTTGTGCTGAATCGGACGTGGTGACTCTGGTGAGTCTGGTGACTCTGATTCCCACTCCGGTCTGGTAGATATATTTTTCTTTACCTTTGAAATTTCAGCTCTCGCGTTAGAGATGTTGGAAATAGAATCACCAGAGTCTCCAGAGTCACCATTTCGATGAGCATCAAAGTCTTGTGTTTGTTGTGCGCCCGAAGCTGAGCCAGTTTCAGACTCACCAGAGTCTCCAGAGTCACCAACGGTCACGACGCGCCAGACGGTATAGCCCCCGCGACCTGTGCGCTGGGTAATCGCTTTACCTCGGCAGACACGACCACGGACGTGCTTCAGCTTGTTCCCCAACTGGCGTGGTCCCGGCAGTTTGCCCCCCGGTGTGTTGCACAGTTCCATGACGGCGGCACGTAGGCGGTCATACCGGTCGTGGAACCTGTCCAGTTTTTCGATAGCCTGCGATGCTGTAAGTCCTGTGCAGTCCTCGTCGAGTTCTTCCCAACCGCCAATCAAATCCCGTAGTGCACCAGCTTCGCGGTCGGAGTGTTCGACCAACTGCTCGCGCGTTTCGCCCGGATCCGGCAGCCCACACCACACGATGGCTTGGCGGACGAGGTTCGACCATTCCTCATAAGAACCCCATTCCGATATCTGTGCGCGCGGATGGCCTGCGAGGTGGTAGCCTCTGAGAATCGTCAGGACGTCGACAAGAAGTTCCGTGCGATGCCTGCGGACGTGGTCAATGAGGTTTGGGTATTTGAAGCCGTGCCGGAGTTCAGGTCGCTCCTCGGGTGACTCGAGACGGATGTGGCAAATACGACGGGAAGTGTCAGCCCCCACGATGACGTTGTTTCCGCTGATGTACCATGTCATCGGAAGCTGGATCGTGATGATTTTGTTCGTACCCAGCGGGCGGTCTTTCCAGGTCGTCCCAGTTAGCGCCGCGTCGAACGAAGCACATCCGAACGAACCGTCAACATTGTCCACCAGGACAAGAGGATCACCGGCAATTGCCAGGCTGGTGATTTTCTTTCGGACTTCTTCGTCATCGCGCGGATATGTCATCCGGGCGAAGTCCGTCCCGCTATGCACGATGGCGATGGTTTCCGCTTCCATCGTCTTGCCGCAACCGCGGACATTGGCGTCGAACAGGAAGGCGGGAGACGGTCCGCGAAACGCCGACCTTGCGGCAGGGGTGAGCATTCCCGCCAGCCAGGCGGAGCGATGGGCGGCGGTGGGATGCGGGAAGTCGCTAATCAGGTCGAGTAATCGAAGGGCTGCAGCGACGGCGTCGGTACGCGTGGGATTCTCCAAGAGATGGAACGTGGTCCCCTGCGGGTCATAGAACAGCCCAGTCGCCGCGTCGTAACCGGGGACGGTGACGATTGTCCCGTCGCGACGGAGAACCGGGACGTTGACGATTCCACGCAATGGTCGAATCTCAGGCCAATTTCCACGACCAGAGACGGCTTTGCAGCACCAATCAGGCGGATGCGAATGGACTTCGGTCTCGCCCTCTTCAGATTCGATTCGCTTGACGAATTTCGCAACCTGCGTCAATCGCTCGCGGACGACGGCCAACGGCAGCGGCGAGATCAACTGAGATTCCGGGTCGCGATCTACACCATCATGCAGTTGAACATCCTTAACGATATGGACCAGCGACCCGGCACGTTGGAAGACGCCAGGATCACTTGCTAAGGCGGCGACGGCTGCATCGTTGACAACATATTCGTTGGGAGTGATCTCAATTACGGGACGATCGTCCTCGAAGCCTTCGGCCTCAGACACACTATTATATATGTCGCTGTCAGAGGTCGTGGCCTGGTCCGACGAAGCCGCAACTTTTCCGGTCTCTCCCTTCGCCTTGCGTTCTTGCTGTCGCTGTACCTTCAGGAATATCTTTTCGCGAACCGCTGCTTCAGCCTTCTTCCAAGTTAAGTCGAAGTACGTCTCGCCTCGTTCAGCAAATTTCCCGACGCCCGACACGCTGGCCAGCAACTCCTCTTTGGGGTGCCCACTTTTAATCGCGAAGCGACAGACGGCAAAATCAGCGTCGCTACGCTGGCCTGTCTCTGCGATCGTGCAGGCAAGAATATGCTCACTCAGCTTATCCTTCGCTTTAGCTCCGAGCTTCCGGGGGGTTGGCAGTGGTACCGCCGCGATTTGCTTCCGGAGAACGGCATCCGGCGACTTGGCGGCGAAGGCCTCAAATTGGCTGAGTTCATAGCGTTCGCCGCAGCATTCAACGAGCCGACAGGGCACCGCTTCCTGGCCATTCCGTTCGTCTTTCCGATTCATCGTTCCTGGCATACGGAGAAGTCTCACGAGGTCGGTGGTATGGTCGCCACCGATTTGCTTCGCAATCCCTTTCACCACGTCCTGGATGTGAATGGCCTTCGGGGACAGGGGTGGGTTAGCGTCCGGAATTGGCCGACCGGTCTCCGGATTGTTGAGATTGATGCGTTCGTTGTTTTCCGGGTCGAGGAAATACTTGATGCACCGTTTTTTCCCACCGATTTCAATGAATTCGCTCTGCACGCGCGGTGGGTCGGCGACGTCGTCGATGAGGTACGGTGCCAGCAACACCCAGTAAAGATGCACGCCGTGCCCGGACGAGACAACCGCTGATGGCCGCGGCAGTCCTGCTTGCGAACAGCGACGGAGTGCTTCTTCGGGCGTACAGTCGTCGATATCGGCCCACAGGCACATGACCTTGCGGATCTGCCACGAAAGTTCGTAGCCAGTTGAGCCGAAGCGCCCGCAGACGCCGAAGAACAGGTGGGCATGCTCCGCTGCGCTCAAGCGCAGTAGTAACGAGAAGCGAGTTTCGCTGAACGTCGATCTCGCCTGGCCGGTCGCATGCTTATAGAGCGGTCGAGATTTCTTTTTCCCATTCTCGATCCAGGTTTCGATCGGGCGAATCGTGAGGTAGTCGTCGTCACCGAACAGCAGCTCAAGGATCGTCCGCGTTTGTTGGAAATCGGAAAGCTGCGACACATCCACGGTCGGATCAACTGATGCCGTAGCGCCCTGGGTCTGCGCAGACACATCGATCGTTGAACAATTTGAAGGCGCGTCCATTTCACAGCCTCACAAGATTCAAAAGAACTTAATAATTCCCTCAGGCTCCGACCGCCTTCGCCTCGGCTGAGGCTTATCCGGGATCGCCGCGCGCTGACTCTCAAATGCCATCAGGTCGACATGATCAATCCGCCATCGCGGCCGACCACTGCGACTTTCAGCCAGGTTCAGGGCGCGGAGTTCGCCGGTGCGAATCCAGGCGAGGACTTTGTCGACGGAGATGCCGTAGCGACGGGCGATTTCGGGAGGCGTGAGGAAATGAGGGGTGGAAGAGGCCTTCACGGAACGGCCTCCGGCTGAGATTGCAGAACCAACCCGCGATCGCGAAGTTGTTCGACCAGCAAGGGGATGTCTGCAGCCGGAATGGCACGTTTACCAGCAAATCGCGGTGGTTCTGGGATTTGGCCGGTCGAATAGAGCCGCTGAATCCGCCAAATGGGAAGGCGGAAGAGATCGGCGATTTCGCGTGTGCTGTAAAAGTCCGGCATGCTGAGAATTCCCTTTTGTCACGGTGATGACTAAGTGAAATTCTCGCGCGCTTTTACAAGCGTGGAAGGTCGGGAAAATTGCGGCGTCAATTACACGAACAATTTTCCGAACTCAAAAGCAGCTCAAATGTCGGGATTTCTTGGCTGAAAAAAATTGCGGAAATCTTTACGAACAACCCCCGAATCACTGTTTTTCGGCCAATTATCCGAACTATTTTCCGGAGCGGTTTTCGTTATCTCGGCGACGATTTCTTTTCGTTCTCTCGTATCGAGCTTGTCGGAGAGCTCCGACTGTCGCCTTTTTCTCTCGACGGCTAAATTGCCGGTTATATGCATCGACAACACTCTTGTCGGTGATTGTCTCGTCATCCGCCTTGAGTTGCTGGTAGAGAATATACAGGTCGTCCCAGAGCGGTTTACGGCCGGCATTCCGCTTAACAGCTACGACTTGCTGTTTGCTCGCGGCAGCCTTCTTGACGGACGCTGCCTTCCTTGGAGGGTCGGCCTTCGTGGCCCCCTTCCTCGATCGTTTCGTCGCGGCAGTTTTCGACCGCCGACGGCTTCTGTCCTGAATCCCCGCGGCGGCAATCTCACGTTCAATCTTCATGAGTTGCAGTCGGCCTTTGATAATCGGGGCGAGTTCCTGAACACGTTCACCCGCACTTAGAATCTTATCTGGAGCGATTCCAGCCAGCGCTGCCTTCTCTTGCCACCAAGGAATGGCGACGAACTCAAGTTCCTCAACGGTCTTCCATCGTGGCGGGACTTCACCGGTCTTGCTGAGCCACTCTGCGTCATATTGCTGCTCAGCCACTTTTGCTTTGGCAAGAATCGACTTCACTTCAGCGAGATATTTGTCATTCTGCTCTCGCTGGATCTGGGCAATTTGTTCGCCGAACAACCTAAGCGTCGAGTCCGGCATTAAGAGATTCATGTCCCAAGGATTAATGAATTTGCCGAATTGACTTTGAATCAACGCAACCGCTGCCCCAAAGGCTTCCCATTTCGCCGAGACTCGTGCGACTTTGGCAAGTTCAACCGGATCATCCTTGATCTTCTCCATAAATGCTTCGCCGGCACGAATCCGTTTCAGATTGGAGGGGGGTTGGGGCATGACGTCTTGCTCGATGAGACTGCGCGTAATAGACAAGCGGGGGATTGTGTCTTTCAGAGTTTTCAGTCTGAGGAAAGACTAATCAGGTGACAATTCAGGTCCGCCAGTCGCTAAATAGGGGAGCGATCGCCTCAAACTCCTGGCTCCGTGAGGGGTGACCTGTGAGTTGAAAAGGGTTAAGAAACTTAGATTGCTCAAGCTCTTGAGATGCTCCAAACCTGCGTCGGTGAATTGCGGGCCTTCGAGCGACAGCCGCCGAAGATTGGTCAATCCTTTGAGATGAACCAGACCTTCGTCGGTGACTTGTGTTCTTTCGAGATTCAACCTCTCAAGATCCTTCAATCCCTTCAGTTTTATCAAACCGGCATCTGTCACAGGCGTGTTCGCAAGAGACAAATTCTTAAGTCTCGTCAAACCTCCAACAACTGTTAGACCAGCGTCCGTTAGTCGCGTACCATCCAGGGCCAAAGACTCGAGATTATTCAGTCGCACGAGGCATTCAAGTTCGGCATCTGTTACTTCTGACCCGGTCAAATCGACCTCGACCGGCGGGTCAAACATATTCATTCTGCTTTCGCCGACGATTCTGCGGAGCCAATCCGGCCCTATGGATTTTGTCGAAATTCGACCATCGAGCCGCTCAATCACCTGAACCACAACCGCTTGCCGGTAAAGAGGCAGCCCGATCCGCAAACCAATGAATGTGAAAAGGATCACGACGGTCGCCACGAAAATCCACAACGGCCGAGGCAGGCGGCGGTGAATTACGGTTGATTCGGGAGAAGCAGGATTGGCAGTTTCCATACCGGCATTATAGACCTTGGAACGTTCTCGGTAACAATCCATCTTTGTCATGAGGCACCGCGGCGTCGGTTCGATTTCGAGTTTAGGACGGTCAAACCGCACCTTACAAATCCACATCCCGGATTGATCTACCATTAATCTCCAATTGTGGTTGTACGCGAAGCAGGTCTGAAATCGCTCGCCAAGTGGTTTTTGTGGCATACAACAAATCTATCGATCGAAGATTGCTTATGCCTCTGAAGTGTTTCAAACCCGCATCTGTGATTTGCGTATTGCGTAGCGACAGGATTTCGAGGCCGGTCAGCGACTTGATGTGCTCCAGTCCAGCGTCTGTGATTTTGGTGCCTTCGAGGTTCAATTCGCGGATTTTGGCTGAGCCCTTCAGACGTTTCAATCCGGCATCTGTAATTGAAGTGTTTGCGAGGCTCAGTATGCGAAGCTCAGCTAATCCCTTCAGATTCTCCAAACCAGCGTCTGGGATTTGGGTACCTTCAATGGTCAATTCTTTGAGATTGGGTAACCACTTGAGACATTCAAAATCTGCATTCTCAAGATCTAGATGCCAGAGCACAACTGCCGTTACCTTGTCTAAAGCTGCTATTCGCTGTTCGCCTACAATCCCCCGCAACCAATTCGGCCCCATGGGTTCCTTCGTAACGACACCACCAAACTGTTCAATCTTCAAAGCCGCAACCGCCTGCCGATAAAGCGGAATTCCAAACCGCAAGCCGACGAAGACGACAGCCAGAGCGACGGTCAGCAGAAAAATCCACAATGGTCTCGGTAGACGACGATGGTTCGCAGTGGATTCAGCAGGGGCAAGGTTCGCGGTTTCCATGCCGGCATTAGACCGTTGCCAGTGCGTGGTGGCAATCTCTTTCCAGAGTTGGCACATCCGGTCCCGTTACTTATTCGACGGAACTCGGACCACACGAAAGCCGACGTAGAAGTATCGGTAACCCGGCGAATCCCAAAAACGGTATGCCGACCGGCATAGCGCCGCCCCGTAGAGCCAGCTCCCACTCCGGTTCACCCGGTCCGAGCCTCCGGTGGTTACCAGTGGGTCGCTCCCCCCGGGCACCTTACTCGTGTAGATATCCTCGCACCATTCGTATACGTTGCCATGCATGTCGAACAGACCGAATGGATTCGCCTTTTTCAATCCCACTTTGTGAGCATATTTTTCGCCGATTTCACTGGCGTTCTTGTCGAACCAGGCATATGCGCTGAGCGAACTCTCGCTTTCGCTAAAACAATAGCGGGTCTTTTGGCCGCCCCGACAGGCGTACTCCCATTCCGCTTCGCTTGGCAATCGGTACGTTGTGCCCTCCTTCTGGCTCAGCTTTTTGCAGAAGTCCTGAGCATCGTCCCAGCTCACGTACGTCACCGGATAGTCGGCCTCTTCCTGGACATTTTTATTTTCTTTCCACGGCGTCGTACTCATAACCGCCTGCCATTGTCCCTGCGTCACTTCCGTCGTCCCCAGGTAAAACGGCTTGGTGAGCTTCACAAGTACCTGCGGTTTCTCGTTGTCACGCACGTCCGTGTCAGACTCCGGCGAACCCATCATGAACTTCCCTGGCGGAATCAACACCAATTCCATGCCGATGCTATTCTTCTCGACAACCTTCGTGCCGAGATGTTTTGCCCAAGCGGCCTGATGCTGCTTCGCTGTTTTCGCATCGAAGGGAGCGATGGCCATCGGCGGAGTGGCTTTCTCCTTGGGCGGGGCGTCGTTCTCGCCTGCTTGAATTTCGAAACGAAGTTCAAGACCTGCGATCAAAAGCACGACTGCCAGAAGGAAAATCCAAAGTGACTGCGTCAGGCGTCGTTGATTCGCGGTTGATTCGGCAGTGGAAGGATTGGCAGTTTCCATATCGGCATTAGACCGTTGCTAGGGCGGGGTGACAATGCTTGTCATGTACAAGGACAATGCAATCAATCACAACGGACAAAGACCTGACTCTACTAATCATCAAGCTGCGATATGCCTGTATGCTCGTTATAATTGCAAAGCATTAGTGGTCCAAATTCCCGCGTTATCATGCCTCGCGCCAATCGACTGAGTTCTTCATTGACAATCTCCAGTTAGATAGAAATGCAAAATGACACTTTTCTGGATTGATCTGCGCGCCTGGAATGGGTCACAAAAGCTCGCGTTTGAGGAGCTCTGCTGCCAATTACATTCGGCAATACGACCTATTGCTGGGGCAAAGTTCATCCGTAAAGGGGTGCGAGACGCCGGTGTCGAAGGATATTGGCAACTACCCGACGGCTCGGAGCACGGGATTCAGGCGAAATTTTTTCACGGCTCTCCGGACGCGAGCCAAATGGCACAGATCGATGACTCATTCAAGACCGCATTATTAAAACACCCCAAGCTGACAAAATACACAATCTGTTTACCTACGGATCGCGACAATCCTCGCATTGAGGGGCAAAATGACTTTATGCAACGGTGGAACAGCCATGTCGCTAAGTGGAACGATTGGGCATCGCAGGTGGGGCGAATTATTGACTTTGAATATTGCGGAGAAAGCGAACTTTGTCGTCTTCTCGCTCTCGAAGAAAATGCGGGGTTACTGAGATTTTGGTTTGGAAAAGATGAACTTTCGCCTAATTGGTTCGTGCGTCGCAAAAATGAAAGTATTGCTCCCCTAATTGAGAGTCGATATCTCCCTGACCTTCATGTGGACATCTCTGCCCTCGACCGCTGTTTTGAGGGACTCGTGCATGATTTTTTGTTTTTTTCTGACGTGGGCAGAAGACTTTCCGCTCTTCTTCAGGAATGTCAGTTTATCAGAACTACCGCGTCAAGAATCAACGATCCCATACTGATTGCCGCCGTGCATGCATTTGCAGATGCAGTAGATGAATTAATGGCTTTGGCCGAGAAGTTGCCAGTCGGCACTGAAAGTGAACATTTCCTGCCATCAGAGCGCTCAAAGCTAATCAGTGACATACGGACAAAATGTCAGGAAAGCGTACTCGCAAGGCGCAGTGAATGGCGCTCGCGTCTGGAAACACTGCAGGACGAAGCTACGTCGAAGAATCTCGGCAAAGCCAGAATCGACTGCTTGCGACAGCTTGAAACGAACTTGACCGCGAGTGGAGAAGTCCTTTTCGAATTGGAGCAGAGTATCACGGACGCCCCTGGCCAATCTGTAACAGGACAATTTCTATTGTTAATTGGCGAAGCGGGCATGGGAAAATCTCATTATTTGGCACGCATTGTCGAGAGTCGCGTTGATCGGGGAATTCCAGCGTTGCTGTTTCTTGGGGAACATTTCAAAAACGAACCAATTCTTCAACAAATTCGTAATCGGATCGAGATTGGAACATCCAATGAAGAATTTCTAGGCGCTTTGTCTGCGATTGCTAGAAGTCATCGGTGTCGAGCCATGATAGCAATCGACGCCCTGAATGAATCTGACGATAAGCATTTCTGGCAGACCGAGCTCCCTTCATTTCTGACAACAATTTCGAATTATCCGGACATCTGCGTCGTATTAAGCATCAGATCCACCTACAAAGAATACTGTCTGCCTGAAAACATCCACCATTGGCAAGTGCAACAAATTCATCATCCGGGGTTCTCAGGCACCGAAGACATAGCGTTCGTTCGATACTTTTCACATTATGGAATTTCGCCGACCACACCCGTGCTTCAACCAGAGTTCACGAACCCGTTGTTTTTGAAAACGTTCTGCGAAGCTATATCATCACATCCAAATGAAGCAACACACGCGCAGTCGTCACTCTCCTCCCTGCTGGAGCTTTTCTTGCGCTCGATAAACGAACGCCTCAGTCTAAAGGTGTTTGCGACGGATCCCAATGACAAGTGCGTTCAACGTGCTGTCTGCGACATTGCCGACAAGATGATTTTGACGAACCGGCCATTTTTGTCGAGGTCGGAGGCGAAATCGATTGTAACTGCAATCCACACACATCAGGATTACCAAAAAACACTGTATCGACAATTGCTACACGAAGGAATTCTTACCGAATCGTTGAGTTATGGGCGGGCTCGCAGCGAAGCGACCGAGTACGTTCGGTTCTCATATGAGCGATTTGGCGATTTCTGGCAAGCGGAATCGCTAATTCGCCGCATCCCTAGCGCAGATCCTCTGGCAGTTAAAGACAAATGCAAAGACACTTTGCAGTCCCTTGGCAGTGATGAACGGACGCGATATGAGAATGCATCGCTGATTGAGTGTCTGCTCATACTCTTCGCCGAGAAGTTCGGCGTCGAAATTTGGAACTTGCAACAGGATGTCCTCAGTTCTCAATCATTGACGTCGGCAGTTCTCGGAAGCATTTCGTGGCGTTCAGAAAAGTCCATTACCGATAGAACAGCCAAATTTGTTCAAGACTGTCTTGCCGACGATCGCTATCGATTCGAGGCGATGGACTGCTTGTTGTGTGTGGCAACACGCAAGGACCATGCGCTGAATGCTAAATGGTTTCATGAATGGCTGATGAAGTTGCCCATGCCAGATCGCGATGCGATCTGGACTATTTACGTTCATGACCGGTGGCAACGGGAGTTATCGCTCGCACGAATCGTCGACTGGGCATGGAATCAAGAGTTCGGCAAAGCAACACCCTGTTCTGTGGAAGTACGATCACTTTGTGGAATTTGTTTGTGCTGGTTCTTCACTTCGTCCAATCGCTTTTTGCGAGACCGCGCCACCAAAGCGCTTGTGGCCTTGTACGACAATTCCACGCTCGAGTTTTTGAAAATCCTTGCTCTTTTCAGACAGGTTGACGACTTCTATGTTGTCGAACGAATATTCGCTGCCGCGTGCGGCATTGTAATGCGAACCGAAGACACTCAGTCAGCAAGGGCAATTGCGGAGGCCATCTTCGAGCAGGTCTTTTCAACAGAATGTCCTCCCGCGCATATCATGATTCGAGACTACGCGAGGCTTGTTGTTGAGAGGGCAAATTCTCTCGCCAAACGGACCCTTTTCGACTCCCAAAAAATTTGCCCACCATTTAAGTCCACGTTGACATTATCTGCGCAGCCTTGGGAAGAGCTACGCAAAAAATATGATGATCGAGCATATGTAGCACTCGTAATTTCGCTTTGGCCCGATTCTGGTGATTTCGCACGATACGTACTGGGAAGTAGCTCAAACGGCGCCCATGCTTGGGCGTCGGATCGAGATTCGCTCGCGCTGGCGGTTGCTCGCGAGTCCACCAAGCTGCCGAGCGGATCAGAATGGGAGCATTTACTCGCGCAAATGGACTTAAGTGTCTCATCAGAGGAAGAGGATTTACTTGAAGCAATAGCTTCCGAAAATCCCAATGGCATTGCAGAAAGCCGGCATGATCGAGAACAAGCATGCTATTTGGAGCGGGATTTACCATGCCGTTGGATTTTCGAGCGAGTATTCGCTCTGGGATGGACCCCTGAGCGATTTGGGTTATTTGATCCACACATTAGTGATAGTGGTCGAGATGCGCACAAACCAGAACGCATCGGTAAAAAATACCAGTGGATTGCGTATCATGAATGGTTGGCTCACGTGTCGGACCAGCGTCCCTATCGTGCTTCTTGGAATGACGTCTTTCAATATGAAGGCACCTGGCAACTTCACGTTCGGGACATCGATCCCACATGTTTGTTGCGGTCGACTGTTTCCGAATCGACTTTGAGCAGGCTTTCGTCACCTGCTTGGTGGGCAAACGTTGAATATCGCGAATGGCAGCCCGATTTATCAGATGAACAATGGATGACAATCGCTGATGACTTACCTTCTGTGCAGAATCTACTACTGTCTACCGATCCAAATACTGGCAAGCAGTATGTGTGCCTAGATGCATATGCGACTTGGGAATCACCCTTGTTGCCGGGAAGGGAAAGGTGGAGTGTACCGTTTCGTCGAGTCTGGTATATCTTGCAAGGGTATTTATTAAAACAGACCGATATGGTCAAATTCATTCAATGGGCCATGCAGCAGGACTTCTTTGGACGCTGGATGCCTGATACGTCCGACACAAATGGAATTTATTCGCGAGAATTCTACTGGGCACCGGCGTATTGTGACCTGGACCGCAGCGAACGAAACGATGCAACGTTAGCGCTTCATGAAATGTATCGCGATCGCAATATCCCATGCGACTTCGTCGTGCCAACGACGAGGTACGTTTGCGAAGGCAGTGGTTTCGATTGCTCATTGGATAAAACTGCCTCGTTCCATCTTCCAGGAATTCATCTTGCTGAACAAATGCAGCTTCGGCCTGGTATTGTTGCTGGAGAATTTGTCGACAAAAGTGGGGAGGTTGTTGCGTTCGATCCTTCACTCCGTGCCTCCGGCCCATCAACGGTACTATTCGAGAAAAACTCGTTGATGAATTTCCTCCATCAGCAGAATTATGCGTTGGTCTGGACGATTCTGGGGGCCAAGGAAACATGCTACGGTTCGATGTCTCACCCTGATAGACCAACTGGAGAACTACAATTGAATGGAGCCGTTGCGTTCCAGTCAGGAGCGATCGAAGGAGCAATATCGGCGCATTTTCAGACGTTCCCAATCAATACGGATTCAAGTCGTCGATCGCAAATTAAGAAATGGACAATTTAATGGCCCCAGGTGTGCGGACCATTTTGAGAGCTTAACGATTCATACGCCGGGGAACGACTGGAGAAATACAATGCCGACGTTTCATGGCATCGATTGGGACTTCGGGCTGCCGGAGATCACAGACCTGCAGATGGACATAATCATTAATGCCGATCCACCCGGCAGACCGGGGGTAAATATAAGCGGAATTTACGTTCAGCTCTATGATTTCAGGATGTTCATCGAAAGGCCGGAATTTAGAGGGCAAGGCATTTATTCTTATCACGGGCTTCAGACAAATGTCTTTGATGCGAACAAAACCGCATGGCGTGGGAAGGGGCTGCTGTTCAGTCGTTTCGAATCCTCCGAAGCGGGAGATGTACAAGTAGCTGCCGGCGGGTGGGCCGAATTCCCAACAGCTCAGCAAATAAAAGCGGAGGGCGGCAGGTTTATCGGCACGCGGAACAGCTTCGCCTGGGGAAAGGGGGCCTACCGCTTGAAGTTAGGGCCCTCAGAGGAGAATGATCGAGGCATCTGGTACGAGTTCAAAGCGACCGATTTGGACACCGGCAATTCAGTATCATGCGGGTCGCTACACTTCCCAACAATTGACGACAGACGTCCTCTGATTCCCAACCGCGGGAGTACTTGGATTGAGATATATCCACACACCTTTCAGTTGTCGAACTTTCCGGATTGGCGCGTCACGTTCAGTAACGTAGTCGCTAACAACGGCACGATTGCGGCTCGCGCGGCAACTGTAAACTACGCAGACGATCAGGCACCAGCGTTGAACAGCGACATCTCGCTGGGCAGAATTGACGGCTCGGTGGACTTTCGCGTTGGCAAAGGTGTGGTCCGCGCGACACCGAAAGGAACGGTGCTCCGGTTGAAACATTGACAGAAGACCCTGGAATGAATCGACTGTCGAAGCAAAAGACAGTTTTTTTCAGTGCCGTTTTGGAAATGCATGTCAATCGAAGACACTGCGACCGATAAGACCGGCGTGTGTGGCGTTGCGAAAACATGGATCTATAGGCAGATCACTGGCGTCACGTGCACGTCATAACTGATCTTTGACCTGCTGCCAAACGTCGTCAGCACCATCACCGAACCCGTGGAAGAAGTCGGAATTCTGGACACGATGCACCAGATCGCCGAGCGCTTGCTCCCAGAACTCGTCCGGTGCACCGCGATCTAGGTAGCGCTCTGGCCAAACTTCGAATACGAAATAATCCGTGGCACCAAAAGGGGCATTCCAGCCTAGATAGTCCACATCCCACCAATCAAGCCTGGAGTCGAAATTGGCGATATATGCTGACATCCGGTTTAATTCACCGGGCGGGGCCATGTCCTGCGCCCAAGCTTGTCCGGCATCGAATCCCGCTTGATACTCGTCAATGGATTCCAATTCTCCCGCGGCTTTCAGCCTCACAATCAAATTCTGCACAGTTCCGTGCATGGGGCGCGGTGGTTTCGCTTCGGATCGAAGGGCGATTTTGGAGTCTAAGATTTTGGAGAGGTTGTTCAGACGCACCCTTTCGAGGATGAATGCGGCCACCTGAGCCGCTGTATGCCGGTTCGCGTCGATGTACCCGTCATGAGAGAATACACCTTGGATTTTAGCATTATCGAAACGCATGAACATTACCGCGTGGTCGTTCTTGTCGATGATAATCTCGCGTATCGCCCGCCACTCAATGCCACACCACGGCTTCGTTTCGTAATCCGCGCAGAGGAACACGACCACGAGTTCGGAATTTTCCCGGTAGATTCGCTGCAATAAGGTATCAAGGTTTGGCTTTGCCAATTGTGCTTGGAAGTCGTTGTCGTAGAAAAGCGTGCCAGATGAAAGCCGGTTACGTAGCTCTCTCGCCACGTCACTCACGTATCCCCTCACCTCGCCTGGAAACGAAAGGGCCACTTTGAACCGCATGTCCTCGACTCGACCGACGGAAGGCCGCACGAAGCTGTGAAATAGGCCAGCCGCCTCTAAGATGTCGAAGAGGTCTTTGTCCTTCACGGCCCAATGTGTGCGGTAAACCTCGTCGAGTTCAATATGCAACTTGACCATCAGTGGCTCGATGCTGGAGAAGGGGATCTCCGGGATACCACTGTCGAACTCATACTGAACATGAACCCTCCCTCCTCGCAATTTGATGCTGCGGATATAACCGACGCGCCAAGGGTGATCTTTGCCCTCGTAAGCAAAGAGTGCGGGGTAGATCTTAAACTCCTCAATCGCACTTGCGGAGAGGCTCTTCAGGTTGGCCTCGGCCCGAAAAGTCGAGTACTCCCCGACCCGATCACGTTGGTAATGGTAATCGGGAAGGTCCCATGCACCTGCATTTCCGGCGACCAGTAAGTGATACACTGCACACCATCTTAGAAGAGTTCTGAGTCAGCGTGGCCATATCGGTACCATTTTATGGTCTGCGATTGGTCAAGTCTACGGAGCGTTCCGGCGGCCGAACTAAGTCATCACTGCCTCACCGGTCTCGTCCCTTGCGCAGGCGGTCCACCATCTCGGGTCGATGATGACTGCTTTGGTGAAATGAAGGTCGCCCTGATGTCCAGTGTAATATTTCCTGTCATACCGCCGCGCGCTTTGGTCAGCCCAAACGACCGGCTCTATTCATCAACGCAAGCATCCCGAGAACAACAAATCTCGCATTTTATTTCCAACTACCAGCCCGACCCGACCCAGCGATGCTACGCACCTTATTGCCAAATCGGTACCCCTATTTCCTCTTCCGCTTCGGAAACAACCACCCCCGTACATGTTCAGCCACCGCTCTCAGTCGTTCATCACTGATGCTCTCCCGGTACACGCTCGCCATATCATTCCGCGAATGTCCCATGATGTGATCGACGGCGATCTGGTCACGAGAGTCTCCCCCGACCGTCTCAAACCCATGCCGTAGTGCGTAGAAGCCAATCCCGCTGCGATGAATCTTGAGCTTTCGAAGGAGTTTACGGAATCTCTGTGAGATCGCGCTGTTGGCGATCGTGTTACACCACTGTAGGCCAAAGCAGGTGAGAAACACCAGATTTGAGTTCGCCGGGTTTTTCGGTTCCACGCGGGCGGCAATGGCTTCTTTCAGCGCGGCGATCGTCTCCGGCCAAAGCGGGCAGCGACGTTGAACACCAGTTTTGGGACGGGCGTAGTCGATCCAACCCTTTTTGAGATCGAGGTTTTTCATCTGTAGCCGAGCCAAATCGGTGGGACCGAACCCGCAATTGATCCCCAAGAGAATCATCGCCTTTAACGGCAATCCTGCTTTTTCGATCGATAGCCTCAATTGTGCCGCCTCGAACATCTTGGGGCCACGTTCGTTGCGTTGCTGTAATACGGCCTTCTTCGACGGCTTGCGGAACGATTGACCGTAACGGACTTGGCCGGGAATCAGCCCCTGGTCAAACGCATACTTCATCAGGACGCGGACACGGGTGATTTCGCAGCCCAATGCCACGGGCCCGCGGGTCTTCGCAATATCGGCACGCAGGGTCTCAAAGTCATCAGCGTCCAAGTCATCAACCCGTCGATCCGTTCCGAAGAACGCCACCATCCGTTCGCACGTCTTGTAGTAGGAGTGAAACGTGCAACCCACGATTTCACCGGTATCTAACAGCCGCCGTTTAGTGGTCAGGAACCGGTTGCAGAGGTCATCCATTCGAATGCCGTCGCCACTCGAGCGACGTGGTTTGCGACCAGCATAAAGATCGTCGCGCTCTTCCAAGAATTTCTTCAGCGCAGCGTCGGCATCGTCCCATTTTCCGAAGTAGTAAAGACGACCTTTGATCTTCTTCGACCACAGCCCGTTGGCGTGTGGGAACAGAGGGAACTCGGCGTACGGCTTCTTGGGCTTCTTCCGTGTCGCGGTGGCCATTGGCTCCTCCGATGCTTGAGTGTAATGTGTACTCGCAAACCTGAAAAAGGTCCGCGAGCCACCTGTTGTCAATTTAGGCAAACAGGTGTCGTAACGGGTGTCACGACGATACGCTCATCTCTCGCATAGAGTCAATATACACGGTAAATATAGGGAAACACAGATCAATCTAGGATCTTGGCTCCAGTATCTCCGAAACCGGAGTCTCTGGACTTCAACTGCAACAATTGCATCCAGAGTAGCAGGCACAGTCCTCTGTGCCGTCGCCAATGCGGGTGCGTGAGACGTGATGACGTCAAAATGAGAATGGGTGCCGCGAAAGGTTACGGCACAGGGGACTGTGCCTACTACTCTCGCTGGATTGCCGAGGTCAAAATTCACGAGCGTTCTTTCCATGCAAATATCGAAAACTTTCGAACATTTGGTATCCTCGAATTTCCTGCCAGCGTCAAAGTTGCAGGCAGTCACTCACTGCGAAAAACAAAATAAACAGGCGAAGTTTCGATATGACCGTTCAGGCCCAAAAACGGATTCTTGAGGCACTGCAGAAAATCGACCGGCCGGGAACTTTCTGCACGAGCGGGCGTTTGCCGACGACAATCCCCGGCTTGGAAGTAACTGGTATCGGGCCCATCTCTTTGCCGCTCGACAAACGCCAGGCGACGGCTCTCAAGAAGCACTCCCGGCAGGCGCCGTATGGCAAGGGAACGCAAACTCTGGTTGACATCGACGTCCGGCGCGTCTGGGAGATCGACGCGGATCGGGTCGTGCTGGCGAATCCGGAATGGCCGGACGCCATCAAGCAGGCGGTCCATACCGTGCAATCTGCACTGGGGCTGGAGAAACAAAAACTCGATGCGCATCTTTATAAGCTATTGCTTTACGAACCGGGAAGTTTCTTCCTTTCGCATCGCGACGGGGAAAAGCTCGACCGCATGGTCGCCACTCTGGTGATCGCGTTGCCGTCGGTCCATGCAGGCGGAGAACTTGTCGTCCGCCATGAAGGTCGGGAAGAGATCGTCGACTTCGGCCCGCAGAGTCGGTTCCAGGCTCAGTTTTCCGCCTTCTATGCCGATTGCGAGCACGAAATCCGACCGGTCACCAGCGGGTTTCGTCTGGCGCTGGTCTATAATTTGACGCTGGAAAAATCGAAAAAAACGATCGCGGCTCCCACGAGCAGCGAACATATCTCCGCCTTAGCTCATATTCTGAATCATTGGGACCGCCGACAACCAAAGGCGACAGATTCGAACACAGACGCATCGCCATCGAAGCTGGCCGTGCTGCTCGACCACCAATACACGCAGGCCGGCTTGACGCGCGACGTGTTGAAGGGAGTTGACCGGGCGAAAGCCGACGTGCTGTTTGCCGCGGCGCAACAAGCCGGCTACGACGCATCCCTGGCCTTGGTCACGCATTGGGAAAGCGGCTCCGCAGAGCCTACAGGCGATTATGGCTATGGACACCATTCCAATGACGATGGTTCATACGTCATCGGAGAAGTGTTCGACGAAAGCCTGACGGCAGAAAATTTCAGCGACGTAGACGGCAATCCTCTCGCCTTCGGTTGCATTCCTCTTCGCAACTCGGAGATCGTCTCAGAGACGCCTTTGAGCGAACGAGAGCCGGACGAGGAGGATTTCGAAGGCTATACAGGCAATGCCGGCATGACGTTGGAACGCTGGTATCATCGCGCCGCCGTTCTGCTCTGGCCGACGGAGGCCCGCTTCGACGTGCTTTGCGAAGCGGGTATCGAATCCGCCGTCGGCGGTCTCCAACTGATGGTCAAACAGTGGAACACCGCAAAGAAAGGCGAACAGACCGCGCTGAAACAGACATGCCTTGAATTCGCAAACCGGATCATCGCCAACTGGCCGGAACGGCAGTTCGGTTCGCGGTATGGTCTTCCTGATTTCGGCGATGACGACGAAGACTTCGATGACGATGGCGATGCCGACTACGGTGAAGATGAGGAGGATGATCGCGACGATTCAAGTGATGACCGCGACCGCCCTGCTGATGGTCAACACGCAGAACCCCGCCACAGCCAGGTCTCTCTGCTCACCGTTCTGCAGCGGTTAGGTGATGCAACGCTGATAGCCGCCTGGATTCGCGGGCCTCTGACGAAAGATGCATCCGTCAATCCCGGCAAAGCCCTTGCCGACGTCTGCAAACAATACGGCTGGTTGACGTTTCGGACCGAACTGCGTCGTCTGTTCGCAACGACCACGAACGAGACACTCGAACGGCATGCGGAGCTGCTCGCCAACTTCGTATTGAGGCCAGATCAGAAGGATGCCGATTGCAAAACTCTTTGCATTTCACTGGCGGATGATCTGATTTCCGCCGTGGAGCGATGGAATCCCGATTCGTCGAGGCAAAGCTGGCAAGTTCGAACCGTCGACCTGCTCAAACTGCTGCCGCCGCTGACGCAGTCGCTGTTGATTCTGAACGAACCGGAATTGTTGGATCGGCTGGTGACTTACGTGATCGATCGGCCGAAAGAATTTGACGTTAAAACCGTGCAGGTTCCTGCGCTGATGAACATTGAGGGCTGGTTGAGACGGCACGTCAAACAACCCTGTCCCTCTTTGGGTCGCTGGTTGACTGCGGTTCATGAAAAACTGGAATCCCGCGTAGACTGTCCTCCGCAGAA
>JADMIO011614225.1_pt1 | contig 26594 bp, 26 predicted proteins | sample 8958161 | NCBI WGS metagenome assembly JADMIO01 (sample SAMN16585339, study PRJNA669376) | soil metagenome | isolation source: Crop rotation soil | place: USA: Cullars Rotation, Alabama | collected 2011 | reverse complement strand
TCGAGGCGCATCTGCACGCGAAGCTTGGCGTCCAGGTTCGAGAGCGGCTCGTCGAAGAGGAAGGCCGCGGGCTCGCGCACGATGGCCCGTCCCATGGCCACGCGCTGGCGCTGGCCCCCGGAGAGCTCGCGCGGCTTGCGCTCGAGGTAGCTGCCGAGCTCGAGGATCTTCGCCGCGCGCTCGACGCGCGTGCGGATCTCGTCGCGCCCCATGCCGCGGATGCGAAGCCCGTACGACATGTTCTCGTAGACGCTCATGTGCGGGTAGAGCGCGTAGTTCTGGAACACCATGGCGATGTTGCGGTCCTTGGGCTCAACGTCGTTCACGCGCCGCCCCGCGATCGAGATGTCGCCCGCGGTGATGGTCTCGAGGCCCGCGATCATGCGCAGCAACGTCGACTTGCCGCAGCCCGACGGCCCCACGATCACGATGAACTCGCCGTCGGCGATCTCCACGTCGACGCCGTGGATCACCTCGGTCCTGCCGTAGCTCTTGCGCACGCCCGCGAGCCGGATTCCCGCCATCGCTATTTCTCCGTCTCCACGAGGCCCTTCACGAACCATTTCTGCATGAGGATCACCACCAGCGCGGGCGGCATGAGCGCCAGCATCGCGGTCGCCATGATGAGGTTCCATTCGTTGTACGCATCGCCGCCCGCGATCATGCGCTTGATGCCGATCACCACCGTATACATCGACTCGTTGCCCGTGATGAGGAGCGGCCAGAGGTACTGGTTCCACCCGAAGATGAAGAGGATCACGAAGAGCGCCGCGAGGTTGGTGCGCGACAGCGGCACCACGACGTCCCAGAAGAAGCGCATGGGGCCCGCGCCGTCGATGCGCGCCGCCTCCGCGAGCTCCTCGGGAATCGTGAGGAAGAACTGGCGGAAGAGGAAGGTGGCCGTGGCCGACGCGATGAGCGGCAGGATCAGCCCCTGGTAGGAATTCAGCAGGTGCAGGTCGGAGGCCACCTTGAAGGTCGGGATGATGCGCACCTCGATCGGGAGCATGAGGGTGAGGAAGACCATCCAGAAGAACACCTTCCGCAGCGGGAAGCGGAAGTACACGATGGCGAAGGCGGAAAGGATCGAGATCACGATCTTCCCGACCGCGATCCCGAGCGCCATCACCGCGCTGTTGAAGAGCATCGTGGAGACCGGCGCGGAGGAGCCGCGCTCGGACCCGGAAGTCAGCACGTGCACGTAGTTGTCGATGAAATGCGAGCCCGGCGTGAGCGGCATCGGCACCGCGACGATCTCGTCCAGCGTGCGGGTCGAGGCGATGAAGGTCACGTAGAGCGGGAAGGCCACGACGATCACGCCGAGGACCAGCACGGCGTGCGCGAGGAAGGTGAGCCCGGGGCGGTGTTCGACCATGTCAGTACTGGACCTTGCGCTCGACGAAGCGGAACTGCGCCACGGTGAGCGCGATCACGATCCCCATGAGGATCACCGACTGCGCGGCGGAGCTTCCGAGGTCCGCGGCCTTCACGCCGTCGTAATACACCTTGTAGACCAGGATCTGGGTCGCGCCCGCGGGGCCGCCCTGCGTCATCGCGTCGATCACGCCGAACGTGTCGAAGAACGCGTAGACCACGTTGATCACGAGGAGGAAGAAGGTAGTCGGCGAGAGGAGCGGGAAGACGATGGTCCAGAAGCGCCTGACCGGCGTCGCACCGTCGATCGCCGCGGCCTCGATGAGCGAGCGCGGGATCGATTGCAGGCCCGCCAGGAAGAAGAGGAAGTTGTAGCTCACCTGCTTCCACGTGGCGGCCATCACGACCATGAGCATCGCCTGGTTGCCGTCCAGGTACCAGTTCCAGTCGACCCCGAGCTGCCTCAGGTAATAGCTCGCGATGCCGATCGAGGGCGCGAGCATGAAGAGCCAGAGGATCCCGGCGATCGCGGGCGCCACGGCGTACGGCCAGATGAGGAGCGTCTTGTACACCACGGCGCCGCGCACGACCCGGTCCGCCATGGTCGCGAGGAGCAGCGAGATGGAGATGCCCGACACCGCGACCAGCACGCTGAAGAGGGCCGTGACCTTGAACGAGTCCAGGTAGCTCTGGCTGTGGAAGAGGTCGGTGAAGTTCTGGAACCAGACGAACTGGTTCGAGAGCCCGAACGGGTCCTGCACCAGGAACGAGTAGTACACCGCCTGGCCCGCGGGCCAGAAGAAGAAGACGAGCGTGATGGCGATCTGCGGCGCCACCAGCACGTACGGCAGCCACTTCGAGCGGAAGACGACCCGTTTCTCCATGGCTGCCGTGGCCCGGCGGCTAGCGGCTCGTCGCCTCGAACTTGCGCAGGATCTCGTTGCCGCGGCGCACCGCCTCGTCGAGCGCCGCCTTCGCGTCCTTCTTGCCGGCGAACACGGCCTCGAGCTCCTCCTCGATCACCTCGCGGCCCTGCACGAAGTTGCCGAAGCGCAGGCCCTTCGAGTTCTCGGTGGCCGGCTTGTTGGTGAGCTCCTTGATCGCGACCTCGGCGCCGGGGTTCTTCTGGTAGTAGCCCGACTTCTTCGTGAGCTCGTACGCGGCGTACGTGATCGGCACGTAGCCCGTGCCCGTGTGCCAGTCCATCTGCACCTCGGGGCGCGAGAGGAAGTGGAAGAACTCCGCGACGCCCTTGTACACGTTGTTCGTCTTGCCCGACATGACCCAGAGCGACGCCCCGCCGATGATGGAGTTCTGCGGCGCGCCCTTCACGTCGTCCCAGTAGGGCATGAAGTTCACCGACCACTGGAACTTGGCGGTGCGGCGGATGTTGGCCTGAGCGCCCGTGGACGAGGTGAGCATCGCGCACTCGCCGCTCGCGAAGTTGGCCTCCGCCTGGCTCTGCCGGCCGACGTAGGTGAACTCGCCCTTCTTCGAGAGCTCGCCCAGCATCTGGACCTGGCGCACGTGGAGCGGGTCGTTGAAGGTGAACTGCGTATCCGTGCCGGCCATGCCGTTCTGCTTCGTGCCGATCGGGATGTTGTGCCACGCCGCGAAGTTCTCGATGTGCACCCAGGACGGCCACCCGGTCGTGTACACGCACTTCTGCCCCGCGGCCTTGAGCTTGTCGGCGTCGGCCTGGAATTCCTTCCAGGTCTTCGGCGCCTTCTCGGGATCGAGCCCCGCCTTCCTGAACGCGTCCTTGTTCACGTAGAACACGACCGTGGAGCTGTTGAACGGGAAGGACAGCATGTTGCCCTTGCTGTCCGTGTAGTAGCCCGACACGGGGCCCAGGTACGCCTTGGGATCGAAGGGCTCGTCGGCGTCCTTCATGAGCTTGTACACCGGGATCACGGCGCCCTTGGCCGCCATCATGGTCGCGGTGCCGACCTCGAAGACCTGCAGGATCGCGGGGGCGTTGCCGGCGCGGAACGCGGCGATCGCGGCCGTCATCGACTCGGGGTACGAGCCCTTGTAGACGGGCACCACCTTGTACGCGGTCTGGCTCTTGTTGAAGCGGTCGGCGAGCTCGTTCACCTTGTCGCCGTTGGCCCCGGCCATCGAGTGCCACCACTGGATCTCGGTCTGCGCGTGCGCCGCGGTCGCGAGGCCGAACGCCGCTGCCGCGGCGAAGAGGGATTTGCGCAACATGAAGGTCTCCGTGTGTGTGGGCCGGGCCGGTTGTCTTTATGGGCGCCCGGAACGGCGCCCATGGTACAACGGCCGGGCCGCCACCGCGTGGCCATCCGGTGACGCGCGCCGCAATAAGGCGGATGCCCCGCCCGGCGGCGGGGCCGGCAGGCGAACCCTCAGTCCTTCTTGATGAACGACTTGAGCGAGCCCAGGAGGCCGCGCTTCTCCTCCTGCGGCTCCGGCTCCGGCGCACGCTGGACGTACGCGGGCTCGACGCGCGGGCGCGGCCTGGGCGCGGGTGCGGTCGGGCGCGCCAGCAGCACCGAGCGCTTCACGAGCTCGGCCCACTGGTTGGGGCGCCCGATGAAGTACTTGGCGAACTCCTCGACCGCCTGGTCGTTCATCTCCTGGCCCATGAGCTGGAAGAGGTCCATCTCGAAGGCGCCGACGTTCTTGGTGACGATCTTGAGCTTGCCGGTCTCGTGGTCGCCCTCGAGCTTCGCCTGCACGCGGAAGTCGCAGCGCACCTTGAATACCTCGTGGGTGATGACCTTGCGCTCGTCGCGGAACTGCTCGCTCTTGTGCTCGATGTTGGACTGCCAGAGCACGTCGCGGAAGCGCTCCATCTCGTCCGGGCCCTTCTTGATCGTGAGCACCTTGTCGGACCAGCAGCGGTAGCCGAGATGCACCTCGCCGTAGTAGTCCTTGTCGATGAAGTGCTTCGAGCGGAAGTCGCAGAAGAAGTCCTTCGCCACCAGGCCGTCGATCTTGCCCACGGTGGGCAGGTCGAAGGCGAACGGGCTGGGCATCTGCACGACGTTCAGCTGCTTGCCGAGATCGTTCAGGTACAGGAAGGTGCGGCGCAGCGCATGGTCGACCGCCACCGCGGTCGCACGCATGCTTTCCGTGCGGTCGACATCCTGGGCCTTGAGCGCGTCGGCCTGTTTTTTGAGGTCGTCCAGAAGTCCCACGAAGAGCTCCCTTGTTCGTGTTCGTGTCGTTCGGCGGAATTTTATTATGATCGGCCCTAAACCCCAAGAACTTCAATCGTTTCAGCCGAAATGAAGGCCATCCTCGCCCTCGACCAGGGAACCACCAGCTCGCGCGCGATCCTCTTCGGGCGCGACGGCACCCCGATCGCCTCTGCCCAGCAAGAATTCCGCCAGATCTTCCCCCGTGCCGGGTGGGTCGAGCACGACCCGGAGGAGATCTGGCGCACCCAGCGCGACGTCGCCTCCCAGGCCCTGGCGCAGGCCGGGCTCGCGGGGCGGGACGTGGCCGCCATCGGGATCACCAACCAGCGCGAGACGACCGTCCTGTGGGACCGGACCACCGGGCGCCCCATCGCCAATGCCATCGTGTGGCAGGACCGACGCACCGCGTCCCGATGTGACGCGCTGCGTCAGGCGGGCCGGGAGCCGTTTTTCACCGAGCGTACGGGGCTCCTGCTGGATGCCTATTTCTCGGGCACCAAGCTCGAGTGGCTGCTGGACCATGTCGCGGGGGCACGCGAGCGGGCCGAGCGCGGGGAGCTCGCCTTCGGGACCATCGACACGTGGCTGCTTTGGCAGCTCACCGGGGGCGCCTGCCAGGTGACGGACGCCACCAACGCGTCCCGCACCCTGCTCTACGACATCCACAAGGGGCGCTGGGACGAGGCGCTCCTGGAGGAGCTGCATATCCCGCAGGCCGTGCTGCCGCGCGTCGTGCCCTCGAGCGGCGAGATCGGGCGCACGCGCTGCGAGGGCCTGCCCGACGGCATCCCGATCGCGGGCATCGCGGGCGACCAGCAGGCGGCGCTCTTCGGGCAGGCGTGCTACCGCCCGGGCATGGCGAAGAACACGTATGGCACCGGCTGCTTCCTGCTCATGAACACCGGCGATCGCGCTCCGATCTCGCACAACCGGTTGCTCTCGACGGTCGCCTGGGAGCGGCGCGGGCACACGACGTATGCGCTCGAGGGCAGCGTCTTCATCGCGGGCGCGGCGATCCAGTGGCTGCGCGACGGACTCGGCATCATCGCGCGCGCGCCCGAGGTGGACAGCCTCGCGGGCACCGTCCCCGACAGCGCCGGCGTGTGCTTCGTGCCCGCGCTCTCCGGGCTCGGCGCGCCGTACTGGGATCCGCATGCGCGCGGCACCATCGTCGGCATCACGCGCGGGACCACCAAGGCGCACATCGCGCGCGCCACGCTCGAGTCGATCGCGTTCCAGAGCGTCGAGCTGATCGAGGCCATGGCGAGCGACAGCGGCATCGCGTTGACCGAGCTGCGCGTGGACGGGGGCGCCACCGCGAGCAACCTCCTCATGCAGATGCAGGCCGACCTGCTCGGTGTCCCCGTGGTGCGCCCGCGCGTCACGGAGACCACGGCGCTCGGCGCCGCGTACCTCGCGGGGCTCGCGGTGGGCTTCTGGAAGGACGAGGCCGAGATCGCATCGCTCTGGTCGCGCGACCGCGTCTTCGAGCCCACGCTCTCGCGCGACGCGGCGCAGGCGCGCCTCGCCCAGTGGAGGCGCGCGGTCGAGCGGGCGCGCGGCTGGGCGGCGGGCTAGGTGTCCTCGGCCTCGCGCAGGAACTGCTTGCGATAGTGGCGCAGCTCCTCGATCGATTCGTACACGTCGGCGAGCGCCTCGTGCTTGCCCTCCTTCGTGAAGCCCTGCACCGCCGCGGGATTCCAGCGCTTCGCGAGCTCCTTCAGCGTGGAGACGTCCACGATGCGGTAGTGCAGGTACTGGTCGAGTAATGGCATGTAGCGCACCATGAAGCGCCGGTCCTGGTGCACGGTGTTGCCCGCGAGCGGCGCCACGCGCTCGCCGACGATGGGCTTCAGGAACTCGACGAGGCGCGCCTCCACCTCGGCCTCGGTCAGGTTCGAGGCGCGCACCTTGTCGATCAGCCCCGAGCGGCCGTGGGTCGACTTGTTCCACGAGTCCATCGCGTCCAGCACCTCGTCGGGCTGGTGCAGCACGTACACCGGCGCCTCGGCCAGCGTGTTCAGGTCCGCGTCGGTCACGACCATCGCGACCTCGAGGATGCGGTCGCGGTCGGGAACGAGGCCGGACATCTCCATGTCTATCCACACCAACGGGGTCTTGTCGGAGGCCATAAACGCTCGATCCGGGATTGCGCCGAACGTTCCCTCCGCGGTCGCGGAGCCTCCGGCGCGCTGGATTGTGTCACGGCCCCGCGCCATCCATCAAACATCGTGACTGCCTCGACCTTCTCCGTCGTCTTCACCGCCTTCGTCGTGGCGGCCCTCGCCTGGCGCACCTTCCTCGCCATGCGGCAGGCGCGGCACGTCGCCGCGCACCGCGCCGAGGTGCCCGCGGACTTCGCGGGGCTGATCCCGCTCGAGGCGCACCGCCGGGCCGCCGACTACACGCTCGACAAGCAGCGCGTGGCGCTCGTGGAGACGTGGGTCGTGGATGGCGGGCTCCTTCTCGCGCTCACGCTGGGCGGCGGCGTCGCGGCGATCGATGCCCTCTCGGCGCGCTGGCTGGGCGACCGCCACGTGCGCGACCTGGTCACCGTGTTCGGCGTGATGCTCGTGAGCGCGCTCGTGACGCTGCCGTTCGATGCGTGGCGCACCTTCGTGATCGAGGCGCGCTACGGCTTCAACCGGACGACGCCGAAGCTCTTCGCGCTGGACATCCTGCGCGGCGCGCTCCTGGGCGTCGTGCTGGGCTCGCCGCTCCTCCTCCTCGTCTTCTGGTTCGTGCACCGGACAGGCAACTTCTGGTGGCTCTACACGTGGCTCGCGTGGATCGCGTTCACGCTCATCCTCGTGAGCACGTATCCGCGCTGGATCGCGCCGCTCTTCAACCGCTTCACGCCGCTCGAGCAGGGCGAGCTCAGGAGCCGCATCGAGGCGCTGGTCGCGCGCTGCGGCTTCCACGCCGAGGGCCTCTTCGTGATGGACGGCTCGAAGCGCTCGAGCCACGGCAACGCGTATTTCACCGGCTTCGGCCGCGACAAGCGCATCGTCTTCTTCGATACGCTGATGGAGCGGCTCACCGCCGCCGAGATCGAGGCGGTGCTCGCCCACGAGCTCGGCCACTTCGCGCGCGGCCACATCCCGCGGCTCCTCGGCGTGCGCTTCGTGCTGGCGCTGCTGCTCCTCGCGGTGCTGGGCTGGCTCTACCAGCAGCCCGCCTTCTACCAGGCGATGCACCTGCCCGGGCCGCAGATCGGCGCGGCGCTCGCCGGGTTCGCGCTCGTGGTGCCGGTGTTCGTGTTTCCGTTCCAGCCGCTCGCGAGCCTCATTGCGCGCCGCCAGGAATTCGAGGCCGATGCCTACGCCGCGGCCCATGCGCGGGCCGGCGACCTCGTGAGCGCGCTCGCCAAGCTCTACCGGGACAACGCCGCGACCCTCACGCCCGATCCCCTGCACTCGCTGGTGTATGATTCGCATCCCCCGGCGGCGCTCCGCATCGACCACCTGAAGCGCGCCGGCGAGAGCCCCCTGGAAACCGCGCCATGAACGAGCTCGCACGCAAGAAATGCGTTCCCTGCGAAGGCGGTGTCGCGCCCCTCACGCCGCAGCAGGTGGCCCCCATGCTGAAGGGCCTGCAGGGCTGGGCGCTCGAGGGCGGCGAGATCGTGAAGACCTTCCGCTTCAGGAACTACTTCGAGACCATGGCCTTCGTGAACGCCACGGCGTGGATCTCGCACCGCGAGGACCACCACCCGAGCCTGCGCGTGGAATACAACGAGTGCCGCGTCGCCTACTCGACGCACGCGATCAAGGGGCTCTCGGAGAACGACTTCATCTGCGCGGCGAAGATCGACGCGCTCTTCGACCTGTAAGGCGGCAGCTCTCCATGCGATGACCACCCGGCGCGAACGAGAACAACAAGTCGTCGTCGAGGGCCGTGTCGTCGCCGATTTCGGGCGCGAGTTCCTGGTGGAGCTCGCCGACCGCCGCCAGATCGTCTGCACGCGCAAGGGCAAGCGCCAGGACGCGACCTGCGGCGACTTCGTCGAGGCGCGGCTCACGGGCGGCGCACAGGGCTCGATCGAGCGCGTGGGCACGCGGCGCAACCTCCTCTATCGCTCCGACCAGTGGCGCGAGAAGACGCTCGCCGCGAACGTGGACCAGGTCGTGATCCTCCTCGCGCCCAAGCCGCCGTACAGCGAGGCGTTCCTCAACCTCTCGCTCGTGGCGTGCGAGGCGGCACGCATCCCCGCGATCATCGCGCTCAACAAGTCGGACCTGCCCGAGCATCCGGAGACGCTGAAGACCCTGGAGCCGTACGAGAAGATCGGCTACACCGTGATCAGCATGTCGGCCAAGTTCGACGGCACGCAGCCGCTGGTGCCGCACCTCGAGCACAAGACCACGCTCCTCGTGGGCCAGAGCGGCATGGGCAAGTCGCGCACGGTGAACGCGCTCGTGCTGCAGGAAGTGGCGCGCGTGGGCGAGCTAACCGCCTCGCTCGACTCGGGGACGCACACGACCACCTTCTCGCGGCTCTACCGGCTCGACAAGGACACCGCGATCATCGATACGCCCGGCTTCCAGTCCTTCGGGCTCTTCCACCTCACCGAGGACCAGATCGGCGAGGCGATGCGCGAATTCCGCCCCTTCCTCGGCCACTGCAAGTTCAACGATTGCGCGCACCTGGGCGAGCCCGGCTGCGCGGTGATCGAAGCGGCGCAGAAGGGCGCGATCAAGCCCGACCGGCTGTCCTTCTACCAGGTGCTCATCGAGCAGCACCGGGAGCTCCACGAGCAGCACCCGGAGTGGTCCCGCTGAACCAGGGGCTGAAACCAGGGACGCAGTCGGAATTCGAATGCTGAAATGAGGGACGCAGTCGGAATTCGGTGAGCGACGCCGCTGAAGCGCGGGACGCGATCGGGATTCGGCCGGCGATACCAGCTTGACATCGGCGTTACCGGATGCAGTTCATTTGGTGCCGCCTGCTGAATTCCGACCCTGTCGCCGGTTTCGGCGAATTCCGACTGCGTCCCTGATTTCAACAGCCGAATTCCGACTGCGTCCCTGGTTTTGGGTTTTTCATCTCCCGATCGCGACGGGGATGCGGCGCCGTCCGAATTGCTGGCGCACGCCGAAGCGCTCGAAGCGACCCGCGAGCGGCGTGGCGCAGGTGGGGCATTTGCCGTCCGGGGTGAGCCGGTAATCCTCGATGCGGTACCAGTCGCGCACGATGAGCGACTCGCCGCACTCGGTGCAGTAGGTGGTCCCGCCCTCGCGGTCGTGCACGTTGCCGGTGTAGACGTGCTTCAGGCCCTCGTCGAGCGCGATGCGGCGTGCGCGCGCGAGGGTCGATGCGGGCGTCGCGGGCAGGTCGGTCATCTTGTAGTCGGGGTGGAATGCCGTGAAGTGCAGGGGCACGTCCAGGCCCAGCTCGCGCGCGATCCACTTGCACTCGTCGCGCACCTCGCCATCGGAGTCGTTGGCGCCCGGTATCAGGAGCGTGGTGATCTCGAACCACACGTCCGTCTCGTGGCGCAGGTACGCGAGGGTGTCCAGCACGGGCGCGAGCTGCGAGCTCGTGAGCTTCGCATAGAACTTCTCCGTGAAGCCCTTGAGGTCGACGTTGGCGGCGTCCATCTTCGCGTAGAACTCGCGCCGCGGCTCCGGCGACATGTATCCGGCGGTCACCGCCACGCTCGCGACGCCCGCCTCGCGGCACGCATCGGCCGCGTCCATCGCGTACTCCGCGAAGATCACGGGATCGTTGTACGTGAAGGCGACGCTGCGCGCGCCCGATTCGACCGCCGCACGCGCGATGGCCTCGGGGCTCGCGCGATCCATGAGCCGGTCCATGTCGCGCGATTTCGAGATGTCCCAGTTCTGGCAGAACTTGCAAGCGAGATTGCAGCCCGCCGTGCCGAACGACAGCACCGACGTGCCGGGCAGGAAATGGTTGAGCGGCTTCTTCTCGATCGGATCGAGGCAGAAGCCCGACGAGCGCCCGTAGGTCGTGAGGATGATGGCGTCCTCGTGCCGCGCGCGCACGAAGCAGGCTCCTCGCTGCCCCTCGTGCAGCTTGCATTCGCGCGGGCAGACGTCGCACTGGATGCGCCCGTCGTCGAGCCGGTGCCACCAGCGGCCCGGGTACATCTCGTCGGGCGCGAACCGCTCGCTCACAGGAATTTCTCCACGGTGTAGCGCGAGATCCTGAGCTCGGGGTGCCAGAAGCGCGACGGAAGCCGCGCCTTGCGCCTCAGCTCGCTCAGGAACTCGAGCGGATCCGCGAGGCTCTCCCACACCTGCGGCAGGAAGGTCGCGCAGTGCACGCCGTACTCGAGCACGATGCCGTCGACGCCGGGGCGAAGCAGCGACAGCACCTGGGCCTCCGATTCCGCGACCACCGGCTCGCGCGACGAGAGGAGCGACACCTCGACGTCGAGATGCGGCAGCATCGCGCGCGGGAGCCGCGGGAAGCGCGAGTCGCGCGAGGCGGCCCGCGCGTTGTGCGCCACGTCGTCGCCCAGAGCACGGCGCGCCTCGATGCTCCCGATGCAGCCGCAGAGCTCGCCCTCCAGCCGCAACGTCACGAACGTGGCGCCGGGCGCTCGCAGCCACGGCTCTTCCCACGCGCAGGCCTCGAGCGGATCGTCGTCGTGCTCGATCGCCTCGCGCGCGATGGCGAGCAGCACGCGCCCGCGCAAGGCCTCAGGCATGCGGCCGTGCCTCCTCGACGAACTCGAAGGAACCGTAACCGACGACGCGATCGCGATCGCCCGCCGTGTCGCCCGAATTGCGCAGGTCGAGCAGGTGCGCGGCGAAACCACGGGTTCGCGCGACGCGAAGCAGCCCGTTGATCGGCGCGGCGCCGCATGCGTCCTCGGGCTCGAGGTCCGCCTTGAGCGACACGATCGCGCGCGCCGTGGCCGCGTCGCGCGTGCGCGCAGCATCCCAGGGCAGGTAATGCGAGAGGTCCGAGCTCACGACGACGAGCGTCGAGTCCGCATCCCACACCGCCTCGAGGGTCGATGCCATCTGCGAGGGTGTCGCATCGCCCACCACCATCGGGACGAGCTCGAAGGCCCCGAGCACCGATTGCAGGAACGGCAGCTGCACCTCGATGCAGTGCTCGAGCGCGTGGGCACGGTCGTTCGTCTCGACCCAGGGCAACGCGGCGAGCTTCTCCAGCGCGGCGCGATCGAGCGCGATGGTCCCCAGCGGTGTCTCGAAGGCCTCGCACGAAGGCAGCGCGACACCCGGCACGTAGACGCGATGCGCGGGACCGGCGACGACGACGCGCCGCGCCACGCCGCGCCACGGCGCGATGGCGGCATAGGCCCGTGCCGCGATCGCGCCCGAATACACGTAGCCCGCGTGTGGCGCGATCAGCGCGCGCGGGCGCGTGCCGGTCGCGGCCGGCACCTCGGCGAGGAAGGCCCGCACGGCCTCGGAGAGGGCGCGCGCGTTCCCGGGATAGAAATGGCCGGCGACCGCGGCCGGACGGGTGGCTCGCATGGCCAGCGAATTCCGGAAGGTGGAGAAACCAGCCTAGCACCATCCCCGCGGCGCGGGGGAAGGCCCTATGGGTGGCGCAGCGGCTCGCGCGCCGCGACCCGCTCCGAGACGGGATGGCGAAAGAGGTCGAACGGCCCGACATGTCCCGCGTATTCGAACCGCCACGCGAGCGGGCTCGCGCGGAAAGCGGCCAACCGGCTTTCCGGGACCACGAGGAGCGCTCTCTCCTCGTGCTCGGCCGCATCGAGGAAGGCTGTCGCGCCCGGAAAGTGCCGCGAGTCGGGGCGCAGCCGGATGCCGTAGAGCAGGTCGCGGCTGCGCGAGTCGACGACGCCTACGTCCCGCCGCAGGTAGAACGGCAACGCGGAGAGGCCCTCGAACTCGCGATAGACGTAGACGTCTTGCGGCTGCATCGCGCGGATGGTCCACGCGAGCGAGCGCGCGGAGCGCTGCCTCTCGTTCGACTCGAGGAAACCCGAGTACAGCAACGCGAGCACGACGCCCACCGCCGAGAGCGCGATCGCGCCTGCGCGCATGCGGCGCGTGGCGAACGCGACGGTCGCGATCGCGACCACCGCGAGGCCCGCGGCCAGCATGCGCGGCATATCCGGCGGCATCGCGGCATGGGGTGCCCTCAGCACGACCGCGAGCAGTCCCGCCATGCCCGCGGCTGCGGCGATGGGCAGCACGGCGAGCGACCGCGCGTGGCGAAGCGCCTCCAGGCGCGACGCGAGCACGATCGCGAGGGGCGGGAGCCCCACGACCATGTAGTACTCGCTCTTCGAGGCGGCGAGCGAGAAGACGGCGAGCGGTACGAGGAACCACGCCGCGACGAAGCCGCGCATCGGCCCGTCCTCGCGCGCCGGGGCGCGCACCGGCCACGCAAGCAGCAGGATCCATGGAAATGCATGGCCCACGATGCGCGGCAGGTAGTACCACGGCGGGCCCGTGTAGTAGTCGTGCGGCCAGCGCGCGTCGGTGAGCCGTCCGACATGCTCGTTCCAGAAATAGAACCAGCCGAACGACGGCTCGCGCAGCCACACCGCGACGTGCCAAGGCACCGCGATCGCCGCGAAGAGCGCGAGCGCGGCGGGATCGAGCAGCACGCGCACGCGCCAAGCGCGCTCGCCACGCGCCGCCAGCGCCACCGCGGCGAGGAGCGTCCCGCCCGCGAACGCGATCGCCGCGAGCCCCTTCGCGAGGACGGCGAGCGCGAGGATGGCGTATGCCGCGCGCACGAAGCCGCGCCGCGGCCGCTCGACGATCGCCTCGTGCGCGAGCACGAGCGCCCACGCGAGGAGGCCCGTGAAGAGCATGTCGAAGAGGAGCGTGCGCGCGAGCCCCACGAAGATGGGCGAGCTCGCGAGGATGAGCGACGCGAAGAGTGCCAAGCGCCCTCCGTAGCGGCGGCGCGCGAACCATGCGACGGCGGACAGCATCAGCAGCGCGCCCAGCCATGGCGCGGCGCGCGCGGACACCTCCGCCTCGCCCCCGAGCGCGAAGGACAACGCGGTGATCCAGTAGAGCAGCGGCGGCTTCTCGAGATACGGCACGCCGTCGAGCGTCGGCACGATCCAGCCGTGCGTCTCCAGCATTTCCTGTGCGACGCGCGCGTACAGCCCCTCGTTCATGTTCTGCAGGGGATGGCCGAAGCCTGCGCTCAGCAGCGCGGCGAGCACCGCGAAAGCGCAAACGAGCGAAATGTCGGGAAACTCGCGGGAGCGCACGGATCCGTCCTTTGCGCTCTTAGTCCGCGGCTCGCGGGGACGCGTTCACGCGGGTCTTACGCGAGCCTGACCTCCGTCTCCACGCGTCCCGCGCGCTCGTGGCGCGCGACGAGTAGAACCTGCGTTCCTTGCTTTGCCCTGACGGTCCACTCGCACTGCCCGCGGTCGCCGGTGATCTCCGCCGTCGGCAGGAACGATTGCAGCGACGTCTTGTTGGCCCGCCCCTCGAGCTGCGTGCCTTCCACGCGCATCGCGCCCGAGAGGAGCTCCGCGCCCCCGGGCAACACGATCTCGTAGACCACGCCGCGCACGGTCTTGCGCTCGAGCGCGCGCCTGGTGACGTACGACGGGAGGTAGCCGGTGTTCTGCACCGCGAGGCGCACGCGCCACGTGTCGGGGCCGAGGCGCGTGACCTCCGCGAGCAGCGCTTCGAGCTTCGGGAGCGTGAGCGCCTGCCACGTGAGCCACTTCGGGAAGCGCGCGACCTCGCGCGCGCGGAATTTCGGCGGCGGGTTGCGGAACATCGCGATCTTGTTCCATCCGCCCAGCTCCACGCGCCCGAGCTGCGGATGGTCGAACGGATACCAGTCGACATGGCCCTCTCCCGCCATCTCGCGCTCCTGCCAGCGCAGGAGCTTGAGGTCGTCCTCCGGCGGATGCTCGCGGTACCAGTCGGTGTAGTGGTAGCCCGTGATGCCCGCCTCGCGCGCGGGCGCCCAGATCTCCACCGTCCAGAAGAATTGCCCGAGGTGCTCGTAGATCCAGTCGAAGCCGCCGGTGATGACCTGCTTCGGGTGGTACTTGAAGTCGTGGAAGATCGAGAGGTTCGGGTAGCCCGTGAGCTCGGTCGAGCGCTTGCCGAAGAGCTTGTAGAGCCAGAGGTCCTCGGCCGGCATCTTGTCGTCGGGCTCGGAGGAGAAGGGCCTGAGGATCACGCCGCTGTGCGTATGGAAGCTCACGCCCGCGCCGATGTTGGGGTGCCGCGCGATGAAGTCCACGATCGCGCGCACCTCGGGCTCCGACGCCGGATACGGTCCCGCGCCGAGCTGCTCGAACTCCTGGCGCCATCCCGCGGGGAAGTTGCGGTTGAGGTCGAGGCCCTGCTTGTCGCGGTTCAGGCGGATCTTCACGCCGTCGTAATTGACGAGCGTGCCCTCGGGCATGATGCGCCAGTACTCGCCGCCCGATTCCGCCGGGTCGCGCGCGATCATGAGGCGCGGCTCCTCGGGATGCGACTTGTAGCCGCCGTTCGGGTCGCGCACGCGCATGGAGAGGATGCGCCCGTCGCCGTCCACGTCCTCGACGTTCAGGCCCTCGACCGCGTCCTCGTCGTACGGATAGGCGCGCGTCGAGGAGCGGATGTAGCGCGGCTTGTCGGCGAGCGCCCATTCCGCGCCGTCGGGATTGATGCGCGGGCACGCGTACACCGTGCGCGTGTCGAGAAGGCGCGTGATGTCCGGATCGTTCCCGTAGCCCTGCGCGAGCGCATCGAGGTAATGCAGGCACGCCATCGAAGCAGTGAGCTCCGCGGCGTGGATGTTGCCGTCGATCCAGAACGCGGGCTTGTGCGCGGGCGATCCCGTCGCGCGATTCGTCGCCGTGACGATCCAGATGTCGCGGCCCTCGTGGCTCTTGCCCGCGCTCTCGACCGTGAAGAGGTCGGGGTGCTCCCGCGCGAACGTGCGCAGGATCTCGGTCAGCTCGTCGTAGCGGTGAAATCTCTCGAAGCTTGGGCGCATTACCTGCAGCCAATGACCATCAGCGTTTGTGTGCGTTTATCTGCGGACATCGATTCTCAGAAGACCCACAGGCGTTCGGCGGGAAACTCGAGCCAGTACTCGCCCGGCGCCAGCTCGTCGGGGCCGTGCGCGCGCACCGGCGTGTTGCCGAGGCGGAAGAGGTACTCCCACTTGTCGCCGAGGTACATCGAGGTCGAGAGCGGCGCCTTCACGCGGTTGCCCTCGCCCCCGGGAGCGAGCTTCACCTGCTCGAGGCGGATCACGGCCTGCGCGTCGCGTCCCGTGGCAGCCTCGCCCCGGAGTGTTCCCCAGAGGCTCCAGCCCTCGCCCTCGATGCGCGCGCGGCCATCGCGCACCTCGGCAAGCTTGCCCGCGAGGCGGTTGTTGCTGCCCATGAATTCCGCGGTGAAGAGCGACTGCGGACGGCCGTACATCTCCTGCGGCGTGCCCTGCTGCTCGATGACCCCGTTGTTGAGCAGGAGGATGCGGTCCGACATCGCCATCGCCTCGCTCTGGTCGTGCGTGACCACGAGCGCCGAGAGGCCGAGGCGCACGATGAGCTCGCGCAGGAACGCCCTCGCCTCTTCGCGCAGCTTGGCGTCCAGGTTCGAGAGCGGCTCGTCGAGGAGGATCACCGGCGGGTTGTAGACCAGGGCGCGCGCGATCGCCACGCGCTGTTGCTGCCCGCCCGAGAGCTGGTGCGGGAAGCGCTTGGCGAGGTGCGCGAGCCCGAGCTGCTCGAGCACCTTCTCGACGCGGGTCCTGGCGTCGCCGCCGCTCACCTTGCGCAGCTTGAGGCCGTAGGCCACGTTGTCGTAGACCGTCCGGTGCGGCCAGAGCGCGTACGACTGGAACACGAGGCCGAGGTTGCGCTTCTCGGCCGGCAGCTCGACGCCCGCCGAGCCATCGAAGACCACGCGCTCCCCGATGCGGATCACGCCCTGGTGGGGCACCTCGAGGCCCGCCACCGCGCGCAGGAGCGTCGTCTTTCCCGAGCCCGAGGGCCCGAGCAGCGACACCACCTCGCCGCGGTTCAGGTCCATCGAGACACCCTTCAGGATGGGGTTGTCCCCGTACTTGAGGTGCAGGTCCTGGACAGTGAGCTCAGCCATGGTCGAGGGACTCCGTCAGTCGCGCAGCCGCACGCCGAAGCGCAGCGCGATGCCCAGGCCGACGGCCACGAGCACGACGTTGATGAGGGAAAGGGCCGCCACGATGTCGATCGCGCCGCCCTGCCAGAGCGAGACCAGCTGCGCGCCGATCACCTCCGTGCCGGGTGCGAGCAGGTACACGGCGGTCGAGTACTCGCGCTCGAAGATCATGAAGACGAGGAGCCACGAGCCCAGCAGGCCGTAGCGGATGAGCGGAAGCGTCACGTCCCACGAGATGCGCGCGCGCGAGGCGCCGACGCTCCGCGCGGCCTCCTCGAGCTCGGGGCTCACCTGCAGCAGCGACGAGGAGATGAGGCGCATGCCGTAGGCGAGCCATACCACCGAGTAGGCGAGCCACACGCTGAAGAGCGTGCTGCGAAGCGGCGTGAGCGGCGGCACGAAGAGGAAGAGCCACAGGAACGCGAGGCCCACGAGGAGGCCCGGGATCGCGCGCGGCACGAGGACGAGGTAGTCGACGAAGCGCGACCAGCCGTCGTTGCGCCTGTGCGTGGCGAACCCGATCGCGGTGTAGCAGATCACGGTGAGGAGGCCGCCCACGACACCGACCAGCACCGTGTTCCAGATCGCGCGCACGAGTGTCGGCTCGGCCCAGACCTGGTGGAAATTGTCCATGGTGAGCACTTCGGAGATCTTCACGCCCTCGCCCCAGTTCGTGACGAAGGAGCGGAGCGCGATGCCGGAGAGCGGCACCACCACCGCCACGAAGATCCAGAGGAAGATCAGCGCATACGCCAGCCACTTCCACGGACCCAGCGGCAGCTCGCGCAGCCGCCCCGCCTTGCCCTTGATCGAGGCGTACTTGCGCGAGCCCTTGAGGAGCACGCGCTGTAGGAGCACGAGCGGGAAGGTGATCGCGACGATGCACACCGCCACGGCCGCCATGAGGTGGTACGAGGGCGTGCCGAGCTTGTTGGTGAGCTTGTAGAGGTACGTCGAGAGGACGAGGATCCCCTCCGGGTCGCCCAGCACGAGGGGCAGGCCGAAGAGCTCGAAGCCGAGGAAGAACACCAGCACGCCGGAGAAGAGGAGCGAGGGCAGGATGAGCGGCAGGCTCACCTGGGCCGCCACGCGGAAGGGAGAGGCGCCCGCCACGCGCGCGGCCTCCTCGACGTCGCTCCCCAGGCTCTTCAGCGCGGACGAGGCGTACACGTAGACGTTCGGCACGTGCGTGAGCCCCGCGATCACCGTCATGCCGAGCACCGTGTAGATGCCCCACGGCGCGCCGCCGAAGATCTCGCGCGCCCACACGGTGTAGAACCCCACGGGCCCCGCGGCCACGACGTAGCCGAACGAGAGCACCATGGGCGAGACGAAGCTCGGCACCAGGAGCAGCGGCTCCATCCAGCCGCGGCCCTTCAGGTCCGTGCGCTCCATCACGAAGGCGAGGAGCCCGCCCAGCGGCACGGCGATGATCGTCATGCCGGCCGCGATCATGAACGAGTTCTTGAAGGCCTGCCAGAAGTCGCTGTCCGCGAAGACGAAGCGGTAGGCGTCCAGCCCGGCGGTCGCGTTCTTGTCGAAGAACGGCGCGTTGAGCAGGCTCTGGTAGAGGATGAGCGACAGCGGTCCCAGGACCGCCGTCGCCGTCACGAGGATCGTGAGCGCGCGGGGAAGAGTCTCGGCTGCGGGAGCGCGCGTCACGAAGGCCTCGCGGTTACTTCGCGTGCAGCGTCTGCTTCCAGTGGTTCAGGAAGTCGAGCCGCTTCTTCTGGTCCAGGTACTGGGTGATCTCCGCGCTCACCGGGATGGGCTTGAGGTTCCCGCCGTACTTCTTCTTGAGCGCCGCGGCGGTGTAGTCGCCCTCCACGTCCTCGCGCATCGAGAAGAGCTTGCACTGCTCGCCGATGATCTTCTGGCCGCGCTTGGAGAGCACGTAGTCGACCCAGAGCTTGGCGGCATTGGGCTGCTTCGCGCCCTTGCCGATGAAGATCACGCGCGAGAGGACGAGCGTGTAGTCCCTGGGCATCACGACTCCCAGGCCCGGGTCCTTCTCGGCGCGCGCGAGGGCGTAGGAGCCCAGCACGTTGTAGCCGAGCAGGTGCTCGCCCGACGAGGTTTTCTCCAGCATGTTGCCCGTGCTCGAGTAGACCTTGTAGTTCGTCTCGCCGAACGCCTTCACGAGGCTATCCATCTGCGGGAAGTCCTTGTAGTCCTGGACCACGAACATGAAGCCCACGCCGCTCTTCTCGATGTCGTACGTGGTGACCTTGCCCTTGTACTTGTCGGGGTTGGCGGCGAGGATCTTCGCGAGCGAGGCGTGGTCGGTCGGGATCTGGTCGCCGGTCACGAGCCGCTTGTTGTAGATGATCACGGCCGGCTCGTACGTCGTGCCGTAGGCCTCGTTCCTGTAGTTCGCCCACTGCGGGATGCCCTTGATCTCGGGGCTCGCGTAGGCCATGGCGTGGCCCTCGTCCACGAGCTTCACCTGGAGATCCATCGCCGAGCTCCACATCACGTCGGCGCCCCCCTGGCCGGAGGCCTGCTCGGCGATGAAGCGGTTGTACATCTCGGTCGAGTTCATGTCGTTGTACTCGACCTTGATGTCGGGATAGAGCGCGTTGAAGTCCTTGATCAGCGGCTGCGCGGCCTTGGTGTCGAGCGCGCTGTAGACCACCACCTTGCCCTCTTTCTTGGCGGCGGCGATGGTCTGCGCGTAGTCGGCGGGATAGCCCTGGGGCACGCCCTGGGCGAAGACCGCGCCGCAGGCGAGCGCCGCGAGGGCGGCTGCAATTTTCTTCACGATGTTTCTCCTCGGATGGTTGCCGCGACCTTCGATCGCAGCTTGTCGGAAACGGGCTATTGTAGTCGGGCGTCAGCGCATCTGCAGGACGAGGGCCAGGACGTAGACCACGAGCCACAGAACGAGCGCGCGCCAGAGCATCCCCTCCAGGCTCGCGATCGCATCCTCGCCGGCCGCTTCCCCCACGCCGAGCGTGGCCCGCGGCACCCACGCGCCCGCTGCCGGGATCGGCCCAGCCGCACCTTGAGCGCCCCGGCGCCCGCGGCGAGCACGACCGCCTCCTCGGGCCGCTTCCAGGTCGCCGCCTGCGTGCGCCAGCAGAAGAGCGCGTCCTCGAAGTCGCCCACGACGGCGAACGCGAAGGCGCTCACGCGCTGGGGAATCCAATCGAGGAACGCGAACGCGCGCGCCGCGAACCAGCCGAAATCGCGCTCGTGCGCGTCGACGCGATGCTCCCAGCTGCGCGCCGCGCGCAGCGCCGCCGCGTACATCACCACGCCGATCGGCCCCGGCAGCACGAGGAACCAGAAGAGGAGCGCGAAGGTGCCCTGGTGCGCCTCGCGCAAGCCGTGCTCGGCGGCGACGCGCGCCACCGCGCCCGCGTCGGCGGCGTCGAGCCCCTGCCCTTGCCAATCGCCGAGCGTGGAGAGCGCGGCCGCGGCATCCCCGGCGCGCAGCGCTTTCTCGATCTCGGAGAGCCGGCGCGTGGTCGCGAGGAAGCGAAGCGACCCATAGAGCACGGCGACATCGAGCAGCATGAGCACCGCCGGATGGATGCGCGCGGCGAGCGCGGTGAGCAATGCCGTCGGCACGAGCAGCACCGCCATCAGCACGAGCCATCCGAAGATGCCCGAGTTGCGGTCGCCGGCGTCGAGCTGCTGGCGCACGGCGAGGCACGCCCGGCCGTAGAGGCGTACGAGCGGCGGCCGCGGCGCGGGCGGATATGCGTGCTGCGCAAGAAGCGCCAGGACGAGGGAGACGAGGCTCAAGGGATTTTCTTTCCAGCCGACGCGATTATACGGTCGTGCTGTCGCACTCCCCACGCGCGTGAAAGAAGTGCACGGGATGCACCGATGCGATACCAACGTTTTCCGCTGCGCCGCCGGACTCGCGCGTAACTGCCTGAGCGGCAAGGAGGCTCGCGTTGGCACGCTTGCTGCAAGGCGTGGAGTGCCGGTCGCGGCTCGCGCCGCACCGGTGTTTCTCCTCCGAGAGCGGTTCGCCCCTCCCTCACCCGGGAGGGGCTTTTTTTTGGTTCTTCACGGATCTCCGGGGAAGGCGGCCCGGATCCGAAGGAAGAAGTAGTGATCATCCCGGTAGCCATAGGCCATCCGCTTGATCACCTTGATGGTGTTGTTGATGCCTTCGATGAGGTTGGTGCCGAGCGGCCACCGGCAGTGGGCCATGATGCCGTCGAGGTAGGGCGTGAGGCGCTGCACGAACGTCCTGAGAGCCGGGATTCGGCTGCTGAGGGCTCGGCGGCGCCAGCCTTTCCAGAACGCCCAGGCGTATCCGCGGTGGCGGTATCGCCATAATGCCTTCAGGTCGTCCTTGAGCACGTAGACGGTCATGAGGGCCTTGTTGGCGGCCAGCAGCTCCTTGAGACGGATCTGGTCTTCGGGCCGCGTCACATTCTCGCGGTTCCGCAGCAGCAACCAACGCGCGCCCTTGACCAAATGGCGAGCAGTGCGATCGCCGCGCAGGCGGTTGGCTTCGTCGACACGCACTCGATCGATCACCTCTCGGCCGTACTTGGCCAGCACATGGAACAAGTCGAACACGACGTCCGCGTTGGGGCATCGCGCGCGGACCTCCTCGATGTATCCGGCGTTCATGTCCATGGCCACGGCCTCAAGTCGCTTGCAGCCGTCGGCCCCCAACAGGTCGAAGAACGGTCTCACATCCTCTCGGGCGCGACCTCGCCCGACCCAGAGAACGCGCTTACGCAACACCTCCACGATCACCGTCGCATAGCGGTGCCCCTTCTGGATGGCGAACTCGTCCATGCCAATCACGGTGACGCCGGCGAGGTCGATCGGACCGAGCTCTCGCTCGAGGTGGCGGCAATCAATCTGCTTCACCGTGTCCCACGCCAAACCGTAGAACTTGGCGACGTGCCACAGGGCCATCACTTTGCACATCCGCGCCACGCTCAGCGCCAAGCGGGAGGTGACGCGCGAATAGGGCTCGAGCCAGTCGAGATGCTCGAGCTTGGGTCCGCACTTGGGGCACAGCACGCGAAGTCGCCGCAATTGCAGCTCGACCGGCACTTCGAAGATCGGCAGATCACGCACCCTGCGCGCCTCCGAGTCATGAATCGCCCCCACCGTGCCGCATGCGCTGCAGCGCCCTCGTCGCTTCGGTGTCGGCGCCAGTTCGACCACACACCAGCGCCGACCCCCGCGCTGCTCCTCAAACGCCCTGACCAGGTCGTAACCCGCCCAGCCTCCCAGGCGGGCAATAATGTCCGTGGCAGCCACCGGTCGCCTCCACTGCATCTTTGGTCCGCAAACTCAAGATAGCAGCGGCGACCGGCTGGTCGCCTTCCTCAGCGCACCCCGGAAATCACGGAAGAACCTTTTTTTCAGGCGAAGAGCTGCACGACGGCCTTGAGGTCGGCGTTGCCGCCCGAGATGACGATGCCCACGCGCTTGCCGCGAAGCTCCGCCGCGCGCTTGATCACGCCGGCCGCGGCGAGCGCGCCCGTGGGCTCGACCACGAGCTTCATGCGCTCCCACAGGAAGCGCATCGCCTCGACGAGCTCCGCGTCGCTCACCGTCATGATGTCGCTCACGTGGCGCAGGACGAGCGGGAACGTGATCGCGCCCATCGACGACGTGCGCGCGCCGTCCGCGATCGTCTTCGGGTTGTCGACGGTGTGGAGCTTCTTGTCGCGGAAGGAGCGTGCGGCATCGTCGCCCGCCTCGGGCTCCACGCCGATCACGCGGATCGCGGGTGCGAGGTGGGTCGCCGCGATGGCGCAGCCCGACAGGAGGCCCGCGCCGCCCGTGGGGACGAAAAGGTAGTCGAGGGGCCCCGCCTCCTCGAGCAGCTCCTTGGCGCTGGTGCCCTGCCCCGCGATGACGTCCGGATGGTCGAAGGGCGGGACCAGCGTGGCACCCTTCTCGCGCGCGATGCGCGCGGCCATCGCCTCGCGCGTCTCGCCGCTGCCGCGCTCGTAGAGCACGACCTGCGCGCCGTAGCCGCGCGTGGCGGCGACCTTCACGGCCGGTGCGTCGGACGGCATCACGATCGTGGCCGGGATGCCGAGGAGCTGCCCGGCGAGGGCGACCGCCTGGGCATGGTTGCCGGACGAGAACGCGACCACGCCGGCGCGACGCGCGCCGCCCTCGAGCTTCGAGAGCGCGTTGTAGGCGCCGCGAAACTTGAAGGCGCCCATGCGCTGCAGGTTCTCGCACTTGAAGAACGCCTGGCAGCCGGTCATCGCGTCGAACTGGCGCGAGGTCACGACGGGCGTGCGGTGCGCGACTCCCTCGAGGCGCGCGGCGGCGGCCTCGAGATCCTTGTACGTGACCGGAGGCGTCGGGCCCGCGTCGTTCATTCGAGGTCGATGCGGTCGTCGAAGGTGACGTCGAGGTTCACGTCGCCGGCGGTGAGGCGCATCTTCACCGGGAACGACGCGTTGCCCTTGAGGCGGCCCTCCTCGAGCGCCTTCTGCACCGCGGATTCGATCTCGCGCTGCGAATGCACGCCCACGTGCTTCAGGAACTTGCGGATGCTCATGTTGAAAGCGTCGTCGTTCATCGCGTGCCCTCGGCGGTGGTGGTGGTGATCGAGACCAGCGCGTCCTTCAGCGTGTCCTCGGGCAGCGCGTTCACGCTCTCGGCGAGGATCTCCGCCTCGGTGGCGACCCGCTCGGGAAGGTTGCGGCTGTCCATCACGGCGACGAACTGGGCCGCCGCCCCCGCGACGCGCAGCAGCTTGGAGCGCTCGGCCATGAGGAGGTCGATCTCCTTGCTCAGCATGAAGGTGCCGGTGCTTTCGGTGCTGGAATTCATGGGGCGCTCCTGGAGGCGGCCTTCCATTCTACCCAAGCGTGCGGGCGCCGCCGGAGGGTGCGAAGGGAAGGTTCGCGAGCAGGTTCTGCGGCTTCATGCGAAGGGTGCGGTCCTCGCGGCAGGCGAGCCCCAGGTACACCGGGCGCCCGCGCATGTCCTCGCGCACATCGGCATCGTCGGCGAACTGCAGCCGGAAGAGCAGCACCAGCCGCTCGAGGCGGGCGCGATCGACCGGCTCGCCGCGGTAGAGGGCGTCGAGGAGCGCGCTCGACTCGGCATCGAGGCCCACGTGCCAGCGCCAGCGCTCGTCGTCGATGCGCTCGACGGGCTCGATGTGCGTGCGCACACCGGTGAGCCGCGCGATCCAGCGCTCGAGGAGGCGCGCGAGCGCCGCCGCGCCCTGCGAGCCGGGCGTGAGGTCCAGCACGAAGCTGAAGAGCTCGTCGCGCAGGAAGTAGAACGGCGCGTTCTCGGCGTTCAGCACGTCCATGCGCACCCCGGAATCGCCGGCGTACATCCCGATCGTCGCGGCATCGGCCGAGAGCGCGCGGCCTCCCTCCGTGCTCACGCGCTGGAGGCGGAAGAACATCTCGCCCGCGCGTGCGAGCCAGGCATCCGCCTCGCCGTCGAGGAGGTCGCGCACCACGAGCTGCGCCAGCAGGTCCACGAACACCGGCGCCAGCGCGACCTCGCGCCGGAAGAGCGCCGCGTAGGCCGCCTCGATCGCCTCGTGCTGCAGCAGGTGCGCGCGAAAGGCGAGGAAGTGCGACCAGTTGTCGCGCGCGTCGGCATCCTCGAGCGCCTGCACCTCGGCCGGCGTCACGTTCGCGCGCGGATTCGCGAGGAGGCGTTCGTGGAGGATGCGTTCGAGGCGGCCGGCCGTCTCGGGCGGGACCAGCTCCTCGCGCCTCAGCAGGTGCTGGAGCCACGCGTCGGTGACATGGAGGCGCCCGCCCTTGCGCTCGAGCAGGCGGTAGCCGCTCGACGCCCAGAAGTCCTGCGCCACGTCAGTCCTTCACCCCCGCACGCCCGACGAGCGACATGAGCGTCTGCAGCCCCGTCGCGCAGTGCGTCGTGCGAGCGCCCTTCGTCACGAACACGTCGATGTGGCAGACGGTGAGCGTGCGCCCGGAGCGGATCACGCGGCCCACCGCGCGCGCACGCTCGCCGTCCGCGGCCGCCATGAGGTTGAGCTTGAACTCCACGGTGAGGACGCCCGCCTCGGGCGGGAAGAGCGTGAAGCCGGCGTAGCCTCCGGCGGAGTCCGCGATGGTGGAAAGGATGCCGGCGTGGAAGAAGCCGTGCTGCTGGGAGAGCTCGCGCCGGAACGCGAGCCCGATCTCGACCTCGCCCGGCGCCACCTTCTCGAGCTCGGCGCCGATGAGCGCCATCGCGCCCTGCCGCGCGAAGCTCTCGCGCGTGCGGCGCTCGAACTCCGGGTCGGCAGGCTCGAAGGTCACTGCCCTATCGTGGCTACTTCCGGCAGCGGGAAGCCGTTGAAGTTGCTCGCGTACGCGGTGGTGTACGCGCCGGCGTTCTTGATGAAGATGAAATCGTTCTCCTGCAGGTCCGCCGGGAAGAGCTCCTCGCGCATCACGACGTCGACCGAGTCGCAGGTGGGGCCGGCGACGTTCCAGGAAACGGGCTCGCCATCGCGGTCCGTGTAGATGTTGTAGCGCAATCCTTCGGTCGTCTCGATCACCCCGCCGAAGACGCCCGCATCCCAGTACATCCAGCGCTGGCCGTTGCGGGTCGCCGTGCCCACCACGCGGCAGATGAAATAGCCGGCGTCGGAGACCATGTAGCGGCCCGGCTCGGCGATCACCTGGATCTCGGGCCCGAAGTGGCGCAGCTCCTTGTTGATCACCTCGGCGATGGTCTCGATCGACGGGATCGGCTTCACGTGGCGCACGGGGTAGCCGCCGCCCAGGTTCAGCAGGCGCGGATTGAGGCCCGCCGAGCGCATGTTCGCGAACACCTTGCGGGCGCGCTCCATGCCGACGCGCCAGTTCTCCGGGTTCAGGCACTGCGAGCCCACGTGGAAGGTGACGCCGGCGAGATCCGCCTTGCACTCGACCGCCGCCTCGATGAGCTCCGGCACGTCGTTCATGTGCGCGCCGAACTTGCCCGCCAGCGGCCAGTCGCTGCCGATGTTGGGCGCGTCGATGCGCAGGTACATCTTGGCGTCGGGCTTCACGCTCTGGACCTTGCGGATCTCCTCGGCGCTGTCGACCACGTACCACTCCACGCCCTTCTTCGCGGCGTACTCGAGGTAGGCGCGCGACTTCATCGGGTTGGAGTAGAAGATCTCCGCGGGCGGCACGCCCAGGTGCATCAGCAGGTCCAGCTCGGCGATGGAGGCGATCTCGAAGCCGGCGCCCTCCTCGATCAGGACCTTCAGCACACGCGGATCGGGGTTGGCCTTGACGGCGAAGTGCGGGCGCACGCGCGGCAGCGCCGCGCGGAAGCGGCGCGCCTTCGCGCGCACGATGTCCAAGTCGATGAGGAGGACGGACTTCTTGTAGCCGTGCCTCTGGAGGTACTGCTTGACCCGGGTGAAGTCGAGGCTGACTTCCTCGTGGGTATCGAGCGGGAACTCCGGCTGAGGTCGGAGCTTCTTTACGGTCGCGGTTCGGGGCATCGAGGTCTCTTGGACAGGGTGGGGAAGGTACGGGACAGCACGCGCTCACCGGCCATGCCGGCGACCTGCGGGCCCGACTTCCTCGCTCCTGTCATGATGACCTCCTTCACCGTCCCCCCTCGGGGTCTCGACCGCGCCGCGCTCATCGCCTGCGGGGCGCCGGGATTGAAAAAATTGCGCGAAGTATAGGGCAATTCGGCGCCGCCAAACGTGAAATTTTTCACGGTTTTCCGGCCGTTCGTCCGGCACGGCGCGGCTTTGGTTCCGGAGCCTGGAATGGGCCGATGGGACTTGCCTAAATCTTGGGCAGCGTCACGCCCTTCTGTCCCTGGTACTTGCCGCCGCGGTCGCGGTACGAGGTCTCGCAGATCTCGTCGGACTCGAAGAAGAGCATCTGGGCCACGCCTTCGTTCGCATAGATCTTCGCGGGGAGCGGCGTGGTGTTCGAGAACTCGAGTGTCACATAGCCCTCCCACTCGGGTTCCCTTTCCAGCACATTGGGATCCTAAGCTTAGAATTCCACGTGGACAAGTTGTCGCG